>Ga0208373_1001314_pt1 | contig 33952 bp, 34 predicted proteins | sample RifOxyC2_FD_184036 | JGI IMG/M metagenome (GOLD analysis project Ga0208373, IMG submission 184036) | Soil microbial communities from Rifle, Colorado - Rifle Oxygen_injection C2 (SPAdes) | ecosystem: Environmental > Terrestrial > Deep subsurface > Rock core/Sediment | place: Rifle, Colorado... | reverse complement strand
CCGGCACCGTGACGCCGGAGACGAAGCCCGCGGCCTTGTCGGACACGAGGAAGAGCACGGCGCCCATCATTTCGCCGGCCTCGCCGAAGCGGCCGAAGGGCGTATGCCCGAGCACGGCCTTTCCGCGCGCAGTGGGCGAGCCGTCCGGATTGAGCAGGAGCGCGCGGTTCTGGTCCGCCACGATGAACCCGGGGGCGATGGCGTTGGCGCGAATACCATACGGCGCCAGCTCCTTGGCCTGCGCCACGGTCTGGTTCATGACGGCCGCCTTGGCCGCGGAATAGGCGTACACGCCCGAGAGCGGGTTGTAGGACGCCATGGAGGCGATGTTCAGTATGGTGCCCTTGATTTTATTGTCAATCCAGTATTTCGAAAAATGTTTGACCGGCAGGATGCAGCCCGCGAGCAGGTTCAGCTTGAGCACGAATTCGATGTCCTCGGCCTTGACGTCCTGGAGCGTGGCCTTGCCCCGGTTGCCGCCCGCGCCGTTCAGCAGGATGTCGACTTTTCCGTAGAGCTTGACAGAGGCTTCGAGCGCCTTTTTAATGGACTCCTCGTCCATGAGGTTGACCTGCACCGACGCCACGCGCTTGTTGTCCCCGCAATTTTTACGGAGGATTGCCACCTTTTCATCGAGCGCCTCCTGCCGGATGTCCCACAGAATAACGTTGGCGCCGGCCATGGCCATGGCCTCGGCCATCTGGCTGCAGAGCACGCCGCCGCCGCCCGTGACCACCGCGGTTTTTCCCGTAAGCCCGAACATTTCTTCGACGTATTTCATCTGGCATCCTCCTTTGAATTACGACCGCTTTTTCGCGCCGAGCAGCGTCAGGTGGCGCTCCATGTGGCGTTCGAGGAACTGGTAATGGGTCGCCTCGTTATCAAAAAGCATCTTATAAAACTCATCGCGGAAGAGGAATTGCCCCTCCTTGTCCTTTGCCGAGAGCAGGGAGCCGTAGGTGATGTGCATCAGCTGGCGCGAATCGACCTTGTCCGGAAGACCGGGCAGCTCCGAATCCGGAAGCGTGGCAAGGTCCGGAATAACGGCGAGATCGGTCGTGACATGATAGGACTTGCGGTCTTCCTGGAACCGGGTGAGCGCGAAGGCGTGCATTTTACGATAAAGCGCGGGCGCCTTGACGGCCGCAACGCGCACGGCCTCGAGCCAGCTCGTGCCTGCGGTTTTGCAGTGGAAAAACCCCTTGGACTGCTTGCCCACAATGGGAAAGATGGAAAATTTATCGGACCCCGAATGGACCGATATCTTATATCCGCCGATTTCGCGCGCGATTTTCGCGTGCGCCTTGAACTGGCGCTCGAATTCCTTGACGTCGCCCCGGTAATCGATGCCTTTCTGAAACTCGCCCACGAACTTGGGCGCCAGGCTCTGGAAGTGCACGCCGGCGGCCTTGAGCGCTTTGGCGACATACGCATGATGGTCGGGCAGGGTGTCGGTGTCGGTTTCGTCGATGGAGACCTCGAAGGTGAAGGCGCGCCCCTCCGCCACCGTTTTCAGCGCCTGGTACACGGAAATGATATGCATGATGGCCTTCCCGTAAATCTCCTCAGCGCTTTTTCCCTGCTTGTTGATGTGGTCCGCCGCGTCCACGGTGAACATGGTGAAGCCCGTCTGGAAACAGCGGACCGCGTCCTCGCTTGTCTTGATGTGGTCGGCGTCCGCGCCGAAGCCGTCTTCCCACCCCGCCTCGAAGACCCCGAAGGTGGCGGAGTCAATGACCTCCTGCGCCGTGCGGCCGGTGCGCGAAAGCTCGCGCATGGACTGCTGGGCCAGGATGGGAAAGACGTCAAATTTACGTATTGCGCGCAGATGGCCGGGCGTGGCAATGCCCAGCCGATCCCCGGTGCCGAACGAGGCGCATTTCAGGGGCATTGCAACCGGGACGGTAAAGGGGAAGCGGGCGCGTAAAAACTTCGCGTTGGCCGGGGAAAGCGGGCAGACCTTGACTTCGCCCGCCCATGTCCCCTCGAGCGCGTCGAACACCCGCACGCGGGGCGAGGCGCAGAGGCGCTTGCCTTCGGCCCGGTTCTCGATGCGTAAGGTGCCGCCCTCGACGCGGTATTCGATCAGACGCGGCGCCCGTTTCACGCAACGTAGGTCGAGGCGGAGATGCGTCCGCCCCGGCCGGTCCAGTTGGTGTGGAAAAACTCGCCGCGCTTTTTATCGACGCGCTCGTAGGTGTGCGCGCCGAAGTAGTCGCGCTGGGCCTGCAGCAGGTTGGCCGGCAGGCGCGAACAGCGGTAGCCGTCGAGGAAAGTGAGTGCCGAGGCGAAGGTGGGCACCGGAATTCCGGCCTTGACCGCCCTCGCCACCATGGCGCGCCAGGGTTCCTGGTACTTGTTGATGAGTTTTTTGAAGAAGTCATCGAGCAGCAGGTTGGACAGCGCCGGGTTTTTGTCGTAGGCCGCCTTTATTTTCCCCAGGAACTGGCTCCGGATGATGCAGCCGCCGCGCCACATGAGCGCGATGGCGCCGTAATTAAGAGTCCATTTGAACTCCCTGGCCGCCTCGCGCATGAGCATGAAGCCCTGGGCGTACGAAACGATTTTGGCGGCGTAGAGCGCCTTCTGAAGTTCCTTGATAATGGCGGTTTTGCTTCCGGCCATTTTGGGCTTGGGCCCTTTCAGCGACTTGGCGGCAACGACTCGCTCGTCCTTGATGGCCGACAGGCAGCGCGCAAACACCGCTTCGGAAACCAGGGTGAGCGGGATGCCAAGGTCGAGCGCCGAGATGCTGGTCCACTTGCCCGTGCCCTTTTGCCCGGCCGTGTCGAGGATTTTATCGACAATGGGCTTGCCGTCTTCGTCGTTGAACCCGAGGATGTCGCGGGTGATTTCGATGAGGTAGCTGTCGAGCTCGCCCTTATTCCACTCGGTGAAGACCTTGTTCATTTCGCCGGGCTTCATGCCCAGGCCGTCCTTCATGATCTGGTAGGTTTCGCAGATGAGCTGCATGTCGCCGTACTCGATGCCGTTGTGCACCATTTTGACGAAGTGGCCCGCGCCGTCTTCGCCCACCCATTCGCAGCAGGGGGAGCCGTCCTCGACCTTGGCTGAAATGGCCTGGAAGATGGGCTTGACATGGGGCCAGGCCGCCGGGTTGCCGCCGGGCATGATGGAGGGCCCGCGGCGGGCGCCCTCTTCACCGCCCGACACGCCCGTGCCGATGAACAGGAGGCCCTTTTCAGCCAAAGCCCTGGTGCGGCGGATGGAGTCCGGGAAGTGGGAGTTGCCGCCGTCGATGATGATGTCGCCCTTTTCGAGGAAGGGAATCAGCTGGTCGATGAACTGGTCGACCGAGGCGCCGGCCTTGACCATGAGCATGACGCGCCGGGGGCTCTTGAGGCTTAAGCAGAGTTCCTGGATGGAGTGGCAGCCGGTGATGTCGCGGCCCTTGGCCTCGTTGTTGATGAAGTCATCGACCTTGGAAACGGTCCGATTGAAAACGGCTACGGAGAAGCCGTGATCGTTCATGTTCAGGACCAGGTTCTGGCCCATGACCGCAAGGCCGACCAGGCCGATGTCGCATTTTTTGTCGCTCATGTTCCTTTTCCTTTATTATTTGGGGTTAAACTTAAAAACGCTTTTTTTGCTCCGGATGAAAGAGTAATATTATATTTTTTTTCAGCAAATTAAGTCAATCAAACAAAAATGACGGATTTGATATTTTTTACTGATAAAAGGTCACCGGAGAAAATGACATGATTAAAATCGCACCTTCCATCCTTTCCGCCGATTTTTCCTGCCTGGGCGACCAGGTTCGCCGCGCCGACGCCGCGGGTGCGGATTACCTTCACGTAGACGTCATGGACGGCCATTTCGTCGACAACATCACCCTCGGCCCCCCGGTGGTGAAGGCGCTGCGGAAAATCACGCAAAAGCCGCTCGACACCCACCTGATGATTGCCGACCCGGACAAATATATCCCCCGTTTCGTGGAGGCCGGGTCCGACATTCTGACCGTTCACATCGAAACCTGCCCCGCGGTGCGCAAAACGCTTCAACTGATTCGCGGCCTGAAGGTGCGGGCCGGCCTCACGCTGAACCCGGCCACCCCCTTTTCCGCGCTGGAGCCCGCGCTCGAGGAACTGGACCTGCTGCTCGTAATGACCGTTCACCCGGGGTTCGGCGCCCAGGCCTTCATGGAGGACCAGGTGAAAAAAATCGAGCGCGCCAGGGAATTGAAGGAAAAAAAGGGCTACCCATACGAAATCGAAGTGGACGGGGGCGTTTCAACAAAGACCGCGGCCCTGGTCTGCAGGGCCGGCGCCACCGTGCTGGTCGCCGGAAACGCGGTGTTCGGAATGGGCGGGGACATTGAGGGAAATTTGAGGAAGATTAGGGAGAGTGTCGGGTAAAATTCATTCCGCCAATTAGAGATACCGCGCCAGTCATTACCGGGCTTTTCAAGTTGCTATTTTTGCAAGGCAAAGCGGTCAACATAATTATCTAAAACATATCGAATAATCTTTTGATAGGGCGTGTGGTTCGTTTTTGCAATCCCCTTAAAAAACTCTATGCTGGATTGGTTTAAGTTGATTGTGACCTTCTTGTGCCTGTGCTTGAAGACCAATTCTTTCGGAGAAGGCAAAAAATCTTTTATGATTTTAAACTGACCGATTGGGCCTTCAGTGTACTTGATTTGTTTTTTCATAAGTTTGCTTTCCTTTCCTCCAATAACCGGCACCAAAGATTCTTATTGATTCTTTCCTGTAGGTGAAGCGAACTGTTACAATTTCATCTTTGAGCTTGCCAAAACAATAGTACCGTACCTCGTCCTTCGTACTATGTGTCTCATCTATTGAAACAATTCTTTTAGGATCGGCAAAAGCGTATTGTGCCAATTCGAATGATATTCCATGTTTAAGCCTGTTGTTTCTATTTTTGTCTTCGTCCCATTCGAAGTTTATCATAGGTATGTAATAATATACATATTAATATAAGGTGGTCAAGTTCTTTTGGAATTTTGACTATGTTACATGATATAGAGAATCATATTCGACGGGGTTATGTAAGGCCAAGTAGGTTAATTTTATGTTTTGTTTAAGCCTTATGCCACGGATCATTTGGAATTTTCAAGATTCCTGGCATCAATCTTGTCTTTTTCCCGACCGGTTGCCAATTTATTGACTATAAGGTTCTTTTGGGATATTACCGGTACCCGCAAATCTTCAATTTCGATGATTTCCTTTCCCCTGGATGCTTCCTCATAGGTCAGCCCGTCTATTTTTGTAATCAAATCAATCCGGCGGGGCGCAACGCCAATCTGCAGAGCAATCCCGGGACGGGAAAAATCATCTTTTGATATTTTTTCAAGCGGGGTTCCGAATTTCTTTAGAACGCCAACCAGCTTCGAAGCGTTTTCCGGACTCGGTCGTATAAAAAGATCGATGTCGCCTGTCGCCCGTGGAAAACCGTACACAGCCAGAGCATAAGCACCAACCAACAAGAAATCAACGTTATCGTCGAGTAACAGCGACAACATTTCTTTGTAGTCTTGATTCAACATCATGTCTCCCGGTAAGGGAATAAACTTCCTCGGTAAGCTCCCAGACAAACGACACCGCTTCGGATTTTCCCAAACGCACGGCTTCCTCGCCTTCATCGTTCAAGGGCTGGGAAACCGATATTATCTTTCGATTCAATTTCATTTCAGCCTCGATTTAAAATACATTTTTTCCCGGTTGAAACGGCAAGCGGCTTGTTTTTCAGCTGACATTCAATGATGCAACTCAATCGTTCTTTCTAAGCCGGCCTTGGCCGAAATAGAGATATGTTGATATTGCATGAAATAGAAACACTTGAATCGCAGGGTATGATCTAGTATTTTAATATCGTAATTTTGGAGGAATCAATGAATACGAAAGATCAAGTTCTCGGTCTTATAAAAACGCTTCCTGAAAATACGACCATTGATGATATTATGGAAGAACTGTATTTTAAATCGCAGGTTGACGAAGGCCTTTCGCAATTGGATACGGGTAAAACAGTTTCTCACAGCATTGTCAAAAATAGATTAAAAAAGTGGATCAAAAAATAGTTTGGTCTTCATTAGCGTCCTCCAATCTTGAAGACATCTGCAAGTTTATTGGTAAAGAGTCACCCTATTATGCGTCTCTGTTCGCGAAAAGGATTCTCGAAATAATTGAATCCATTCCTTATTTTCCCCGTGCAGGCAGAATTGTGCCGGAATATCGGAAAGATGCCATCCGGGAACGGTTTTATAAGTCCTATCGGATTGTTTATCGGATAAAGCCTTCCTCAATTGAAATTGTAGCAATTGTTAATTTTGCTCGTTTACTGAAAAACATCAAGTAACACCCTCACCTCATCAGCACCCGCCGCTTCGTGCCCACGCGGGTCCCGGCTATGAGCCGGCTTGGCTGTTTCATTAGCGCTCTTAAAACATTCAAAACCAATACAGGATTGAGGAGTATTCCTACATGCGTAAACCATAATTATTGTCGCTGGAATATATTGGTATTTTTACATAGGCTCCGGGACCATATTGTGAAATGCCAGAAAAACGCCTGTATCGGAATGCACCAAATAAAAACGCTCCGCCCCAAATTGTACTTTGAAATCCCATCCGATAATTATTCTGAGACATTTCGAGCGTGCCGCCAATGGATATTCCGACAACAGGAATGCCGGTCTGGAGCTCTGAATAAATATAGCTGGCTTCCAAAGTTTTGGCTGATTCAAATCCAATGTCAATACTAAAAGGAACGCCATTTGTGGTTTTCCAATATGAGAACTCACATCCATAAGTAAAACATTTTCCGGTTGAGCTTTGGAAATACCAATGAAAGATTGGCCCTACTGTAATATATTGAAATTCTTCAGAAAATGATGCGTGCGACGAAATCAAGATAAAAACTAATATGAGTTTAACGTATTTCATATGGTTTTATTGCTTTTCAATGGCCACTTTCATTATTGGAAAGTCTTTAATAATGCCATTATTTATGGAGATTCCCATGCAAAACATGCTGTCAACAGCATGAAAAGTGCCTATGGAATCACCCGTTTCATTCAAACCCTTGGCGCTAACCTAAATTCCCCCCTCTGGGCTTAGATAAAAGGGCTCTTTCCTTCGCAGGGTTTTTCTCATTCGCCGTTATGGATGGAGTATCCAGTATGCAATGCGGTAGCAATGCATACCGGACAATTAGCGGGGGTGGTTTTAGCTGGGACCGGCTATTCGCCGGTAGCGTACCGGATATTTTTGCTTCTGATGCTGATGCATTTTTGCATGTCAAAGACGGTGCAGTTTTCGGTGATGCGGTCGATGAGCGCCATGGCGAGGTGTTTGTTTTTGAGGAAGCCGTTCCATTCATCGAAGCCGAGCTGGGTAGTGATGATGGTGCATTTCTTTTTGTGCCGTTGCTTCATGAGGTCGAAGAACAATCCGGCCTCATCCTTTTCGGTGGAGCAATATCCGAGTTCGTCAATCATGAGGCAATCATAAGCGGTAAGTTGGCTGAGCATTTTCTTCTGCGAGTAGTCCGCCTGAGACCGGTACAGAAGGGTTACGAGTTCCCTGAAGTCGATAAAGCGGCCTCGATAGCCCTTGTTGATGGCGTTAATGAGGTAGGCGGTTGCCAGGCCTGATTTTCCGCACCCGGTAGGGCCGATGAGGCAGAGTACCTGGGCCTGGTGGATGTAACTCAGGGAGTCGTAAACCTCCATGACCATCTTTTTCTTGAGCTTGGGCTGTTCGCTGAACGGGAAGGTTTCCATAGGGAGCATTTCCGGGATTTTAGCGGCCTTGATTCTTGTAAGCCGCCTGCTTTCCTTAAGCGCCAGGTATTCCCGGCTGACAATATCTTCCAAAAAGCGGTGATAGGAGATTTTGTTTTTACTGGCCTGGGCCAGGGTTTGGTCCCAGGAGTCCGCCAGCTGTTTCAGTTTCAGATATTCCAATTGGGTTTTAATTTCATTGTCCATCGGATTTATTCCTTGTCTTGAAGATCTTGAGATTCGTTCGTATCACGATTGAAAAGCGTTTCAAGGCTATCGAGACCTGGCTCATCGCAAAAGCGGCCTTTCTGATAAGCTTCCCGTTGCATGTAGTCGTGCGCGACTTCGATTTCGGGCAACTCCCCGGTATTCGGTTTCAGATAGGCGGCGGCGATCCGGGCGATGGCCTCAAGGGTGTTGACCTGGTATTTCAAGGCGCGTTCCATGGTCTGTTCGAGAAGCGGCTGCGCCATCTTTCTCAAGAGGAGATAAAGTTCCCTTAAAAAATGATGAGGATAATGAACGCCGCTGTCTTTTGCCTTCACCCTATCGACATAGGCGCTGACAACTTCGCCCATAGCGCGAAGCGCCTTTTCTTCTTCGTCGCTGGTTTTCTTCCGGTTCCTCGGCTGGTAGGTCGGCTTCACGCCGTCCGGGGTGAACCGCTCGTTTTTGATTCCGTCCTTGGGGAGGCTATAGCGCACCGGTTCCGTGTTTTTATAGTGGAGAACAAGGGTTTTCGCATACTCGATAAGTTTGACTTCCCTGATTTTCTGTTTGTCTTTGGTGTACTCGGGTGCCCAGTAATAATTACCGTCAAAGGTCGCGTATCCGTAATCGTCCAGGCTCCGGTGGTGCTCCAGGCAGGGGAACGAGATATATTGCGGCAGCTTTACAAGATAGGGTTTTTCCGTTTCAAAGGTTTGCATTGGAATCAGCCCTGTTTTAGACTGCGGCCTTTTGGCGTATCTTTGTGTCGCCCATTCAAAGGCCTGCGCGTTGAGGTCTTCGAGATCCGCAAAAACGCGGCCGGGAAGAAAGTTCGTTTCCACCGTCCAGAAGCTCCTTTCCATGCCCGCTTTTCTGTCGGAATGACCGACCTCATGGGCCTTCCATTCAAAGCCGTAATTCTTCGAGAAGCCCGCCATCTCCGGCGCAAACACCGCCCTGGGACCCGTTCCATACCAGAGGGCAAGACTGGTATTGTCGATAACGCATCTCTTTGCGCAATATCCGAAGAACCGCAACGCCTCGTCCATAAAGCATTTCAGGGTGAATCGGTTGAACCGCCGGTAAAACCGGACATAGCGCATTTTGGAGTAGCGAAGGTATAGCCCGCTGCAAATAACCGGCGTCTCTTTCCCGCCTATCTTGACTTTATAGGGCGAAGTGTCGTGCTGCATCTCTTCGCCCGCAACATCGTCAACGTGATAACTCCGGGAAGAGGCTTTCTCCCCCAAGCCCAGTTCCCGAACACGAGAAGTCAGCGTGGAATAACCGATTCGAATGCCGTATTCCTCGCTTAAGACCTCATGCACGCGCTGGACATAACCGTCACAGCGGGAAAACACATCCCGCAAAAGCGGTTCATCCAAAACGATTTTATCGCTGCGGGGCTTGGCGGGTGTACCGCCGCCAACCTTAATAATGTGCTTGACGGTCTTGACGTCAATGCCCAATAGCCGGGCAATCTCTTTCTTGGGCTTGCCCAGCCCATGCAGCGTTATGATTGTCTTTCTTTGCTCTTGAGGTATCATAAAACTCCCGTAACGTGTGGTGAAAACCATCCCAGTTCGTTAAAACTTTTTGGGCGACTTTTGCCCCATGAACAAAAAAGTCATTGCTGACCAGGCGCGTATCCTTCAGGCCATAACTCAACTTTATGGAATACGCACAGACAGTTTCTAATTGCGATAAAACACGCGATTCCAACTCGCTTAAATTATTGCGGGGCTGCGCTACTCCGGCATCCCCCTCTTTTAACTGCCGCAGCGTCCAGTCCAATTCCCCTTTTTCAATCTGGGACTTCATCATCGCGTCCCCTTTAAAATAGGCTTGGGCCAGTCGGTCAATATCACGGCTGCTCAAACCCTTGCCCGATACGCAGCCGACAAACGCCGATACCGCCTCCTTGAAGACCCCGGATTTTACGCGCGTAAAATGTCGCAGCGAATACATATAACTCCGCACCGGAAAATCACCCGAAAATATCCTCTCCCGAACCTTATCACCCATCTCATGCAACAACCCCAGCCGTAAACTGACCCAAGAGACCGAACGCCCAAGCCGCCGGGCTATCTCAACCATGCTCAACTGATGAACCTGGTGCAATTCATTGACGAGGCCAGCCTCCTCGACAGCGCTCAGGCCTTTGCCCGAAGAAAACCGAAGCAGCTTCAGTATTCCAACCGCCGCATCGCCCTCCCAGGTCAACACCGGAACATTCGAAAGACGCAAACGCACCGCGCTCCGGTAACGCTTGTACCCGTCCAGAAGAACACGTTCCGTAGCGCTGAGCGCGATCACGCACAACGGCTCCAAAATGCCTTGCTCCAAAATCGACGACTGAATGGCATATTCAAGCCCCCTATCCTTGACCCGCAAACATTCATAGCGGGTATCGAGAGATTTAAGTTCCACCGTGTCCGTCACGCATGCTCCTTGGCAAAACGCATAAAGTCGGCTGGATTCCGGTGGTAAATTTAACACATCATGAACAGAAAACCTATCGAGTCCTATCTTTGCAATCAGACCGCTTACCCGTAAACGCTTGATACCACAGACAGTTGAACCAGCAACGCGTCTGTCTTTGCAATCACACCAGGAACGAAGGGGACTAACCGGTAAGTTCCTGATATTACACCACCTAACGCGTCTGTCTTTGCAATCACCGCTGAGTCCATCTTTGCAACCTCACCCGATAGCGGCCCCGCCCGCTCAGCAACGCAACGCGCCTTCTTATTGCGCTCCCGTTGCAATACACGATTGCGCTCGCTGTACTCCGGGTGCGCCTTCCGATAGTCGCGCCAGTAATCGGGATGACGCTCCCGCCAGCCCTGCTGCGCCGCTGACCGGTTCTGCTGGTATTCCTCATCCGTCAGCAGTTTGCGTCTATGCCAAAGCGCTTTCCGCTCTTGTTGGCATGCCGAACGCGAACAGTACTGTTGGTGCTTTACTTTAGGGTTGGGCACATAGGGCTGCCCGCAATGACTCCCTGAACATATCCGTTCCATTAATTCCCCCCGGTTGTTCAACCGTAGGGAAAATCAAAAACAACAGGGAAGACAACCAGAAAAAAACCAGATTCAAGGCCGTAGAATCAGGTGATGTAGGGAAAGGGGGAATTTACCTAAGCAGAAAGGGGGGAATTTATCTCAGCGCTAAAGGACGCTGGTGTAACCCCGAGGGATTTTTGTCCATAAAAATGATGATTGCGTACCGTAGTATCGAGGGTCGCATACCAATAAGGTTCCCAATGCGGTAATACATTATTTTGTTCATGGTTTATTGCAACATCACCAACGCCTTCAAAACTCCAATACGGAATGAGGTTGCCATTAATAAATGAAACTTTTTCACTCATATTTGGCATGCTTCCATCATAATTATCGGTTCCGCTTAATTCACGGCTAAAATAGGTATGCCCCCAATTATTAATTTGACCTTTATCGTCAGCGTGATTAAGCAGCGACCCGTCAATATCATATAATTGATAAGCATGCTTACTATTTGAAATTGTTGATAGAAGTTGCCGGGTTTGGTGGTCATAATGATTAATAGTCACGGCGGCTGTATCAGGATAAAAAATAAGGTTATCGACAAAGGTATGGCTTGGCAAATCCAAATATATTCTATAAAGGGGCTGATCTAATTTTCGAATAAAATGCTGGAGTTGACCAGACACGGAGGATAATTTTGGCACATTAAATGTCTCCGTAGAAACAGTTGTGCTACCATTGAGGTTTCGAATTTGAATTATTCCAGAACTTGTCGCGTCATCACAATAAGCATCGAACTCGACGATGTAGTTGGCCAATCCCCCCAAATTTTGCGTACGGGAAATTGTTGTTGGGTCGATACTATAAATGCCATCATTTTTTACCGTTAAATCGCCAAACCCCTGCCAACCTTCTGAATTTCCGTTAGGTTGACTTATTTCATCGAAAAGGCCAGTAATGATATTTGCATTTTCGGTATTAGAAATTGCCACCAAGGGCAATGTTCCATCAATATTATAAATAACACCTGATGTTTTTCTGCCAAGCGCAACGCCTTCTTTCCCGGCACTTGAAGAAATAACATTATCATTTCCATCTATCGTTAGTATGGCATTTATAGAGTAATCTGGGAGGTTTACATTTTGATTCTCCGGATCCGTATAATACGGCGAACTGACCATTGCTGGTTTCCAAAAACCATCCGTGTTTTGCCAATAAGTTGTTATATCGGAAAGCAAACACTCTCCTGTTTGGCGATGCCCATCATTGTTTTTATCAATAAAACGATAGATATTAAAAGGTGCTGTTAAAATATTACTATCAGCAAAATCACCTTGTGATTCATAATTATACATATACATGGTCTGCGTAACTATCTTTTTACCATCGGGCATAATTTTACGATTTTCTGTTGGCAGTCCTTTTCCATCGTAATCGAACTCGTCTACCGTCTTAATTTGGTAATTGGACTGTTCTGTTTTTAAAAGTCTGGGCTCAACAAATCCAAACGGCCAATTATTAGGTTCAGAATGAGCTTCCCAATAATTTATCGTCCGACTAATTAATTGGTTGTTGGCGTTGTAAGTATTAATTTGATATGGTTGGCCTTCTAAATCCGCCATGGGATACACGGCTGGGTCTTCAAGACCAGTACCACTAGCACGCATCAGGTCGCTGCCATATTGGTAAGATATCGTGTAAGCGCCACTGTTTGCGATTGCACAATTTTTAATATTTCGAGGTGTGTTGGTCGTATGATCGAGGATGAAGTAATTCTCAACGGGCATTGGGTATTCACACTCTCCGCCTAGTAACGAATAGCGCACTTTGATTATATCTTCATACCATTCAAACGCATTAGGGGTTTCTTCATCATCGTTCGCATGATACGTATAGCCACTGAACCAATTACCAGAAAACGACCCTGGATTTGGATCGCGATATTTAAGGGCTGTTTGTGATTGAACTACGCCCGACTGTTTTACGTCAACCGTTGAAATCATTTCCACAGAAAAGTTGTTAAATAAGTTATTATTATCGATAGCCAAGAATGGTCGCATTTCTTTTATAGATGCATTATATCGGACATACCAATAATTATCACCGGAATGGTTCTGGAATACAAAATCCGGCAAACCATCTCTATTTATATCAATAAACTGGCAATGACCTGTGGCGGCATCCGGAGTCTCACAGTTACCTAAAGTATGACGACCGCTCCAGGTATCATCCCCTTGATTATACCGCGCATACCAACAATCATCACCACTGTAATGGTTCTGGAATACAAAATCAAGTAACCCATCTCCATTTATGTCAACAAACTGGCAGTGATTATTGTCCACATCTGGAGTCTCACCATTACCCAAAGTATGACGGCCGCTCCAGGTATCATCCCCGTTATTATATCGGACATACCAATAATTATCACCGGAATGGTTCTGGAATACAAAATCCAGCAAACCGTCTCCATTTATATCAATAAACTGGCAGTGGCCACTGTTTGCATCCGGAGTCTCACCGCTACCCAAAGTATGACGGCCAGAGTATTGATTAGAGTTTGTTTCTTCTGTGACATTGACCATTAAGTTTGAACCAACATAGTCAATCCATGTGCTATACTTAGCCTTGGTAGGCGCACCGCCTAAAACATCATTCGCATTAGTCGAATAACTTTCCTGGATGCTCCCATTTGAATTTACCATTCCAGCACCTATTGATGCATATTTAAAATAAAATCCATAATCCGCATAACTTTTATTGTATGAAAGAAATCCACCTCCCATATAGAATCCATTCCAATTTGCATCAAACGGGATATAACATTTTTGATTGCCAGCCCAATTAAAAAAACAGAGCCGCTTTATCGGAGAGCTGCCATAATCCATATCTTCATATACGCCAACCCAATTATCGTTCAGAAACATTTTGCCCCTTGAACCTAAATAACCATTACCTGCTGTTAAAATATCAGCATAATCTGATAATTGTTTTACGGGCAAATAATATGTTCCATCGAATTGATAAAATACGTAAGTCCACTTATCTTGAAAGCCAGAATTCGAACTTTTTGTTTTAACGGCCACTTTATCGCTGCAAAATTGAAAATCATAAATCCCTCCAAATCCATAGCCACTCGGAAGGGATAATTGAATTTCTGCATGTAGCTTTGGTAAAGAACCTTGCTTTTCCAAGACCATATAGCTAACATTTAAGCCTCGTTTAATAAAAACAGCATTGTTGGTTAAATAACATTGCGCTGAAACTTTTTCATTATCATTTGAAAACACTTGTTTACTTTCCCAAGGAGCGCTGGAAGACGGATCGAAAAGATAGGCCCTCACTTTCTTAATACCATCTTCACTCCAGCTTCGCAACATCATGTTGCCAGAGATCTGCAAATCAGAACCTATGTATAGGCCATTATATGCCCCTGTGCGGGACCATTCCAAATGAAATTGATTGTTAGAAAACCTGAAGACATAGGCGTTATACTTTTCAACATATTTTGGCGGTGTCGATTGATCGGCAGTAAAAGTATCCACCATTATAACTAGCCTATCCCCAAACGCCTGAATGCGCGATTGACGTGTAAGTGATGCCGGCCAGTTTATTGGCTCGCCAACGCTAGGAAGATAAGAAGTTACAGGTCTAAATCCGCTATCAATTTGAGCGTAAAAATAGGGCTTCCATGTACCATCAGATATCTTTTCATTAACAACCAAGAATCCCGCACCCGAAATAAATTGGCTCCTTGGGTCAAGGGTCGAAGGAAGTTGGTTCGTCCCTGTACCAATATTCGACAGATTGCCTTCGTCTTGTGTATTATTATCCTGATAAATAGGATAAACATTGTCCAATTTTGAGTAACTGTATTCCGTAACGAGACCGCTGGAAGATTTAATACTTTTGAGGCTGCCAAATCCGGGTACAGGCGTGCTACCGGTAATTGTTTGCTCGTAAGTAAGCTCCATAGGAGGTTGCAGATTATTACCATCCGTGCCTTTTATGCAAATGTTTTGAAGAATCCGCTTATTATAGATAAGAATCGCGGTTCCATTTTTCGAGATGTTGATAAAATCAGTACTACTATTATTATATCCAAACGCATACCGACGAAAATATGCAGCACTTGAATTCAAATGAAGTTCAACAGCCGAAAGGAAGAGTTTCTCGCATGGGTCTATGGAATAATCTGGTTCCGTGGTAAAGGGTGTCGGGTCAGCATATTCTGAAGGGTCTTTGAACCCGTACTCAAAATCAACATAATCTCCAGTACTTGATTTAATTTGCTTCAAAAATACTGCTTTTGTGGCCAACAAACTGCCTATACTCGTACCGTTATTTCCTAACGGTTCGCCCGTTATTGTCTCATTTACCGGGTCCGGAGTTTCATGATTTTTATATTCATAAGTAAAATAATGAATTCCATCATAATGTTCTTTAAGGGCGACAAACCATCGGTCATAAAATTCTTCAGAAGAAGCGTTGAACAAACCGACAACCCCGGCGCTTGAAAAAGTAACACCTAATGCATTATCATTAATTACGCCGCCATTCTTGATCCTGTCATAATCACCGAAAAACATTTTTGTACCATCCGGCTTAATTATTTCCCACCCAACTATAAGGTCACCACCAGCTGTATTCTTTTTGGAAATGACCTTATAGTTCAAAAGCCCCTTTATATACAAAACTTTATTTGCGCCATACTCCATCGCATGAACACTTCCCATATCATCTTGATAAAACCATTTATCATCAGCGGTATCTTTTGTACCATTATGATTCACATAAATTTGCTCGATTGCGAAACTCCATCCGAGGCCTAAAATACCCGTTGGAGCAACTCTATTATCTTGGCGAACCTGATTATATACCCCCATGTTTGAGTACTCTATTCCAATTTGCATATTGAAATTATTACCGGCGGACAATGTCAACAAATCTTCACTGAACCCAAGATAGCCATTTTGGGGCGTGATATCACCCTTAGAAAGAGCACCTTTATCTAGGGTAGCATTTGATTGAGAAGGAGCATTGCTGAATTGTGGAATAGTACTTCCTGCTGGGCTTTTAGCTTCAGGAGTATTATCTTGTCCAAAAGCCGCAAACACAGAAAACAGAACCGTTGGGAAAATTACAATCACATTTGACAGCTTAATCATGGTAAAACTCCTTCTCTTATCTTGACCTGCAGGGCCTTACACATTATTTACGGATTGAGACTTGCTGGTTCCATTTCAAATAAAATTAATTTCCGTCAAACTTTTTATATTTTTGTGCAGAACTTACTTTTGCGTTAATCGATTAATTTAGAATATGTTTTTTCTTTTCACTACTAAAACCTAATACGCCTATCTTTGAGATTGTTCCGTTGAGATTCGATTAACGCCGCTTATTCATTCTTTTCTAAACGCAATATTAATTCCCACAAATTTAAAACGCAAGCAAAATCTCAATAAGCCGTGTGCAAATTGCACACGGCTTAACCAACGATATTACATTGTGTTATAGCTTATCTACTATGTCAACAGCGAAAATAAATCGTGTCTGAACCTATATTTGTCCCGTTTTTCGATGAAATCTATTCATAAGAAATCGCGTAAACCAGGCACTGGTTTATTCGGTTAATTCGCTATATTTGCTTTTTCTGCACCCGTAGGGAAGAATTATAAAATACCGATTACATGAGTCGCGGCACAGTAGCAGTAATTAATGCTAAAAGAATCGGGGCGGGAGGTGGAAGGATATTCTTTCTCCGCCTTTTTTGATTTTTATTTCCAATAATAGCTATCTTCATTCCTGCTATACCCGTGACCAAGAAAGACCTCGCCGGTGAAATCGCCCGGCGGACGGGGCTGACGCAGGTGGACGTTACGATTGTTTTTGAACGCCTGCTGGAAAACATAGTGAAGGCACTGGTTGATGGGCGACGGATTGAAATACGCGGGTTTGGGCGGTTTAAAATTGTGGAAAAGAAGGCCAGGATGGCAAGGAATCCGAGGAGTGGGGAGGCGGTGAAGGTGGAGGCGGGGGTGAATGAGAAACAAGACCCTCTCGCTTTATGATTGTGTCAAACCAGGAGGGGCCAACTTATTCCTTACAATATTCTTCGGAGCGACAGCCTTTAAATTCGGGGCTTCTTTTTTATTTTCTGTTGTACTTGAGATAGAATCATATAATTTTCTGTACTTATTTAGCGTATGCCTTGAGATGCGCAAGGCATTTTCTGTTTTTCTTAAATCTTTTTTGTTTTCATACAATATATTGTTTACATAAACAGCCATATGTTCTTTTAGGGGACGCGGCACGAAGAGTTTTTTGCCGCGTTCATTATTTAGGTTTGAAACATCTGCTGATGACGTCTTAAAAGTTATTGGATCTGCGAACTGCCATAAATATTCATTCAAATACATACGCATCAGCTCCTCAAATAATTCCCCAATAGGTGTGTTGTCTGTAATTATCGAAACAACCAGAAGATGAATCATAATGATATAATTATCCAAGCCAACAGGAATAAGAAAAACCCACGGATGCTCCTTTTTCCATAATGCAACCGTTTTTTGAGATAGCTCTTTTAAGCTAATCACCTTTGTAATTGAGTATTGCTTGTATATTGACATTATTATTTCCGTTTCTAGATCTGCACTAAAATTTTCGTACCTGCCCAACAATGTTGATATAGTAGCACATAGTTCATTTATACATTTATCATTAAAGATAACTGCAAACGCCTCGTTTTGAAGCGTCGCATTCTCGCGAAATTCATCAACCTGCTCGCTAAATATTGCAATACAATTCTTAAACTCATTTTCAAGGTTCGTTTTTTGAAGGCCAAAACAGCTGGTTGACATTATATGTCTTACTTTTTTAATGATTTGATCTATCTTCTCATGAAACACGTCATTCGTTTGGCATGAATCCTGATAATCTGCGTATGTCCATTTCCATCGCCGCATGAAAGATTGCAACTTAATATGCTCAACATATTTGTCTGTTGTCGAGAGATATCCACTTGTTTCCAAAGGAAAACCGACAACAATTTTATCAACCTCATAATTGTAAAAGCCTATATCATTTATAATTTTCCGCCTAAGTTCTCGCGCATTTCCCTTATACCCATATTCGTCATGATTTATCCCGATTATTCTTGAAGCATTTTGTATTTCCCATAATAAGCTACCGGCCCAAACCGGGGTAACTCCTTTTATCCTATTATAAAACGGTAAACTTTTATCATTATTAATATCCATAAGAATGCTTTTTATCACGTCCGCTATTTCATCGCCAAGTTCTCGTAGGTTTGGCAGCTCAACTATAGAGTGAAATCGTTGGAGCAAATCAGGTCGAAATACTTTTTCATCTTTTAAAATATCAAACTTGTTTGTTGCGGCAATAATCGAACAGTAAATAGGGCACGAAGAGTCGCTACCCAATGGTATTACTGATTTTGTTTCTAACACCCTTAGCAATTTACCCTGACTATAAATATCCATATCGCCTATTTCATCCAGAAAAGCGGTTCCATGACCAGCACTTCTGAACAATCCAAATCTATTCTTGCCTGCACCAGTATATGCACCCTTTTCATGCCCAAATAGTTCATTGTCCAATAACGTTTCCGGGAAGTTGCCGATATTTATTGCTTTAAAATCACCATCGTCAAGCTCTGTTTTATTCGTTTTATTTATGTAATTTGCTCTATGCAAAGCCAGCCTCTTTGCTAAATACTCTTTTCCAGTACCCGATTCTCCAACCAGCAGGATGGGGGCACCAATCTCGACAAGTTTTCGCAGTCCTTCTTCAAATAATTCCATCGACATGCAGCCCACCCCAAACTAAATTGTAGTTATTGCCAGCATTATAGTTTTTGCATGCTTCTATTGCAAGCTTAGAATTTACCGTCAACCAAGTCATTATCATTAAACAGGTTCGGTTTGGCCCAATCATTGCATTTTAATAAAGCAGAAAGGAGGTTGCAATGATTACGTGAAAACAATTGTGAAATGAAAAAGTTTTCAAATAAACAATAAACCTAACAGAAGGGGACCATGTTATGTATGCGAATCAAAGAAAGAATTTAATTGAAATTTCTTACAATCAACTTGCCTGGGCTGCCTTGCAAGGCGCAATCCAGAAATCCGATGGATGTCATGGTAAATCGATTTTCAGTTCTGATAAGTTTAACGGTCCCAAATTCATGCGGGAGCAAATCGAAGCCTTCGAATTTCAAAAGAACCCGCTCGAAAAACATTATCCGGAATATCCTTTTATGGGGCATTCAACGATTCCTATTATTGCCCCATCAGTTGGATTCTTCAGGCGAGCATTATCTGCTTATCATCAAGCCCTTTCTTTAGGTGAACTTCCAAAAGTTTACTTTAGCCAGCTTACCGGGAATCATCCATTTATTGAAGATGAAAGCGAACCTGCATTTCAGGTTGGTTGCGAATGCGGGAAAGTGTTCGTTTATAACGTGCTGCTCGACCTGCCGAAAAGTGATTTGGTTTGTGATAAGTGCGGCAGGCTGTTACTTCATTACTATGAGGGCGCAAAACAGGGCGCTGTGGTTTCTCGGATTCGAGATCAAATGATAGGTGGCTACTACAGCTTTGTGCAAGAGTTAGGACTCTTCGAAGAATCTTTTCATGTGCTAATGAAAAGTAACGGATTCCTTCTCGACACCGTTCTGGAAATCGTAGACGGTGTTATCGGAAAGGCCCTTACCGATCCGCAGCTCGATGAAGTGAGCCGGCAAAAATATCTGCTACTGCTTCAGAACAGCAAACCTACCTCGAACATTCGCTATTTAGACCTTATCATTAACCCAAGGAGCTAAAATGTTTACCACAATCGATTATTCAGGATTGCCGCTTCAGGCTGCTTCACATGAAGCGATTCTGGAGAATTACGATCTCTGCCAAGAAACAATTAAAATGAATGTATTGAAACCAAAGGAATTGGCATTTTGGACATCCGTTCATCCGAATTTATTAGACAATAATGCGGCATACATGGAGATTAAATGCACCTGTGGGCAGGCTTACATTTTCAAGAAACCGGAAGACGTACCATCGGTGGACCTGTTCTGTGACCACTGCATGCAACATCTTCTGGAGTTTTGGAACAAGCAAGAAAGGACCATAAAAATCATTGAAGCGGAAAAAGAAGCTGAAGGCATTCAAGCTTTCTGGGTTAAACTGTTTCTGACTGATGAAATAAATCTGAATCTTGAGCTGCTTGCAAAAGCGACAAGACTGCCCTTGGATAAACTGATGCAGCTTGTACAGGTTGAGGTTGACTTGATTAATAATCCATCATTGCTCGAAGAAGGCGAAGAGTCGCTGGATAAGGAAACGCAGGACAAGCTGATTAAACTGCATCAGGAACTAAAAAACATATTAAACCAATAACAAAAAGGAATCAAAATGAAAACTATTAATGCCTACGCAAAATCAAATCCGGAGTTCGCAACCTATCTAAAGTCGCAGCATCCATCTTTTACGGATGCCATCAAAAAGGCATGCGCCAACAAGGATTGGCAAAGTCTATTAATCTTAATGGACAGCCAGTACCGGCTCGAAATGTTTTACGCTATTAAGCAGCACTTGTCAGATGAAATGTATTGGCAGGAACTCGGAGATACTCTTACGCATACCGACTACATGTTCAAAAAAGATGGCATGATTCGCGAACTGCTCTCATCTAACCGCCCCAACCGTCATTTGATGATGTCGGAGGTTGAACGGCTACAGTTCGCGGCATTACCCGAGGAGCTGACGGTCTACCGGGGCTGCGGGAGCCTTAACCAGGAGGGATTCAGCTGGACCCTGTCAAAAGAACGCGCACGGTCTTTCGCCAACCGCTCAACCGAAGAGAAGTCACTGTTGTTGACCGGTATATGTAAGAAAGCGGATGCTATTGCGCATTTTACGGAACGGACAGAAGATGAAATCCTTATCCTACCGGAAAATGTCCAAGCGACAAAGAAAGTGCCCGTGACAAACAAGAGTGCAAAGCTGCGCCGAGCTATCCTAATGATACAGCACACACCCATGGATATGAGCAAAGCGATACCGTGGGACGGCAAAATTAAATCGCTTAGAACAACCGCTAACGCGTAACAATAAACTTTAATTAAAGGAAACACTATGAAGACTCAAACACATAAGGCAAAATCCATGAAGAGAAGAAATATTCAACATACCGAATCCAAAGGACTTTTCTTTGCTGTTATTGGCGCTTACGCATATCATATATGGCGTAATTCTGGCATAAAAGGAATCCTGAGCTTAGTACACAAACCTACATGCCCATATTTCTATCTGGCAAGAGACCTTAAAACACTCAAGCGAGACATTATAAAAGCTGGACCAGAAAAGTACTGCGTCCGCCAGGAATTGCTTATTATCAGATTCGGTGGTCCTCGTGCCGACCTTTTTGCTTATGCGGCAGCAAAATTCTATGACCATATTGTTCCTACGAAGGCACGCTCAAGCATCTCGCTTATAGATTCAGAGTCCTTACTAGCCTATGTCGCACTGAAAAACGGCAAGATAGTTGAATGGAAACAAGGGAGGGTATGGGAGTCCGAACGAGAGAAAGCGATCCCTATGGATGGGAAACTGGCGTCTCTTAAAGCGGGCGCTATCGCGTAACGGCGGCAGATGTAACTTAACCAGGTGTTCGTATTGGTGAGAATTGTAGCGGGCACCTATTTTCGAACCTTAACAGGAGGGCAAAACAAATATGAATTTGCTATAATATGCAATTTATCATGACAACTTGATCGAAAACTTAAAAACGTTAGGAGAATGTTATGAGCATTGTAAAATCCGAAGACATCGCCGCCTACAAAATTGACGACAAACTTGTTTGTCCGAAGTGTATAAACGGCGTCATCAAAACAGCTGACCTCAGACCCGAAAACATAATTCATCGCCACGTCAAGGACAAAAGCGAAGAGCTTTGGTTTTGCGATGAATGCGGTAAGCAGTTTTGACAATTGGCGGGCTTAAATCGAAGATGGTTTGTCGCAGGGTGCGGCGGCCAGTACAAACTTTAAATGAAAGTAGATGCATATGAAAACGAAAGCACACGTATCAAAGAATGCGGGCATTAAAAAACCTGTGGGTAGAAACAAAAAGCTATTGAAAGATCCTATTCTCGAATATCCTTCTTTTATGGTCCGCGCCGAGGGGGTCACATTTAAAGATCCCGCCCGTGGAATAAAAGAAAAACTTAGCTGGGATGAATTTAGCAGAAAACAATCAAGCAGGCTATAGCCTGGGGCTGTATTAAATATGGGCGCCCGTCCTGCGGAACATGGTGGCGGGCGCCTAAACTTAACGACTTAAAAGGAGCGTAAAATGGAAAACGATAACTTTTTAGACCACATAACGAAAACAGACATGAAACAGATGGAGAAGATGGCGGAAAAACATGGTGTTAGGGGTTTTGAAGGGCTTTTTTTTACTGTCATTCATGCCGACGAATATTACGCCTGGAAGGAATACGGATTGACCCCATTAATGCGTGAGCGCCAACCAGAGAACGATTTCTACGGCTTGGCAAAAAACCTTGACATACTCAAACGCGACCTCCCTAAATCAGGCTCAAATCCAACGGCTAAACCAGAAAAATGGCTCATCATCACGATAGTCGGCGAAATGGTCAACATGATAGCCAATTATGCAAAAGTACCCGAACTACTCATGTTCATCGAGGGGATTACCGACTTCATGCCTATTGGAAAAGAATATCTATTGGCTTGCGTTACCATCCAGAATGAAGAGATTACCGAATGGAAACCAGCGGATATTTGGGAGGCCGAGCGCGAGAAAGCCGATTTTGATATTCTCCATGCTCAGGTTCCCTGGTCTTTAGCGGAATACTTAAAGACTCAAAATATTTCTAAGGGCGCCCAAGAAACAGTTTTTGACCAAAGGGGTACAACATGCCGTGAACTTACAAAAAGATATGGGAAAACTCTCGGTACGCATCATTATTTTCGCTATACAAAGATTCCATATTTTCTTGGTGTAAACAACCAACTTTTAACGGAATCCGGATTTATCGTTAATGAAAAACCAACCCATAATCTATTAATGGTGTTATGCAATCTGGAATGCCATACTGATGTTGGATTGCCTGGACACAATCGTTTTTCGTTCAGCATCGACGAAGTTATCAAACAGGCCGTTTTGAACGAGAATTTATTCTTTGGCCGGGCTCCATGGTCCTGTAGGGAATTTTTTGAAGCCGTTAAGAATCTGAAACGTTCAAACCTCCCTTCCGATAATGGTTGCCCAGAAATCGCACCATGCATGAGAGAACATCATGTCATCATGAAATATTTTAAAAACCGCTATGGCAATCTTGTAGGGGAACATAATGCTTTACGATATCTTCGCGTCCTTGAATTTCTCTACAAATATTCAGAGCGATTGGAAAAGGATGGCATCGTAAAAGAGGGTGATGGAACCGGTGAACGTCCGACACCTTTAACAAACGCACTTTGCGAAATGGTATACGAATGTGACAATAGCAATCCAGAAGAGCCCGAGCACCTTACGTTTGATTATGACAAAGTTGTAAAGAAAGTGAAAGAAAATAATTAAAAAGGAGAACAACATGTCCACCAATTTCCTGAATCTCGACACCGCCGGTCTGGCGGAGCTACACAAGCAAGCCAGTGAATGCCTTACCGCGTTCAATGGCGGGCCCGAATCGCTGTCCACGCTCTTCAATTCCGGCTTGCTCAGGCATCTGAGCCTGGCCGAAATCTATGGTCACCTGGGTAAGGTGGAGATGCTGCCGGGACTGCGGGCCGTTGAAACCGCTCTGCCCGAGGATTCGCCTGAGCTTGTAGTCTGCAAATCACTCAAGCTGTTGCTCATGGTCGGGGACCGCTCCGACCGGCTGGAAGGGTTGAGCGACGCGGAACGGTATGAAGTGCTGGAGGCGGCCAGTTTCCTGTTCCTGAATACCGGGCTCTGTTTCAACCCAGCCTACCGCCTGCTGGACAACCGCCCAGACCCCATCGCGCACCAGGTCCAGGCAATCAGCGCTAAGTTCATGATGAGCTGGTTCACCATCGGCGTGAAGGAGTATGCATCAGATATAAAGCTTGAACGGCATTCCCGTCTTATCGTCAACACAGGGCGTTATCCCTTCTTTAAATATGAGGAGGGGGAAGAAGTGGATCAAAAACGCTATACCGATTATCTCATGGAAACCAATCGATATTTTACTCCTAAGCTGCTGACCAAAATGCTGACCGCCAACTTGATTGATGTTTCCCGGTACCAGGTTATGGGTTTCCCGTACCGACCGAAAAAGAGTAAGGCGGGCACTATCCTTCTCCAGGTGCGTGATGGAAAATTGGTGATGCCGACCGGATTTCCGGAATCTCTCGAACGCCAGAAAGCCTTCTTTGAAGATGACAATTATCAGTTCAGCGTTGTGACAAGCTTGTTATCGAATGGGTATTTCCAGACTGGCGAAACTAGCCGAAAAAAAGCGACTGAGCGTATCATTGAAGAAATACGTTCAAAGCTGGAGGGCGTCCTTCATCCGATGGTCATTGAAAAACGACGGGGTGAACTTTACTGGTTCCTCTTCGACCCCGATAAAAATGAGACAGTAAAGGGGGTACCTTACCGGTTCTTCGTGCCGGTCAATGAGGCTATGTAATAGACCGAATAAGCCGAATAAGCCCCTTCCTGGTCTGGATGCTGACCGGGAAGGGGCTTTTTGTTTATGGGGTGGTTTATTCGGTCTATGCGGTTTTCAAAAATAAGTTGAATTTCCCCATCGGCTATCAGCCAAACGGGGGTATTTTGTGCTAAATTTATAAAAAAGTTTAACACAAGGAGGCTCCCCATGACTCATAAGCTCAACAATCTCAGAAAAGCCTGTATCGACCGCGAATTGTCACAGCTCGAACTCTCGCGCATGCTTGACATCAGTCCAAGCCAACTCTCAATGATTATCTGTGGCTGGCGGCGACCTAATGATGACGTGCGGCGGCGCATTGTCGAGGTATTTCAGGATACGAACGTTCTGGTGGAGGTGTAATGCCATGAACGAATTATATGATAAAATAAATACCGCCGCTGAAGGTAAATATCATTCAATTTTCCTTGGTTTCGGTGAGCAACAGGGTAAGAACGGTAATTTCCATTGCTGGAATTCCCATGCGCATAAGGACGGGGTGGATACTGAAGCGAGCTTGTCGGTGGAGAATAAAACTGGCCGCTGGATTTGCCACGCCTGTGCAGCCTCGGGTAACCTGGCCAGGTATTTCAAGACCCAGGTCGCGTTTGGGCCTAAAGACAACTGGAACGGCTCGTTCGTCCGCTTCATGTGTGACCGCCTGGGTATTGATTCCAAAGGTAACGCGCCGGCTGACCTGCAGTTGCTTGAAGAGGCGGAGCTCTTATTGCAAGCCTATCAGAAGGAAAGCATCATCTCGAAAGAGCAAAATGACGGGTATGTTTCAGCACTTTTATCCATGGAAAAAGCCAAGAAATATCTGATGGATTACCGCCATATCGATGAGGCGACAATCAAGAAATACGATATCGGTTTCGATGAGCAGGACAAATGCTTTACCTTCCCGATGAAAGATAATGATGGTGACATCGTTAACATCAAAATGTATCGCCCGTGGAATCGCGATCGTAAGTGGCAACTCATGATTAAAGGCAATCCCACACCTCCCGGTCCTGCCTGCCACCTGAGCGAGAACAAGCTATATATATATGAAGGAGAGCCCGACTGCTACTGCGGTGCCGCCCACGGGCTCCTTGGTATTACCGCTGGCACAGCATCTAATAAATCGTATAAGAAATTATATGGTACGCAATTTGAAACACTCTTCAAGGGCAAGGAAATTGTCCTGGTCATGGACGCCGATGACAAGGGGGTGACCGCCGCCAGGACTCTTGCCGTTGAATTTGCCGGTGTCGCCAGCCAGGTCAAAATCATCGACCTGAACAAGAGCGCCATCAATCCCCACGGTCTGGATCCGAACCTGATGAAAGATGTCAATGGTAAACAGAAGCGGGCGGAGAAAGATTTTTCTGAGTTCATGCGCAAGAACGGCTTCGAGCTTCAGATATTCAGAGAGCTCGAAGAGAAGACTGCGCCTGAAAGGAATAGTGTGATTGAGCTGGCGACCGAGGCCGGTGGTGACGCCGATGTCCAAATGTCCGCCGCTGACATAGCCACCTTGTTCGTCACAAGTGAAAAACTTGTTTTTGGACGAACCCACCACCTGCGGCACTGGCGGGGTAGCTTCTGGAAATGGCGTACCAGCCATTATGAAAAGCTGGAAGATTCCGACTTCAGGGCGATGGTGACGCGATTCATGCAGCTGGATGCCGGCGCCCGGCAGTACACCTCATCCGGAACTATTAGTTCCGTTATCGACAATATCGCGGGAATGGTCCATATTAACGACAGCATCGACCAACCTGCCTGGATAGACGGCATTGAACGGAAAGGTAATTTCTTCAGCATGAAAAATGGCATTCTGGACATCAATTCCCTTATAAATGGTGAGTCTTTTGATAAAATAATTTTATCACATCACCATAGCTTTTTTACAGCCGTTTCCGTTGATTATGACTATAAACCAGATGCAACCTGCCCTCAATTTTTGAAGTTCCTGGATACAATTCTTCCTTGTTCAAAAACGCAGTCCGTATTGCAGGAATGGACGGGTTATTTGTTCGATTCCACGACCCGATTTGAAACATTCTGGATGGGGAAAGGTGAAGGCTCAAACGGCAAAGGCGTCTACGTAGATGTAACAACCGCACTTATCGGTGAGAGAAATACAAGCGCCGTTTCCCTTGAGCAATTTTGTGAGACGCACGCCCTTATTACCACCCTCGGAAAAGTCGCGAATATAGTAACGGAAATCGGGGATGTCGACAAAGCGGCAGAGGGCATTTTAAAGGCATTTGTATCTCAAAATCCAATCAATTTCAACCCCAAATTCAAGCCTGCTTTTCAAGCACGTCCCACCGCGAAATTGATGTTCTCTACGAACAATCTGCCACGCATAACCGACAAGACGAATGGTGTATGGCGACGGTTGCTTTTGTTTCCCTTTAACGTTGAAATCGCTAAAGAAGAACGCGATCTACACTATGCGGAAAAGATAATCGCGACTGAGCTTTCCGGTGTTTTTAATTGGGCAATTGCAGGCTTAAAAAGACTGCTGTCCCGTGGTTATTTTGAGACCTCGGAAATCATGAACAGCGCCACTCAAGAGTATCAGGCGGACAACAATTCCAGTAAGGTGTTTTTGATGGAAGAATGCATAGAAAGAGCCGGCTCTGAAGAGAAATTTTCTTTCCTTTATAAATGTTATTCCGAATACTGTAAAATGAACGGGAAGCAGCCTGTTAACTCCTCCCAATTCTCAAAAGAAATACGGCGGGTTTATCCACGTTCCAGAATTGAACGAAAACGAGAGGGAGAATTTCGGGAAAGGTATTGTTTCGGAATTAAACATGGTGAAGTTTTTTCGTCTGACCCTGATACTTTTATTAGGACGGATTAAGTTGTGGGCTAGGTGGGCAAGGTGGGCAGGGTACTTTCTATTAAGATTATTTGGGAAATATAAAAATTAACTTATCTAGATAATTTAATTTTGGATTCTCCAAACAAACTTAATATAGAATCACCCTGCCCACCTAGCCCACCCTGCCCACTTGAAGCAAAATATTTTACAAAACGAGGTGTTTTATGAGAGTTTTAACAGAGTTCGAAAGCCGCAGCCTTCAAACTGCCCTGACCGATGTAAACTTTTTCACACCAGTCTATCACAAGCAGCCAACAATTTTAAAACCTAAGATGGTGGAAGTGCCGGGAGAAGATTTTCCTGTCATGGGTATCCGGCTCTACTGGTCACAGGAGCATATAACTGCGCCTGCACCATTTATCGCCATGCTCCATCCAGTTCAGGTCGACAACTTCAGCTTTCATTTCGGAAAGACCGCAGAGCAGGACGTCATCGTTTACGAGGGCGTTGTCTATAATCATGACTTCGAGGTCTATTCACTCGACCATGTTAGAAACTTTTTCACATATGACGTCGCCAGTGCGCGTGAACGGATTCTGCGGGCCGTTACTGGAAATATTTTAACATTTTAAAAGGAGTCCCTATGTATTTCTATTCCATTCTGGTTATTGGAGACCATCCCTGTGCACAAATGAATCTCTACCTGGATCACTATTATTTAGATATCAATGGACATGAACCCTATCAATTTACGGCAGACAGTCCAGACGATTTACCCCCGTCATGTCCTATTAACCTTGATTCACCAGAGGCTTTGCAATTCTTTAATGCCGAAGGGTTAAGCACGTTGAATAAACCCGAACCTGAACCTGACCCTTATTTCGAGCCCCCTGAAGAAGCGGCTGGTAGAAAGTTCGACTGGTACCACGTTCTAGATAACTTCCTTGCGTTGAATTCCAAGACGCACAACGATTCGCCACGACCGATAACAGAATATGGTTTCTCGGCCCGTAAAAAAGACATTGATTTCAAGGTGATGCGTGCAGAAAATCAAGCAAGGATGGAAGGGAAGTATGGCGAAGCAGTCTATAGCATCAATAATGTAGCAGAGCTAAAAAGAATCTGCGACGAATATGACATATGCTATAAGGACGGAAAACTAGAATCGAAAGATGAATTCATGAAAAGAAATAGCGACATAAGACCCCTCCATGCACTTGTTATAGATGGAAAATGGTTTCAACCAAGGAAATATGACGACACACCCGCCTGGGAAGAATGGAAGCTGCTGTTTCGTGAGTTTGTTAATAATGCCAGTGATGATACCTTGCTAACTTCTTTTAGCTGTGATGTTTTATAGACTGCTTCTAAATCCATTACAGGGTATGCCAAGGTATCAAGGCACGCCCTGTTTGCTTCGGCAGCTCGACAATGCGCGTGAACGGGTACGACGGACAGTAATCGATGCTGGTATCGAGGTTTATTAGGCTTTTCAATATTTATGACTTTAACGCTTTAATGACTATGCCACAACAGGCGGTACCGTGTGCCAGTGCGTCAAGGCGCCCCTATGTTTTTTACTTGCCCACAGACTCTCGTTGACACTATGTTATACGCGCTTCCAATCTGGTATAATTATCATAAGGTGAAGCGTTTTATTCCCGCCCCGCCGCTCGCCAGCGACGGCAGGGTGAATCTACCGAGCGGCATTCATGGACCGCTTGTAGCAAAGTCCAGGTGAGGTAATACCTGGCACGTTCGGATGTTTTCGTCCGGACAACTCCATCTGGGTTCCCGTTGCAGGGAGCGTTAGGGAACCCATGAAGCTGGCATGGGACGCGAGCATAGCGCTTGCGTTCCTGGAGAATCACGTGTCCCCCCTATCCTCCCCCGCCACAGGCGTCGCGGCTACCGCTGCGTCCGCTCAGTTTTATTCCCTTAACGACCTCGCAAGAATCATCGGGAAATCGCCTGCGTTGCTATACCGGCGATTAACCGAAACACCGCAGAAATACCTGGTGCGATTTGCCCACCAAGAGGGCCGGTCCTGGCTCTTCCCCAAAGATGAAATCGATGATGCCGTTGCCGCCGGTGAAAGCATCCTCATCCGCAACCCTTATATTGAACCCGAACCCTGCCTCCTGGAAACGGAGGGCGATATGTCTAAACGCAAGTTTCCGCAGAACATCCGGAAACATGGCGAACGCTTTTATGTTCGCATTCAAAATGACGATAAACGAAAGGAAGTCTATGCAGGTAAGACATTAGACGAAGCCATCAGGACCCGGGATAAAATCCTGGGATACTCCGATAGTATGCCAATTCGTATTGAGCGTGCCACCCCGCAAACCGCTCTATTCACTTTTCGGCAAGCTGTTCGAGAACATGAGATTCAGCATTTAAAGTTGTTAAAATCCCATAAAAACATGATGTCCGTCCTTAAAAATCCACTTAAGGTATTTGGAAGCCGCGACGTCCGTAACATTCACTGGAAGGAAATCGAATCCTATAAAAACTTGAGAATGACGGAAGTTTCCAAGGGATATGTTTTTAAGGAGCTGACGATGATGGGCGCGGTCCTGGACCGGCAAATACTGATGGAAAGGATAACAATCAATCCAGCAAAACTGGTCAAGAAGCCAGCCTTCAATAATCAGCGGCAGAGGATTCTTACGCATGAAGAATTTCGGAAACTGTTAATGACGCCCTGGGAGGTTGATAACCGTGGCAGTATTACGATGAAATATATGGAACACCACATTCAGCTTGCCCTTATTCTGGCTGATTATACGGGCCTGCGTATTTCCGAAGTCTTGGCGGTGGAATGGAAAAATGTTTTTCTGGATGCTGATAAAATATTCATCCCTGAATCCAAAACCATGGTAAAACGGTATGTCCCGATTCACGCCGAACTGAAGAAGATTCTTGAAGCGCAGGTACGGACCTCACCGTATGCGATATCCTATAATGGTTCACGCGTACAGGATACAATTCGGAAAGGTTTCATAAATGCCCGTTCATATTCCAAAGTGGAGGACGTCGTCATTCATGACTTCCGACATCGCGCCATCACGCGCTGGATACAGGATAAAAAACCGCTGGCGATGGTCATGAAAGCGTCAGGCCATTCGACCATGGAATCACTGATGAGGTATGTAAATTTGAGCACGGACGACGTTCTTGAGCTCGTGGATAAGGAGTCGAAACCGATTCCGGTCTTCACCTTCGCTGAGTATCAAGAAATGGTCGAGTTAGCAGAAAAGGGGAAGAAAGTGGGCAAAAGTGGGCAAGGGCATTTTTGACCAAAAAAGTAAGCCCTCCAACTCATTATAGTTAGAGGGCTTACATAGCGGCTGACGGTCTCGAACCGCCGACACATGGATTATGATTCCATTGCTCTACCAACTGAGCTAAGCCGCCATTTTTGACAGGGTAAAAATATACATTTCCCTTTTCGAACAGGGCAAATGGTATAGTGGCGATATCCGTAATGCCGGTGTTTCGTTATACGCATCCAATATTTTATTTTATTCCTCTTAGCTAACGCACCCGTATCCTTAAAGTCACAGGAGACTTCCATGGCCGAGAAAAAGACCACTCCCGTAAACGGAAGAAAGATCACCCTCTCCGGAGGCAAACTTGCCGTTCCCGATAACCCCGTCATTCCCTTCATCCGCGGCGACGGCACGGGCCCGGATATCTGGAACGCTTCGGTCATGGTCTTTGACGCGGCTGTGGAAAAAGCCTATTGCGGCAAGCGTCGGCTTGCCTGGATGGAAGTGCTCGCGGGCGAGGAGGCCTTCAAGCAGACCGGTTCCTGGCTTCCTGACGCCACGCTGGCCGCCTTCCGTGAATATCTCGTGGGTATCAAGGGCCCGCTCACCACGCCCATCGGCGGCGGTATCCGCTCGCTCAACGTGGCGCTCCGCCAGGAACTCGACCTCTTCGCCTGCGTACGGCCGGTGCGCTGGTTCCAGGGCGTGCCCAGCCCGGTCAAGGACCCGGGCGCGGTGGACATGATCATTTTCCGCGAGAATACCGAGGACGTGTACGCGGGCATCGAGTGGCAGGCCGGCACGCCCGAGGCGAAAAAAGTGGTGGATTTTCTGTTGAACGAAATGAAGGTGAAGAAAATCCGGTTTCCCCAGACATCGGGCATCGGCATCAAGCCCATGTCAAGCGAAGGCACCGAGCGCCTGATGCGCGCGGCGCTCGACTACGCCATCGCCAACGGCCGGAAAAGCGTCACGCTCGTCCACAAGGGCAACATCCAGAAATACACCGAGGGCGCGTTCCGCGAATGGGGTTACCAGCTCGCCCGTCGCGAATACGGCGCGCAGGACTACCAGGGCGGCCCCTGGCAGATGATCAAAAAAGACGGCCGTGAAATCATCGTGAAGGACATCATCGCCGACGCCTTCCTCCAGCAGATCCTGACGCGGCCGCGCGAATACGACGTCATCGCCACGCCCAACCTCAACGGCGATTACATTTCGGACGCGCTCGCAGCGCAGGTGGGCGGCATCGGCATCGCGCCCGGCGCCAACATCAATTACATGACCGGCCACGGAATTTTCGAGGCCACGCACGGCACCGCGCCCAAGTACGCCGGGTTGGATCAGGTCAATCCCGGTTCCGTGATACTGTCGGGTGAAATGATGTTACGCTACCTGGGCTGGATCGAGGCCGCGGACCTCATACTCTCCGCCATCGACAAAACCATCAGCCAGAAAAGGGTGACCTACGACTTCCACCGGCTCATGGAAGGGGCGACCCTGCTCAAATGCAGCGAGTTCGGCAAAGCGGTTGTGGGGAACATGTAAGGAAGAAGTGGCAAAGTGGCAGAGTGAAGAATAAAATCCGGTCACTTAATGTTAGTGGCAAAGTAAAAGGCATATTTCTCTGGCTGGGAATTTCAGTGACAAAGTTAGCTTAATCTGACTTTGCCACTCTGTCACTTAAACCCTGTTCTCATTCACTCTTCACTTTGCCACTTTGCCACTTTCCCTCTAACTCGCCCTATCCCCTCCCATGCCCCACCAGATTCAGGAATTCCATCCGCGTGGCGTTGTCGTCGTGAAAGCTGCCGAGCATGGCCGACGTGACCATCACGGAATTCTTCTTCTGGACGCCCCGCATCATCATGCACAGGTGCTGGGCCTCCATGATGACGCCCACGCCCTCCGCGTTGATGGCGTCCTTGAGGATGCGCGCGATCTGCTGGGTCATGCGTTCCTGGACCTGGAGCCGCCGCGCAAAGCACTCGACCACGCGCGCGAGCTTGCTCACCCCGTACACCTTGTTCTTGGCGATGTAGCCGATGTAGCACTTGCCGAAAAAAGGCAGCATGTGATGCTCGCAGACGCTGTAGAACTCGATGTCCTTCACGATGATCATGTGGTTGCACTGTTCGTGGAAGATGGCGTGCTGGATGAGCCGGGTGGGATCTTCCTTGTAACCCTTGAAGAGAAATTCATAGGACTTGCGCACCCGTTCCGGCGTCTTGAGAAGCCCTTCGCGTTTGGGATTCTCGCCGATTAATTTAAGGATTTCGCGGATCTGTTTTTCCATGTTTACTGTTTCTCCCGTGTTCGGTCGAGGGTGACGGCCGCGCTTCTGGCGAAGCGGAGGGCCGCGGGTTTGTCGAGGGTGACGACGGCCCGTTGAACGCGTTTGTCGCGGAGGCACAGACGCGCGACGGCTTCGGCCAGCGCCTCGACGAGGTGGAACGAGGACGCGTCCGTAAGCGCGAGGATATCCTTTTTCAATGCCTTGTAATCAATCGTATCGTCGATATTATCGCTTTTCCCGGCTGCGGACAGGTCCGCATGAAGGGTGATGTTCAGGAGGATGTCCTGCTTCTCGCGCCGTTCCTCGGGGTAAACGCCGATGACGGCGCGCAGGGCCAGGTCCCGGATATGTATCTGATCCATGCCGGGGTTTCCCTTATTGCAGGTGCATGCCGCCGTCGACGTACAGAACCTGCCCGGTCACGCTGTTGCGCTCGAGCAGGTAGCGGAACGCGGCCCGGAAGTCATCGAGGCTGCCGCCGGTCGCAAGCGGCGTCCGGCTGCGGATGATTTCGAATATCCGGCGCCCGCGCCGCGACGGCAGAAGCGCGCCGGGCGCGATGGCATTGACGCGCACCCGCGGGGCGAAGAGAAGCGCGCATTCGCGCGTGAAGTCGCGAAGCAGGCGTTTGCCGGCCCGGTAGGCCTGGAAATTGACGTTGAACTTATCGATGTTCGCGTCGAGCAGGTTGATGACAACGCCGCGGCCGGCCGCTTTCGCGAAATCCGCTGTAAGCGCAAGCGGCGTGAAAGCATTGACAACGAACATCTTCCGCAGGGCGGACGAATCCCTCTCCCGGAAATTTCCTTTTTCGAAAAGTGAGGCACAGTTGACCAGGCCATGCAATGTCACTGGGAAT
>Ga0208373_1001313_pt1 | contig 33957 bp, 41 predicted proteins | sample RifOxyC2_FD_184036 | JGI IMG/M metagenome (GOLD analysis project Ga0208373, IMG submission 184036) | Soil microbial communities from Rifle, Colorado - Rifle Oxygen_injection C2 (SPAdes) | ecosystem: Environmental > Terrestrial > Deep subsurface > Rock core/Sediment | place: Rifle, Colorado... | reverse complement strand
TTTGAAACAGTTTAACCGGTTCATACCATCAAGCTGCAAATATTTACCTTCGCCAAGCGAAGCCACAATGATCGGATCAGTTAAAATTCCCCGCTTTTTAAATTTTTCAATTAAAGAATCGCTCCTCGAAGAGTCAAACTCCTCGTGTATTAAAATTTTGTTAACTGGAACGATCTCCATGCGAAAGTGATCGGTTTTCATATTTCGATTTTACTCAATATTAATATTATTTTTTTCCTAAAATTTTAATAATCTCATCTATAACAGTTTTTGTTCCTTTTTCTAAGGCTTCATTAGTTGAGGCGCCGATGTGGGGAGTCAAAATGACATTAGGTAATTTCCTCCAGGGAGAGGTAGGAGGTAAAGGTTCCTGCCAGAAGACGTCAAGGGCCGCTCCGGCAATCTTTTTTTCCTGAAGCAGTTTAAAAAGAGATTTTTCCTCAACGACCCCACCCCGCGAAGTATTAACAAAAAAACTTGCTGGCTTCATTAATGAAAGCAAATCGTTATTAATTAAATTTTTTGTGACATTGTTTAGCGGCAGATGAACGGTAATAATGTCAGAGTTTTTAAAAATATATTTTAAGGAATTTGTTTTTTGGGTCCGGCTATAATAATCAACCTTGGCTCCAAAAGCGGTTAAAATTTTTGACACACTTTTTCCTACATGTCCATAGCCTACAACTCCAACCTTTTTACCTCCAAGCTCTTGTCCTTTAAAATCTCTCTTTAACCAGAGACCCTGGCTCATAGATGAATAGGAGGGTGATAATTTGCGAAGCAAAGATAAAATTAATCCCAAAGTAAGCTCCATTACCGATTCGGAGTTAGAGTCAGGAGAATTAATAACTGTAACCTTTCTTTTTTTAGCTTCGACACAATCAATATTATCAAGACCGCTACCGACCCGGCCAATAATTTTTAGGACATGGCCTTTATCAATAATTTCTGCTGTCACTTTGGTCCGGCTGCGAACGACCAACCCTTGATATTCAGGAATAATTTTTATTAATTCTTGAGGAGTGATTTCCGGTTGGTAGTCAAAGGTAAAATTAGTACTTTTGATCCTATCGATGACGCTTTTGTCTATCTTGTCAGCAATTAAGATTTTAAACATAATCAAGTAATTTCCTTTAATGATTTTTTAAAAGAATCAACAACTTGATCAAGATCAGATTTTGAAACATGTCCCATATGGGCTACCCGGACAATCTTTCCCTTTAACCCCCCCATTCCCCCGGCAATTACCAAATCATATTTTTCCCTCAAAAGTTTTCTCCAGGAAGCCTCGTCTACTCCTTCGGGTGGCCAGATAGAAGTGACCGTTGGAGACGCTTCCCTATCGTCAACGACTAATTTTAACCCCATTTTCTTTAACTGTTCCCGAAAATAGTCCCGTAATTCAAGATGTTTCTTGAATATTTTTTCCCGGCCCTGTTTTTTCATTAAAGATAAAGCGGTTTGGAGACTAAATAAGACGGAAACAGCCGGAGTGGCCGGTGTTTGATTTTTTTGGGAAAACTTTTCATATAGGGCAAGATCAAAATAATACTTGGGTATTTTTGACGCTTTTTGTCTCTCTTTAGCTTGATCAGATACAGCAACCATAGAAATTCCGGGCGATGACATCCAGGCTTTTTGGGAGGCGGTAATTAAGACGTCTATTTCAAGATCATCCATCGGCAGATTAACGCCGCCAAGGGCGCTGACAGAATCAACTAAAAGGATGGGTTTATCAGGATGATTTTTTACAATCGGAGCAATAGTAAATAAATCATTTAAAACCCCTGTTCCTGTTTCATTATGAGTGATAAAAACTGCAGCAAGATTTTTAGTTTTTTCCAAAGTTTTTTGAACAACTTCTTTTTTGACCGCCGTTCCCTCAGGAAATTTAACCTGATTAACATTTAAGCCGTACCTTCTTCCTATTTCAGCCCAGCGATTTCCAAATTCCCCACAGGTAAAAAAAATAACCGTGTCCCCCGGGGAAAAAAAATTAACAACGGAAGTTTCCAACCCGGCCGTACCTGAGGCGGTCAAAAGATAGATGGGGTTTTTAGTTTGAAAAAAATATTGAAGGTTGATAACGACATCCTGGTAGACCTTTTCAAAACCTTTACCGCGGTGGCTAATAACTTGCTGAGAGAGTGAAGATAAAACTTGTGCAGGTAATGGTGTTGGTCCTGGGATCCTCAAGTTTGCCATAGTTGAGAAATAATACTGGAATTAGATTAAAATATCAATAATGATTAATAACATATTATCTATATTATTTCTTCTACTTCTTCCAACACAATTGGGTAAACACTTTTTTCTCCATTTTTCTTATCTTTCCGGGATTCGAGTGGACTATCTTGCCCCAACGGTTTATTTATTGGATGTGATTATTTTTTTATTGGCAATTGTTAATTTGAAAATTGTACTCAAATTTTTTAATAATAAAATGGTACTATCAGGTTTATTTTTGTTATTGATTAATATTATATTTTCTCAACTTCCGGAAATTTCTTTTTATTGGTTTATAAAAATTATCGAATTTTTAATCATCTTTTCTCTATCAAAGAAAATAATTATGACTATAAAAGAAAAATCAATCCTGATAATCTTACTTCTTTCAGGTTTATTCGAATTATTCTTATCAATTATCCAGTTCGTTAGCAAACATTCAGTTCAAGGAATTTTTTATTACTTTGGAGAAAGACTATTAACTCTTTCCACCCCAGGGGTAGCGAAGGCTACGATGCAGGGCGTTGAGTTTTTACGGCCATATGGAACGTTTTCTCACCCGAATTCTTTAGCTGGTTTTTTTCTGCTTTTGTATTTTTTTGTTTTAACTGCTAAAAAATTTAATCGTCATTTAGTTTTAAAATATTTATTTTTATTAACATCGAGTTTGTTAATTTTTATTTCTTTTTCTAAAATTGCTATCATTAGTTATCTCATACTAAATACTGCACACTTTATACTAAATAAAAAAATTAACTGCCGGTTCTGTAAGATCACCCGGTTGAGCGTTATTTTTTTAATTTCTTTGATCTTTCTTCAAGCGACTACAGATCCTTTAACAATCAGTAAAAGAATCGAATTGGTAAAAAATTCAATAAGCATTATTCTTCATCATCCAATTCAGGGTGTTGGCTTGGGAAGTTATTTAGTTGAACAAGCAAAATTTTCTTCCAAATTTTATTTGTTTTTTAATCAGCCTGTCCATAATATTTTCTTGCTGTTTTTTTCCGAGCTTGGACTTATTATCGGGGGAATAATAATTGCTTTTTCTCTATTTCCTATAAGGAAGTTGATTAAATGGAACCCCTATCTTATTTTAGTTATAGGGATGACAGGATTTTTTGATCACTATTGGCTGACTTTACAGCAAAATTTTTTATTAATGGGATTTGTTACGGGAGCGATTCTATCTCGGTTTTCACCTGTTGATTGAGATCGGTTAACAATATCAACGATTGATTCAAACCTTGTGGAAGAATTTTTATCAGCTCTTCAATTAGTTCTTTGTGCTTAGCGTTACTTAACTTTAAAGTTTCAACAAAACTGGATGGAGCTTGGGCTCCTTGTTTTTTGGCTGATTTTAACAACTCTGGTATTTTAAGAAAATATTTTTCTCCTTTAACGAAAGTATCAATTGCCAATTGGTTTTTTCCTTTTGAGGCAAGAACCAAAGACATAGAGGCCCTTTTATCGGAATATAACAGATAGAGTTCAGCCTTTTTCAAGTTATCTCTGGTCAAAAAATCGGTGATCCTGTCTCTGATAACTTTGGTTAAATATAGGGGGTTGTCCGGGAGAAGTCCAGGATACGGTAAGTTATAAATAACTTTTTCTTGAGGGTTTTTGACCAATGTGTCGGAAGCTCCCAAGACAAAATAAGTAACAAAGGGAACAACAATAACAAAAGAAATCAGCAAGATATAACGCCCAAAATTCTTTATAAGCATGTGAACATTATACAACAAATCCCTCACCATAAGTGTCGTAAATGGTGAGGGATTAAAATCACTTAACCATTCTTTTCAAACTTTTTCCAGCGGTAAAACCAGGGGTTTTAGTAGCTGGGATTTGAATTTCGGCTCCAGTTTGAGGATTTCTCCCTTTTCTGGCGGCTCGGCGTCTAACCATAAAAGTACCAAATCCTGTGACAACAACTTTCTCTCCTCTTTTCATTGCATCGGACATGGTAGAAAAAACTGTGTTTACAGCATCTTTGGCGGCTTTAGCGGTTAAACCTGCTTTTTTTGCCACTTGGGCGACTAAATCTGCTTTTGTCATAATGTAATCACCTACTTTCTTTTTGACTAGAATTTATAAATTGAAATAAATTACAGTAATAGATTAGTTGTTTTTAGGCTTCCTGTCAATCCATATTAAAAATATCTTATTATAACAATCTATATCAAATGTAGGGCGATGGGACGGGGAGAAATAAGGTCCGTCCTTATAAGGACAGACCTTAAATAAAAAATTTAAATCTTCGTGGTCGCTTCGGCTCTTGTTTCTCTTATAACCGTTACTTTTATCTGACCTGGGAAAACTTCAAATTTTTGTTCCAATTCTTCCCTAATTTTTTCGGCGGTAACCAAAGCTTCATCATCTGTTATTTCATCAGGTTTAACAATAACTCTTAGTTCTCGACCCGCCTGTAAAGCATAAGCTTCTTTAACGCCTTTTTTGGTTTTTGCGATATCTTCAATTGTTTTAATTCTCTTCAGATACTCACCAAAATCCTCGTGTCGGGCACCAGGACGTCCACCGGAAACGGCATCAGCAATATAGACAACTACGGCTTCAAGAGTAGTAAATGGGACATCTTCATGATGACTGGCAACACAGTCAATTACCTTTTGGGGAAAACGATTTTTTTTCAAAATTTCAACCCCCAAATCAATATGTGATCCTTCTTTTTCGGTAACAACCTTACCAATATCATGAAAAAGACAACCAAGTTTAACCAGATTGACATCGAGTTTTAATTCATGAGCTAGGGCAACCCCGATCCTTGTTTCTTCAAGGGTATGGGCGATCATGTTCTGCCCGTAGGAAAAACGATATTTAAATTTACCTAAAAGTTGAGTTAGTTCTGCTGGCAAATTAAATACCCCAACTTTATGGGCTAATTCCTCTCCAGCCTTGAAAATAATTTTGTCGACTTCTTCTCGGGTTTTTTTGACAATCTCTTCGATCCTTTCCGGCTGAATCCGGCCGTCTTTAATTAATCGTTCGAGTGACATTCGAGCTACTTCTCGGCGAATTGCGTCAAAAGAAGATAACCTGATAACCCGCTCTTCTTCAAGATCAACATCAACGCCGGTGGCAATTTCAAAAGCCCTGATATTACGACCTTCTTTACCAATAATCCTCCCCTTATAATCTTCGCTAGGCAGGTTGATAACAGATAGCGTGTATTCAGAAACATAGTCGATTGCCCCATACCTGATTGCATCGACTAAAATTTGTTTTGCTTTATCATCAGCAGTTAACTTGACTTCTTCCTCGGCAATTTTTATTTTTTTAGCTACCGTTTCTTTAAGTTTATCTTCCCAGCCGGCAAGTAAAAGATCCTTTGCTTGATCTTTGGTCAATCCGGAAATTTTTTCGAGCTTTTGTAATAACTGATCTTTTTTTGCTTCCAATTCTTTTTTAATGGATTCAACGTTATTTTTTAGATCTTGAACCGATTGTTTTTCCCGATTGATAAGATTGTCCTTTTCTTCTATTTGTTCTTCTCGATGAGCTAATCGCTTTTCTACTTCAAGAGCGTCGGTAGCCACTTTTCGAGCTTCTTCCTGGGCTTTAAAAGTAATGGTTTGAGCCTCTGTTCTGGCTTTGGCCAACAATTCATCTCTCTCTTTCTTTAACGAGGTAAATTTCTTGAAAAATTTAATTAACATATGATTTAATGGAGCTTGAAGAAAGATTTATATCAAATATAAAAATGCGAACAACATCAAAACGACAAAGAAAAATCCAAAAATGAAGCGATATTTACGTTTTGATATATCATTTTGATTTTTAATTTTTGATTTTTAATCTTTCCTAAGCAATTTCTAATGACTACATTTTACTCCTTGTTTATTAAATCTTCAATTGCTTTTTTGCTTATCTCGTAATTAAATCCCCGCCGTTGTAAAAGTGATAGGGATTTTTCAAAGCGTTTTTGTTTTGGAAGAGACTTTAATCGGGGCCAACGGGAAGATAGAATTTTTTCCGCCAGCTCTTCTTCGTTGATTTCAATTTTAGAAAAATATTCATCAACCAATTCCCGATCAACACCAAATCTGTTTAGTTCTTGTTTAATAGCATAAATTCCTTTTACTTTTGTTTTTGTCCGTGAGTTAACGAGATAATCTATAAATGCCTTATCATTCAAAAATTTTAATTCGATCAGATGATCAATAATTTTATCAACTGCCTCATGAGACCAGTGAGTTGTCCTGACTTTTTTATAAAGATGATTACGGGTTTCTTTTATTGTCCTAGGGCGGAATTTGAGATAAAAGAAAGCAATGTTTAAAAGAGGAATCAAATCATCGTCCATAATTTACAATTTTCATTTATTTAATTACCAACAAAAATTAGACATTGAAAATTCAATGTAAATTGATTATTGTAAATTGAGAATTACTTTTTGATAAGTTGTTTCAAAATCTGCTCCCTAACTTTACTATCCTTTATCAAAATCTCTTTTACTTCTTCTTTCCCGTGTCCAAGTACTTTATCACCATATTTGATGAATGAACCGCTTTTGACGAGCAATCCCGCATTAATAGCGGCATCAATGATTCCTTCTTCTTTATCAATGCCGGTTGAGATGATTACAACTTCAGCTTCCTTAAAAGGTGGAGCCACTTTATTTTTTATTACTTTAACTCTGATTCTAGCTCCATAAACCATATTATTCTTTTTTAGTGTTTCGATCTTTCGGACATCCATTCGGACACTGCAATAAAATTTTAATGCCAATCCTCCTGGTGTGGTTTCCGGATTACCAAAGAAAACACCGATTTTTTGTCGAAGTTGATTAGTGAAGACGATTGTAGTCTTTGATTTGGAAACGATTCCGGTCAACTTTCTCAAAGCCTGTGACATTAAACGGGCTTGTAAACCCATCTGTGATTCACCCATTTCACCTTCAATTTCCGCTCTTGGAACCAGGGCGGCAACAGAATCGACGACAATTAGATCAATACCTCCTGAACGAACTAAAGTCTCTGTAATTTCGAGTGCCTGTTCACCGGTATCAGGCTGTGAAACCAAAAGATCCTCTAACTTTACCCCTAAAATTTTGGCCCAGGCTGGATCAAGAGCATGTTCGGCATCAATGAACGCCGCCACCCCTCCAGATTTTTGAGCTTCAGCGATCAACGACAAACAGACGGTAGTTTTTCCAGCAGCTTCCGGTCCGAAAATTTCAACAATTCTTCCTCTTGGAATTCCTCCCACTCCAAGAGCTGTATCCAGAGTGGGGATACCGGTAGAGATGACATCAACTGGAACCACTGAAGCCTGGCCCAATCTCATGATCGAACCCCGACCAAATTGCTTTTGAATCGCATCAATCGCAGTTGTGACCGCCTGCCTTTTTTCTGAATCCTGTGATTTCATATAAATTTTATAAAAATTATAATTGATACAATTATTATGTTTTGCTGGTTTTTGTCAACCGCTTATAACCTACAAAAGATAGATTAAGCTGACTATAATAATCCCCCAGAGCACAATAGTCACAATTAGTGGGATATCAGTGGTAATCGTTCGTTCCGGCCTTTCCCCTTCAGCTTTTTCGTACAGTAGTTGTGCATATCGAGCGACTCCATAAACAACTAAAGGAATAGAAATCATTAACCACTTTCTTGCCTCAAATCCAGGAAATGTTTGGTTAAAAAACTTAGAAATCTCGGTTTCTGTTTGAGGCGGTCTTTCAACATATGTATAAGTAGAATATGCAATGATCGTAGCCGTTCCAAAAGTATAAGTAAGAAAGTCAAGAAAATGTTCGTTATATCGATAAAGAGACAGGCGCGCTTTGATCCCATGGGCAACCAATTCGGCGTGGCGTTTAACGGCTGCCATAAAAAGTGAACCAAAGAAAATTGTTAGAAGAAGCCAAATAGGGATATGATAACCTGTTGCTATTTCACCAGCGAAAGTTCTGATCATAAAGGAAAAGGAAATCGTGAAAATATCCACAACAGGTTGTTTTTTAAAAGAAAAGGAATACAAAAAATGTAAAAGTATAAAAAATAAACTCAAGAAAAAGAACGGCAAAGAGAAAAAAAGGGCCAGGACTAGAGAAACCAAGCTCAAAATAAAAACAATAAAAGTTGCTTCAGGCATCGAAAGAGCCCCCGAAGCGACCGGCCGAAATTTTTTTATAGGGTGTTGTTTATCAAATGGATAATCGATGATATCGTTTAAAACATAAGAAGTGGACGACAATAAACAAAAAATAAAAAAAGCACTGAAGGATTTTAATAAAAGATCGGTGTTAAAAAGCTGTCCCGAAAAAATGATTGCCGTAAAAATAACAAAATTTTTTAACCAGTGATTAATTCGAAGAGCATAAAAATATGTTTGCAGTTTATTATTTTTCATGACTATTGAATTATACACAATTTTAAAATATGATTAAACTCTATGATTGATGAAGATGGCGTTGTAACAAAATCAATAAATCTTTTCCCAAATCAAATAAAAGATTCCTTTGAAAAGTCTTTACTGGTAACCTTTCCCGAAGAATATCTCCATGTAAAAAATATTGTTGCTTGTGGGATGGGAGGATCAAGATTTCCTCATTATATTATTAAAGAGCTTTTTAAGGAAGAATTAACGGTTCCCTATTTTATTAATGACGATTATAATTTGCCAGGCTTTGTAGATAGTAATACTTTAGTGATCTTATCTTCATATTCAGGAACCACAGAAGAAGTTTTATCAATGGGTAAAAAAGCATATGAAAAAAAAGCAAAAATAATAGGTATTTCTGATGGTGGAGAATTAAAAGATTTTCTCAGTGAAATAAAAGCTCCGGGTTATTTTTTTGATCCGATTTATAATCCTTCTGGTCAACCAAGAATAGGATTTGGTTATTTAATTGGAGGGATAATTGGATTGTTATTAAATTTAAAAATATTGGATTATCACAAAAATGAGATTATTTTTGCGTTTAATAAAATTAAAATCAAAGAAATAGAAACAGAGGCAGAACAAATGGCAAAAAAAGTATTGAATAAATATCCTTATTATATTGTTTCAGAATTTTTAACTGGTGTAGGAAATGCAATAGCCAATCAAACAAATGAAACAGCCAAATCAATTTCTTCCTTTAGGGTAATTCCTGAATTAAATCATCATTTAATGGAAGGATTAAAAAATCCTGAAGAATTAAAAAAAATGTCAATATTTATTTTTTTCTTTTCAAAATTATTTTCGTTACCGATCCAAAAGAGATTTTATATTACCAAAGATATTGTTGAGAAAAACCAGATTAAAACTTTATGGTACGAATTAAAAGGGGAAAATAAAGTCGAACAAGTTTTTGAACTAATGACCTTTGGTAATTTTCTTACAATGCACTTATCACTTCTTTACGGGGAAAATCCGGCCATTGTCCCTTACGTTGATTACTTCAAAAAAAAACTTAAAGAGGTTTGAATTATTTTACAGATCTAAAAAACATTATATTAATTTAGAAATCTCTTTTCCCAATTTAACTGCATAATTAGTTCCTCTATCGTAGGGATAGGTCATGTCAAGATTGGCAACAAAAAAGTTTTTATCCGGTGTTTTAAAAGTCGGCATATTTTTTTCGAAGTCATGATCAAAGATCGGTTGAGCATAAGGAGCCTTAAAAGTGAAGTGATTAGTGACCAGTAGCGGGTGATTGGTTATTTTTTTAAGATGAGGTAAAACATAATTCAATAATTGGTCTTTATCCATTTTTAATAATTTACTATCACCGTTTACATACCAACCGATATAAGCAAGGTGATGATTATTATAATTTTTTTTATCAGCAAAATTTGTATGTTGAGCCAATATCATAAATGGGATTTTATCGGTACAAATATTTAACCAATAAGTTTTATTAAGGACTGAATTATTGGTTTCCAAAATTAAGGTAATAGCATGAAGATATTTAAGTTTATTAAATCGTGACAAATATTTTTCTGAAAAAATATTAGATGTTAATTTTGTCAAAACTGGTGTTGGAAGGGTTGAAATAATTATGTCATAAGTTTGATTATTGACGACAAACTTCTCTCCTCTCTTTTTGATTTCTTTTATTTCATAACCCGTTAACAAGTCAACCTGCAAACTCTTCAATAAGTTTTCAACGTAGTTAATAAAAATTTGAAATCCCCCTTCAATATATCCCAGGGCCTTGGTCCTTTTTTTTATTCTAGCCCAGATAAAAGAGGCAGAAATAATTTCCGCATATTTACCGAACTTTCCCCGAAAAAGTTGTTTCCACAATGTATTCCAAACATTAATTCCCATAGATTTTTTTAAAAATATTTCTGAGGTCATGTTTTTATACATCGTTAAGAAGGGGGAGAGTTTAAGAAAAGAAATCACAATCCCGGCCCTGATTTTATCGATAAAGCTCAAGTAGGGGAATTTAAGCAAATCAACAGGAGTATCTAATGGTAGAATTTTGAATTTTGATTTTTTAATCAGGAATAATGAAGCAGTTATTGGTGATTTAAAATATATTTTATTAAATCCTATTTCCTCAGCAAAGTTCAAAATATCTGAGTCTGTTGAAAAAAGGTGATGATAAGCCCGTTCTAAATACCAATTCCAATTATTGCTTTTAAATCCGGCAGCCAGTCCCCCTAATACTTTTTCTTTTTCAATAATAGTTACCCGGTGACCATCTTTAGCCAGATAATAAGCAGCAGTTAAGCCAGTGATTCCTCCTCCCAATATTGCTATTTTCATAAAAATATATCGATAAATAATTCCCGCATATTTAACGTAGGTTTTCCGCAAAAATTACTTTTTGGAAAATTTCTGAGATTCGATCAAAATTGTCTCTATGAATATGGTTGAAGGAATTGCTAATAATACTCCCATGATCCCAGCTACTTTTCCGCCAATTACCATGGCAATTAAGGTAACGATAGGATGTAGCCCAGTTGCTTTTTTCATAACGATAGGAACAATAAGATTGTTTTCTAACTGTTGGACTATGAGGTAGAGAATAGCACAATACACACCTAGGATAGGTAAACTAGAAAAACCGATCAGTATGGCTGGAATCGATGAAATAATAGGGCCAAGGTTGGGGATGATCTCAAGTAATCCCGCTAAAACTGCTAAAGCCAAAACATATTTTACACCAATAATGCTAAGTCCAATATATGTCATCGTTCCAACAACAAGCATAAGAATTATTTCTCCCCAAAACCAGGAGCTCATTCTCTTTTGAGCCCTCTCTGCGATTAAGCTGATTTGGTTAAGCTCCATATCATCAAAAAAATTACCCAATAGCTTAGAAAATATATTTTTTTCCAGGATGAAGTAAAAACCAAAGAATAAAGTTGAGGTAACAAAAATAACATTGGAAAAGGCAGATTTAATTAAATTGATTGTTTCATTTGCCAGGCTAGGAATATTATTAGAAAGAAAATTCAAATCAGAGTTGGTAGAAAAAGTTGGGGAAATTTTATTAACAATATTGGGAAGATTTTTAAATAAAATAATAATTTCACCGACTAAGGGGGGAATGATCAAAGCAAATAAATAAAATATCACAAAAACAAAAATAAAGTAAACAATAAAAGAACCAATTGATCGGTTTATTTTTTTCTTTTCTAAAAAATCAACGGGTTGGCGTAAAGCCCCAGCAATTATAAAAGCAATAAAAAGAGAAAAAATTAAATCTTTTATCAACCAAATAATGCCTAAAAACAAAATGAAACCGACCGTAAAAATAATTGTTTTGGATGAAATCTCGATTTTTTGTAGCATAATAAGTATATTATATCATCCTTTTGCCAAGGCTAATACGTAAACTTTTTTAACTCCCGCTTTTTTCAAAACCCTAGCTGCTTCCTTGACGGTTGATCCAGACGTAATTACGTCATCAATTAATATTATTTTGGTAGGGAGGTGACCATTCATATCTGGGCTTTTGTCATTAATGGCAAATGATCCTTTAATATTTGAATACCTTTCTTTTTTATTTTTCATTTGTGCTTGTGCAGACATTTCTTTTTTCCGGATCAATAAATCAACAATAGGGAAACGAAGAAATTTTTGAAAAAATATACTAATAAAACTAGCCTGATTAAAGCCCCGTTCATTATATTTGATTTTTGATAATGGAATGGGTTGAATAACAAAATCTTGAGAAATGCCGTTATAAAAGCTTAACTTATAAATAGTTTCCGGAGAAATAGTTTTATAGAATTCTTTCCAAACCTCAATTGCCAATCGGTATTTAATATTTTTAATAATTTTTTTTAATATTGGATCGTAATGATATACACACAGTAGTCCATCAATGTTAAGTGATTTTGTACAATCAGGATGAGTTAGACCGAAAAGAGAGGCTTTTTTACAATAAAAACAAACTTCTTGCTTAACTGGTTTTAACTTTTTGAAACATGAAAGACAAAGGTAGGTTCCCAGATACCCACAATTAAGACAAAATTTAGGAAAAAAAAGATCAGTAAGGAACATGCTTTATGGTTATTATAGTAGTTAAATTATCATATTTTGTTCACATAATTAAGAGAACATTTACGTATTGGTAGACAAAAAAGTATTTTGAAGCTAAAAGTGAATTTATTAAAAGGTGGCATGACTTTGATATATTGTGACCTCTTGAAAACTGCCAGGTAGTGTTTTAAATTTAATATCGCACTATATGTTTTGTATTTTTTGTCAGCACCATGATACAGAAGTAATTGAAACAAGAGTGTCTGAGGATGGGACAACAATAAGGAGAAGAAGATCATGCCCAAAATGCGATAAAAGGTTTACGACTTATGAAAGACTGGAAGAGCTACCGATAATAGTTATAAAAAGAGACGGAACTAGGGAAAGATTTGATAGGGAAAAACTAAGAATAGGACTTTTTAAATCATGCGAAAAAACAATTGTAACAGCCGAAAAAATTGATAAAATAATCAACGAAGTTGAAAGAGAATTAAAGGAAAAAGATACAGCCGAAATAGAAAGTAAAACAATTGGAAATTTAGCAGCCAAACGATTAAAACAAATTGATAAAGTAGCTTATATCAGGTTTTCCTCGGTCTTCAAAAGATTTGTTGATCTTGATGACTTTGAGGAAGAGTTAAAAAAAATTAACCCGATCAGATCGGGAAAATAATATGAAATTGAAAGGAATCTCTGAAAAGGTTTTTTTGGATCGTTATTCACTAAAAAGCAAAGACGGTAAGGCGTTGGAAAAAAGACCGGATGAAATGTGGGGTAGGATAGCAAAAGCTGTTTCGCTGGTTGAAAAAAAATCGAAACAGAAAAAATGGGAAAAAGAATTTTATTCGGTGTTAAAAGATTTTAAATATGTTCCGGGAGGCAGAATTCTATCTGGGGCCGGAACAGGTTTTGCCGTTTCTTTTTATAACTGCTTTGTTATTCCATCCCCTCAAGATTCAAGGGGAGGGATTCTTGAAACTTTACGTCAAATGGTAGAAATTATGGCTCGGGGCGGCGGAGTTGGAATAAATTTATCTTCGCTTCGACCACGGGGAGAAAGAGTAAAGAAGGTAAACGGTTTTTCCTCAGGGCCGATAAACTGGGCCTCGCTTTTTTCCGTGGCGACCAGAGACATTATTCAGCAAGGCGGTACCCGTCGTGGAGCCTTAATGCTTATGCTTTGGGATTGGCATCCCGATATTGAAGAATTTATAACCGTTAAACAGGATCTGTCAAAGATCAACGGGGCAAATCTTTCCCTTTGTGTTTCCGATACTTTCATGGAAGCAGTTGAAAAAGACTCCGATTGGCCGTTGGTTTTTCCAGATACGAAAGACCCAGAATATGATCAAAAATGGACAGGGGACCTGGAAGCATGGAAGAAAATGGGAAAAAAAGTTATTGTCCATAAGATCGTTAAGGCCAGAAAACTCTGGGATTTAGTAGCTACAGCTGCCTGGAAATCGGCCGAACCAGGCGTCGTTTTTATGGAAAGATATAATAAACTTTATAATAATTATTATTGGAATAAAATTATCTGTGTCAATCCATGTGGGGAAGAAGGACTGCCACCATGGGGAGTCTGTAACCTGGGATCAATAAACTTATCAGCCTTAGTTAAAGGGAAAGATATTGATGAAAAAGGCAAGTTTGATTTTAATACATTAAAAGAGATTGTTAGAACAGCAGTCCGTTTTCAAGATAATGTCGTTGACATGGACCCTTATATTTTTGAAGGAATCCGTAAAACTCAACTTGAAGGAGAAAGAAGGATAGGCCTTGGGACAATGGGATTGGGAGATGTTTTAATTAAACTTCATCTTCGTTATGGTTCTCCAGAATCACTTGAGTTTATTGACAAAGTTTATAAATTGATCCGCGACGAAGCATATCAAGCATCTTCAGATTTTGCCAAAGAAAAAGGTAGTTTTGCCAAATATGATAAAAAATTATATTTAGAGGGAAAGTTTGTCAGTCAGTTAGACGAAAATGTTAAAAAATCCATCAAGAAAAATGGAATAAGAAATTCATTACTTTTAATGCAGGCTCCAACAGGGTCGACTTCGCTAATGGCCGGAACGACCAGTGGGATTGAACCGGTCTATGAATTTGAATTTATCAGAAAAGATAGGATTGGAACCCATATTATCCGCCATGATCTTTATGATGCCTGGTATAAAAAACATGAGAAAGAAGTCAAAGAAGGGAAAGTACAAAAACCTGAATGGTTTGTCTCTGCCAACGAATTGACACCAGAAGATCATGTACAGGTTCAGGGAGCGATTCAGAAATATGTTGATGCCTCTATTTCAAAGACGGTCAATGCTCCAAATTCACACACGGTTGACGATGTTAAAAGACTTTATAATCTAGCTTACAAATTGGGATGTAAAGGGATCGCCTATATGAGAGATGGTTCCCGGCCCGGTGTCCTTGAGAGAAAACCAGAAGCAGACTCAGCTAAAAAAGCAGAGGAAAAAGAACTAAAATGTCCAACCTATACGATCAAACCCCGACCGATGGTTGTTCATGGTTCAACCTACAGGATTCAAACACCGGTGGGAATTGCCTTCATCACCTTAAATACCAATGGCGGTAATCCACCTGAGCCCTTGGAAATGTTTATTACGGTTGGTAAGGCAGGAACAGATATTTATGCCATGGCCGAAGGTTTGGGGAGAATGATTTCGGTGGCTTTGAGATTTTCGTCCCATCTATCAGTTGAGCAAAGAGTCCAGGAAATAGTTAGCCAGTTATCAGGAATAGGCGGGGCTAGAAGCATGGGATTTGGAAAAGATAGGATAAGAAGTCTTCCTGACGCAGTTGCTAAAGTATTGTCAATGCATTACGGATTTAATGGAGAAGCGAAAAAATCTAATGGGATCAGTCATCAAGAAACAAAAGAAGAGGCGCCTAAACTAGTTACCGCGACCACTCAACCGTCATTGATTCAACCACTAATGGCTGTTCCGAAGTCTACGTCTTTTGATATTTGCTCCAGTTGTGGAGAGGCAACCCTAGTTCATGAAGAGGGTTGTAAGAAGTGCTATGGGTGTGGGTATTCGGAATGTTAATATGGCTATTTACACTCGCACAGGCGATTTGGGAACCACGGGCATCTATGGTGGGAAAAGAATTTCCAAAGCCGACTGTCAAATTGAAACTTACGGATCAATAGACGAGCTAACTTCCTATATTGGATTTGCCGTAATTAAATTAATCAATAAAAATGATAAGAATTTCCTGATTCAAATTCAAAGAGATCTATATCAGATTATGAGTTTTTTATCAGGAGCAAAAATTGACTTGTTTTTTTTAGAAAAAAAAGTTTTAGTTTTTGAGAAAACAATCGATGAGATCGAAAAAAAACTTCCTAAATTAAATAAATTTATACTACCTGGAGGAAATGAAATTTCTTCTTTATTTCAAATACTCAGGGTTCTTTGCCGTAAAACCGAGAGAAGAAATATTGATTTCTTTAACAGATCAACAATCAATAATTCGCAATTACTCATTATTAAATATCTCAACAGATTATCTGATTTATTTTTTGATTTAGCTCGGAAGTATGGAAAAGATAATGAAGTTGTTCTATAATCTCTAGACAAATGAAAACAAAAAAAATAATATCTAATTTAGCAATAATTTTATTGGCGGTTGTTGTCCGTCTAATTCCCCATGCTCCGAATTTTGCTCCAATTGGCGGATTGGCTTTATTTTCGGGGTCTCACTTTAAAAAGAAAATAGCTTTGATAATTCCTTTAGCATCAATGTTTATTTCCGATATATTTTTGGGGTTTCATAAAACTATTCCCTATGTTTATCTTAGTTTTTTTATCATCGCTTTAATTGGAAGTTTAATTAATAAAAATAAATGGCAGTCTTTGTTAAAGGCGAGTTTAATTTCTTCGGTCACATTTTTTTTAATCACCAATTTTGGCGTTTGGGTAACTGGAACAATGTATCAAAAAAATTTGAATGGCTTGATACAAAGTTACGCCATGGGATTACCGTTTTTCCGTAACACGATACTTTCCGACTTATTTTATTCTTTCTCTTTTTTTTATGGATATAGATTTTTATCAAACTTCGTTTTCAAGAAACTTGCAATATTAAAGAAAGTTTAATTTTATCCTAAAATCGGTAAGGAGAATTTTTCTTTTAAATATTTTTTATATAACTCCAAACTGTCTCCATGATCAAAGGCAACTTCTTCTTTTTTTGGTAGTTTGTCCAAATCAAACCATTGAAGTTTGCTAACTTCTTCATCGGAAGTTTTTATTTGTTTAACGGCGTTGGCAATAAAAATTATATCAACGTTTTGTCGGTCCTCGTGAGGGCGGTTAGGATTATCATTTATTCGAAAAAGTTTTAAATCATTTATTTTCCACCCGCTTTCTTCCATCACTTCTCTTTTGACTGCCTTAATCAAATTCTCATCCCTACCAAAAAACCCTCCAAGTAAACCCCATTTTCCCGATTCAAGAATAGGCTTTCCTTTAAACGTTCCTCTTTTTCCAAGTAATACCTGATTATTTTTTGTAACGATCGCATTAACTGTTATATGACGAAGTGAGGTTTTATTATTATTTTCAAAAGTACAAGTGATCATAAGTGTATTATAATCAAATTATGTCTGCAAAAAATTATACACCCATTGATGATTTATTGGGGGCGGGTCTCCCAAAAGAAGTTGAACCAATTTCGGCTGAGAAATTTGAGATAAAAGAACCAGCAGAAGATAATGTAGAAGAAGAAGTTAGGCCGTTTGTCTCCCCAAGGGCGGAAACAATAGAACTGCCTCCCGACTTAAAAAAATTAGGACTACAAGCCGTGTCTCATTCAAATTTTCCTAATTACAAAAATATCAAATTACCATTAAGTGATGAAAAAATTATTGTTGGACAGAAGGCGCCGATCACATCATCAATCCGTTGGCTAGCCACTTTTGCTTTGTATATTCTTGCCCAAGCTCATCTGGGATTAAAAGTAGTGCACGGGCATGTAATTAGAGTGTTAAAAAGGTAAGGAATATTTATATAGGTCCCCGATCAGGTCGGGGATGACTCCGTCACTTTATTTATTTCTGCTAAAAATCCTTCTTTGCTTTGAGCCCCAACAAATTGATTAACAACTTGACCATCCTTGAAAACCAAAAAAGTTGGAATGGAAAAAACCTGATATTGAGAAGATAGTTCCTGATTTTGATCAACGTCGACCTTGACAAACTTAACATTTTTCATTTCTTCAGCCAGTTGGTCAATGATAGGGCCGGTCATCTTACAAGGACCGCACCACGTTGCATAAAAATCAACCATAACAACCCCTTTAGTTTTTAAAACCTCAGCTTCAAAATTATTTTTATCAAGGTTGGCAACGGTCATATTTTTTTATCAAATAAATTTATAAATAAAAAGCATCTTCAATCTTAGTACGAGTTATTTTTAATGTCAAACGGAAATAAAAAGACGAATGCCATTCATCGTTTTTTAATTGTTTCAATAATCCGAAAAGTCACTTTTGTAGGTTATAAGCGGCAGACAAGCAGGAAAAAAACTGTTAAATTTTAAACAGTTAAAACTTAAAAAATTATTAAACATTAAACTAATAAACAAATATGTTGGCTAAAATTTATTCAGGCACTGTTATAGGGCTGGATGGAATACTAATCGAGGTTGAGGTTGACGTTGCCTCAAAAGGATTTCCCGGTTTTATGATCGTTGGCCTCCCGGATAAAGCGGTAGGGGAAGCAAAGGAAAGGGTCAGAGCGGCTATAAATAATGCCTCATTTAAAATTCCTGACACGAGGATCACCGTTAATTTAGCCCCGGCTGATATTCCCAAAGTCGGGTCGGCTTTTGATCTGCCGATCGCGATTGGAATTCTTACGGCCGGGGGAATGATAAAAAAAGAAATTTTATCAGACAGCTTATTTATCGGAGAATTATCTTTAAAAGGGGATGTCCGTAAAGTTCCCGGGGCTATTTCAATTACCCTTTTAGCCAAATCAAAAAAGATTAAAAAGATTTTTGTGGCACGAGAAAATCTCAACGAAGTAATCTTGGTCGATGGAATTGAAGTCTATCCAATTGATAATTTGATTAACTTAATCTTACATTTGAACGACGTTAAGTTAATTGTTCCATTTCCACATACTAATTTTATTAATCTAATAAAAGAAGAAAAATATGATTACTTGTTTGAAGATATCAAAGGACAGGAAACGGCCAAGCGGGCTCTTGAGGTTGCTGCTGCAGGATTTCACAATGTTATTCTGAAAGGTCCGCCTGGTACGGGAAAAACATTATTATCACGGGCCTTTCCTTCGATATTACCACCAATGGAAAAGGAGGAAATCCTTGAAGTAACGAAGATATATTCAGTGGCCGGACTGCTTCATAATCAAAATTTTATTGCCAATCGACCATTCCGCTGTCCACATCATACAACCTCTAGAATTGGATTAGTTGGCGGAGGTTCAAATCCTTCGCCTGGTGAAATTTCCTTAGCCCACCGGGGTGTTTTATTTTTGGATGAAATTCCTGAGTTTCCCAGAACGACTTTAGAATCACTTCGGCAACCATTGGAAGATGGATTTATAACAATATCTAGAGCTTCAGGAACTTTAATTTTTCCGTCACGATTTTTATTAGTGGCCGCATCCAATCCCTGTCCATGCGGCTATCTTGGACATGAAAAAAAACCATGTCATTGTTTACCGGGAACAGTTTTAAAATATCGGAAAAGGTTATCAGGTCCACTTTTAGATAGGATTGATCTCCATATCGATGTTCCTTCGGTGACTGAAGAGAAATTAACAAACAATATTTTAAGTGAGTCCAGTCATAAGATAAGAGAACGGATAATTAAAGCTCGAGAGATTCAAAAGAAAAGATTTAAAGGATTAAGAATTTTTTCCAATGGAGAAATGTCATCGGCCCAGATAAAAAAGTTTTGTCAATTAACCCCAGGAGCAATTAATCTTTTAAAGCAGGCAATTTCAAAGTTGTCTCTATCAGCCCGAAGTTATTTTAAAACGATTAAAATCAGCCAGACGATCACCGATCTCAATGCTAAAGAAAATATAGAAGCGGAATATATTGCAGAAGCGTTGCAATTTCGTTCCCATGATGAATAGGCATTGACAAGGGAAAATGAATTCCCTATACTTTTTTACATATGTTGAATATGTTTACAGTTTTTGCGGGTGGAGATCTTCCGCCGTATGCTAAGGTTCAACTAGGATTCAAAATTCCAAATATTACGGATATTCTTACTTTTGGATTAAGGTTTTTCTTTATTTTAGCCGGTCTTATAGCCATCCTTTATTTATTATTAGGAGCCCTTTCCTGGATTACATCAGGGGGAAATAAAGAATCAGTTGACAAGGCCAGAGAAAAAATTCAGGCGGCTCTAATTGGAATGATACTCGTATTTGTTGTTTTAGCAATAATAGTTGTTATTGAAAAACTTTTTTTTGTTCCAGGAACAGGTTTAGGAATATCTGAGCCAATTGTTTTTCCGAAATTAATTGAGCCAGGAGTTAATTAATCATCGCTTCTCAACTGTGTTAAATTTATTTTTACCCCTTTTTACCGTTTCTGCTCAGATTCAAGAATGGGATCAGACCGCTTCCGGTGGAACAAGTTGTGTCGTTGATGGCATCCCTACCCTCAAATGCTTAGAAATTGTTTTTGGCAACATACTTTTTATGTCTTCGTTTTTTATAGTCATTGTTTTGTTTATTATGTTTGTGGTTGGGTCTTTCCGTTATTTAACTTCGTTTGGGAATGCGGAACGGATCAAAAAAGCCCAAGGAACTTTAAAATTCGCTTTAATAGGATTTATTTTATTTGTTAGTGCCTTCTTGATATTAACAGTTATCCAGACTTTATTTTTAGGTGGTAAAACCGGAAAGGCAAATTTATTTGAATTTAATCTTGAAAAAGCTCCCTAATTATTTTGCGGGCGTCACAAAGATTACCTTTACTCCTTTGTCTTCAGGAATAGGTGAGGCTATTTTATTTTTTTCTGCTAAGAAGTTATAAGATACAAATATCAGCAAAGCAATCCCAATGGCAATTAAAATAATACCGAAGCCTTTCATATGTTAATTTTTTCTTTAATAATATATTTTGGCCTCTTTTGTATCTCTTGATATATTTTACCAATATATTCACCAATTATTCCGATTGTGATCAACTGAATCCCACCGATAAACATAATGGCTGTAAAAAGGCCTGCCCAACCAATAACAAAGGATTGGGGAGAAATTGCTTTCCTAATAAGCTCATATATTATTCCCAAAAAACCAAATATTCCAGAAAAGAACCCAAAATAGGTGGCAATTCGGAGTGGCTTGACGGAAAAAGAAGTAATTCCTTCCAAGGCAAAATTTAACATCTTAAAAAACCCGTAATGAGTTTGTCCTGTTAGCCGTTTATCTCTTTTAAAATATACAAACTCGGTTGGAAATCCACCCCAAGAAACTAAGCCCCGCAAAAAACTTGGTCTCTCCCGAAGGTTGTTTAGAAAGTCTACTACTTGTTTGTCAAGTAAGCGAAAGTCGCCAACTTCCTGGGGAATAGATGTGTCAGACAAAAGATTAATTAGTTGATAAAAAATTGAAGCAGAAAATTTTTTAAAAAAGTTTTCTCCCTGTCTTTCATTTCTTTTGGCATAAACTATTTTTGCACCCTTCTGCCATTTTGCAATCATTTGAGGAATAACTTCCGGGGGATCTTGAAGGTCAGCATCAATTGTAATTACACAGTCGCCTTTGGCAATTTCATATCCAGCCGCTAAAGCCATTTGATGACCAAAGTTACGATAAAAGGAAATTAATTTAATGCTTTTATTTTTTATCGAATGTTTTTTAATGATTAATGATGTTTTATCTTTTGAACCATCATCGACAAAAATAATTTCATATGGAAAGTCTTTCAAAGAAGGTATAATACGCTTGATTAAAGGATCAATATTTTGTTCCTCATCGAAAACGGGGATGATGATAGAAACTTGGAAATCATTCATTGTTTTATTATAACATTTACGCCAATTAAAAATAAAATATTTAGTATAATTTAAGAGCTAATTGACAATACGGGGTAGTGTACGGCTGCACAGGAGGCTCATAATCTCCTAGACCGCGGTTCGACTCCCGGCCCCGTAACATTAATTTTTCTTGAAATACAACTCCCACCATTGCTTCCAGTTTGGTAAAGGGGTTGGAGTAATTGAAACAGATATTTTAGGTGGAGAAGGGATAATCAAAGCGATTTCATTATCCTTAAGTAAATTAAGATCGTTGCGAATGGTTTTTTCAATTTCTTCAATACTTTTTTTCCGGACAACTTCGGTTTTCAATTCAATATTTCGTTTCGTTTCTTTGTCAAAATTTTTTTTGAACTGTTGATAAAATTGAAGCTTACTTTTATATCCAAAAAGGTTTCTTAATAAAGAAGAAAAGAGAAATAATAGCAAAAAAACAAATATTATGTTTTTAATCAGCTTCATGATCTAATTATACTTTGCAGTGTCTTCATTATCCTTCCCGGATCGGCCTTTGATTTAAGGTTCTTCATGCAGATTCCAATAATCGCCTTTTGATTATTATCAAATACGGTTTGATTTTCCTGAATTACCATTTCAATCTCTTTCTTAAGTTCCTCATCACTAATTTCCGCCGGTAAATAAAACGAAGCAAAATCCAATTGTTTTTTACTATCTTCGGCCAATTCTTTTCGTCCACCTTTTTCAAAAGCCTCAACAGACTCTTTTAATTCCTTAATAACCTTTCTAAGAACAGAAATCGTTTCCTCATCATTTAATTCTCCGCCAGCTGGCGGATTTTTATCAATCTCTTTGTTCTTTATCTGTGCTAAAATAAAGCGGAGAACACCAAGTTTGGTTTTATCACCTGCTTTTAGAGCGGCGATTTGATCATCTTGAAGTTTTTGCCTAATCATTTAACGATTATAAACTATTTATTAAGTTTATGAAAGATAAAAATATGAACAAAAAAATAACCAAAGATGTAATTTCGCTTTTTGGTGAAATTCAGAAAATAATTTCCGGGAAACCATCAATTAACCAGATGTTTGAGGAAGTTCAAATGATGAAATTTAAAATTAAACCAATAAAAGGCGACCTTATGTCTTTTGATCTAAAAAACGAGAATTTTATTGAAAGTTTATGGAGCTTAGGTAAGTTAGATGAATTTTTCTTTAAAGAAGTTCCAAATCTTAACAAAAAAGAAAAAGAAGTATTTATGAAGATATTCGACAGTTTATATTTTAAATATCAACAACAACTTAATCAAACAAACCTTCAGCAAAAGAAGGTTAATTTAACGAAAACTGGCTTATTAGAGCTGGAAATTTATAAAGAAAGAAAGATGAAAAAAAAAGTTAATTAATTCAAAATGAAAAAATTTCCAGTTGTTATAGATCTTGAAACAAAATACACCTTCAGGGATTTTTCCGAACATGCGAAACTAGGTATTACCGTTTTAGGATTATTTGATTACGAAAATAAATCGCAAAAGATCTTTACAGAGAAGGATCTGAATGACCTTTTTCCAATTTTAGAAAAATGTTCATACATAATTGGCTTTAATATTAATAGTTTTGATCTGCCGGTTCTTCAACCGTATTACCCGGGAGATATCAAACATTTCAAAACCTTTGACATTTTAGACGATATAAAAAGAATTTTAGGGAAAAGGCTATCTCTAAACGATACGGTTAAAGTGACTTTAGGTAAGAAAAAAACAGGTCATGGATTAGAGGCAATTGATCTCTATAAAGAAGGAAAATGGGAAGAGCTAAAAAAATATTGTATGGACGATGTTATGTTAACAAAAGAACTTTTTGATTATGGAGTTCTTAATAAAAAAATTTCTTATTTAAATGAAAATGGCAAAGTTGATATCAAGGTAGATTGGGAAAAATATACGGATGATGAAGGAGGGGGAGAGATGCCACTGACATTACCGTTTTAGTTTATAAAGTTATAAAGTTTGTAAAGTTCATAAAGTGATTACAACAGATCAGATAATAGAAGTAAAAAAACCAAAATTAAAAGCGAACATAATCAATGTGTTAAAAGAACGCTTTAGTCCAAGGGTTTTTTTAGAGGAGAAGATTAGCAGCAAAGATATCAATTCAATAATTGAAGCTGCCCGTTGGACCCCTTCATCAAGCAATCGTCAACCCTGGTTTTTTTACGTTGCTGAAAAAGGGGGTAAGGGATTTGAAAAAACGATTAGCTGTTTAAGTGAAAATAATTATTGGGCAAAATATGCTAGTTATCTGGTCGTTGGATGTTATATTGATGAAGACGAAAAGGGAAAAAATAATTATGCTCAATATGATTTAGGACAGGCGGTTATGAGTTTGGTAATTCAATCACAATCAATGGGATATTTTGTTCATCAAATGGGAGGTTTCGATAAAGATAAAATAAAAGAAATTTTAACTATCCAATCACCGGCTTTTCCATGGGTAATCATTACGATTGGGAAAATTGGCGATTATTCCAAAGCTGATCAGATCTTGGTAGATAAAGATAATAAAGAAAGAAAAAGAAAAGAAATAATAAGTGAAAAAATATGAAAATTACAGCAGATAAAATAATTAAAATCAGAAAACCACGACCGGATTATTCCGTCATAAAAGAAATTGCCAATCGTTTTAGCCCGAGGTATTTTTCGGAAGATGTAGTTAAAGAAAACGACATTAATATAATATTTGAAGCAGCCCGTTTTGCTCCATCAGGATGGAATTTTCAGCCATGGTATTTTTACTGGGCTAAAAAAAAGGATAAATCATATAATAAAATCGTTTCCTGCCTGACAAGATACAATCAATTTGCAAAGACGGCACCAATTTTAATAGTCGCTTGTTTTATAAAAAAATATAAAGGAAAGAAAACCTATTACCGTCATGATCTTGGAGCGGCCGTTATGTCTTTGGTCCTTCAAGCACAACGTCTTGGATATTATTGCCGGCAGATGGGGCAATTTAATAAAAATAAATTAAAAAAAATACTAGATCTTGACAACATTCATCATCCATTTGTTATTATTGCTCTTGGAAAATTAGGTGATTACAAAGACATAGATGAAAGATTACTAAAAAGAGAGTTGGAACTAAAACCAAGAAAAAAAGATTTTGTAAGTAAATTAGATTAAACTTAAACTTCATATAATTAACACAAAACCAATAATAGGAATGGCACCGATGGATGGAATTACCGATGCTCCTTTCCGTTGGATAACAGATATTTACGGAAAACCGGATATCGTTTACACGGAATTTGTTTCTGTCAAAGGGTTGATTTTAGGTAAACCAGCTATTCAAAGAATGTTGCTTCATCATCAAACAAAAACATTTACGGTTGCGCAATTTTTTGGCTGTGAACCAGAATATTTTTATCAGGCGGCCCAATTTGCTTTGGAAAAAGGATTTGATGGAGTAGATATTAACATGGGCTGTCCAGATAAAAGCGTGTTTAATAGGGGTGGAGGAGCTGGTTTGATTTTGCAACCAAAGCTTGCCAAGAAAATTATTTTATCGGTTAAAAAAGCTGTTAAAGACGGAACAAAAAGATTTGAAATAAAAAAGAATATCACTGTTTCTGTAAAAACGAGAACAGGTTATCGAACTCCACAGACAAAAGAGTGGATAAGTAATTTATTAGAAGCAGAGCCAGATGTCATTTGTATCCACGCGAGGACCTTTGCACAAAAATATTCCGGTCTGGCTGATTGGAGTCAGATAAAAATTGCCGCTGATTTAGCTAAATCGACAAAGACAAAAATATTTGGAAACGGAGATATAAAAAGTCGGAGTCAAGCTTTAGAAAGAATTAAAGAATATAATTTAGCTGGGGTTTTAATAGGTCGGGCCGCTTTAGGTAACCCTTGGATTTTTAAAGGAATAATCCCAACGACAGAAGAACGGTTTAAAGTCCTTCTAGAACACTGTAAAAAGTTCGTCGAGCTTTTTCCAACAGCCAATCTAAGTATTATGAGAAAACATTTGGCATGGTATGTAAAAGATTTTCCTCACGCCGCTGAAGTTAGAAACGAACTAATGCAGGTAAAGAACATTGGCGAAGTAAAAAAAATTATTTTTTCCATTGTGAAAGTGAAAGGTTAACTTGGTTGTTTTTGAAATAAACACCTTCATCAATTAGCATTTTTTTCTTTTGGGCAATACCACCAATTCCTGAATATCCTGTGAGTTTTCCGTCGCTGGCAAGGACGCGATGGCAGGGAACAGTGGGAGCGCTTGGATTATTTTTCATAATAACTCCAACGGCCCGGGCAGCTCTAGGTTTTCCGGCGAGCTTAGCCAACTGACCGTAAGTGGCGACTTTTCCTCTAGGGATAGAGCGGCAAATTTTATAAACTTTATTTTTAAAATCGTTACTCATTTTTTGATAAGGTTGATTATAGTCTAGATTCCCGTCTTCACGGGAATGACATCATATAATTATATTATCTATTAATCTCGTTTTTCCCGCATAAGCGGCGATCAAAATGACAGATTTGTTTGTCGCAATTTTAACTGGGGATAAGTTTTTAGGATTACAGATTTCAATATAGTCAAGACAGATTAATTTATATTCTTGTAAATAGTTCTTTATCGCAGTTTTTATCATTTGAACATTTTTATTTTCTTCTGATATTAATTTTTTTCCCAACAATAATGACTGATACAAGCTCAATGCCTGTAATCTTTCTTGGGAGCTCAAAAAAATATTTCTTGAAGAAAGAGCCAATCCTTCTTTATCCCGAACCGTTGGAACAACATTAACATTTATTGGTAAATTTAAGTCACTAACCATATGTTTGACAACAACAGATTGCTGAAAATCTTTTTGACCGAAATAGGCATTGGTAGGTTGAACAAGGTTAAATAATTTTAGAACCACAGTGGCCATGCCGGAAAAGTGACCGGGTCGGCTCTTTCCTTCGAGAATATTTCCCAATTTATTTGAGGTAACGTATGTTTGGAAATCATTCGGGTACATAATTTTTGCATTGGGAAAAAATAAATAATCGACTTTTCCTTGCTCCAATAATTTCTTGTCTTGTTCAAAAGGCCGAGGATATTTATCCAAGTCTTCGGTAGGGGAAAATTGAGCCGGATTAACAAATATAGAAACGATTGTTACATCATTTTTATTTTTTGATTCTTTGACCAGTTTTAAATGTCCCTGATGGAGAGCTCCCATGGTTGGGATAAAACCAATTGTTCTACCATTTTTACGTAACTCTGAAGAAATTTTTCGTATCGGTTCCAAGGAAAATACTGTTTTCATAAATTTAATAATGATAAAATGTAATTATAAACAAATATGATTCTTAATCGCAAAAAGAAATATCTTCAGATCGCCTTAAATTCAAACCTAGGTGATGCCTACTCTATCATCCGGTCTTTACCAAAAAGTGACAGAATTATTATTGAAGCAGGGACGCCTCTTATTAAGGAATACGGAACTTATGTGATAAGACAGTTAGTAAATTATTGGTCTCAAGGTGACTTGACAGGTAACCCGTATATTGTTGCCGATTTGAAAACTATGGACAGGGCAGAAACGGAAGTTCAAATGGTAAAAAATGCCGGAGCTTCGGCGGCCGTTTGTTTGGGTCAGGCTTCACTGGAAACGATCAACAGTTTTGTTGAAAGTTGTCAAAAAGAGGGCATCGATAGTATGTTGGATATGATGAACATAGAATATCCGGTAAAAATTCTTCGGCAACTGAAAAAACAACCTGATGTAATTATTCTGCACCGAGGAGTGGATGAAGAAAAATTCAACAAAAACAAACCGATTCCTTATATCCAGATAAATAAAGTGTTAAGCAGTTATAACGTAATGTTGTCAATTGCTGGCGGTGATTCCATCCGTGAAGTTCAACGGGCAATTTTTAACGGAGCAAATATTGTTGTTGTGTGGAAAGAATTTTATAAGTCATCAACTAGTACCGGTCAGTTGGCAACGGATTTTTTGAAAGAAATTAAATAAGTGAGGCTCTACTTTTTACCAGCTAGTTTTTTGAAACCTTCAAGGACTTCTATCGGTAAAGCAAAGATGACTGTATTTGAAGGATTAGCTGTCGTGGCTTCAATCGTCTGCAGAGTTCTTATTGAAATAGCACCACTTTTTGAAAGCATGGCCATTGCCTTATTTAAATTATCGGCCGCAGAAAGTTCTCCTTGAGAGCGGATAATAGTGGCTCTTCTTTCCCGTTCAGCTTCGGCTTGTTTGGCCATGACCCTTTTCATATCAGCAGGTATTTCGATATCTTGGATTTTTATAGCGGTAACGTCAATTCCCCAAGTAGTCGTTTCCTGATCAACGATCGTTTTAATTTCGTCGGCCAATTTTTGCCTTTCACCAAGTAAGGTATCAAGTTCAACGCCACCAATAACATCTCGAAGAGCTGTCTGGGCATATTGGGTAATGGCATAGCTATAATCCTGAATTTTTAAAACAGCATCCTCCGGTTTGATTACTTGGAAATAAACAACTGCATTGATGCCGACCGGAACATTATCTTTAGTGATCACTTCCTGGGAGGGAATATCAGAAGTGGTAATTCGAATATCGGTCCGAATAACCCGTTGGAAAATGGGAATAAGAATATTTAATCCCGGTTGAAGAGTATGTGAATACTTTCCTAAAGTTAAGACAATTCCTCTTTCGTACTGATTAATTACAACTAATATTTTTGGCACAAAAACCACCAACAAAATAAAAACAAAAACGACAAAAGATATAGAAAAACTTAACATATTTATTTACTCTCATTCTAATGATGAGAAATGCTTTCGTCAAGTATAAGTTTTTCCCTTATTTGGAAAAAAATTCTTTCATAATCTTGATGAACATTTTATTCTCTTCTTTTGTTCCAATTGTGACCCTAAACCAGCCCTCGCTTCCATATTTGGGTTTATCACCTCTAAGAATGAGACCTTTTTTCTGGGCGAATTTAAGGACATCTTCTCCCTTTTTTCCGGTTGGCCCTGCATCAAAGAGAACATAGTTGGCTCTGGTGGGGAAAACGATAATGCCAGGAATTTTACTCATTTCCTTTTCAATAAAAGCTGCTTGTTCATTATTAAATTTAACCCGCTTAGCCAAACCTTTTTGATCTTGAAGACCGGTCAAAGCCGCCCACATGGGAATCGTTCCCACATTCCATGGCAAAAGAGATGCGGCAATTTTCATTGCCACTTCGCGATCGGTCAAAAGATATCCAAATCTTAATCCCGCCAACCCATAAGCTTTTGATAAGGTTCGGGAGATAATAACGTTCTTATATTTTTTAATTAACTTTGACTGTGATTTTTTAAATCCAGCATATTCTATATAAGCTTCGTCGATGACAAATGGAATCCCCAACTCAGCGATCCGGACAAAATCCTTTTCATCCATGAAATTACCAGTGGGGTTATTGGGATTTGCAATAACAATAACCTTTGTTTTATCCGTGATCGCCTTAATAATCCCTTCAGGATCATAGATCATTTTCTTATCTTTATAGATCATCGGGGCGGAGACGATTTTCCCGCCAAATAGTTCACAACGCAATTTATAAATTCCAAAACACGGTGTTTGTTGAACTACTTCGTCACCTGGTCGTAAGAACGCCCGATAGATCATGTCAAAAATTTCACTTGACCCATTGCCGAGAACAACATTTTCCGGGCCCGGAAGTCCGTTCATTTTTGCAAGTTTACTGCGAATAACCAAACCTTGATCGGGGTAACGATTGGCGATCTTACTATATTTTGCAATCGTTTTTAAAACCTTTAAAGACGGAGGGATCGGATTTTCATTGGACATCATCCGGTGAAGGGACGGCTTCTTCCAAGCTAACTCGATATGATTTGAAACATACATTTTTAACGGCTTGATCCAAGGAACATAGTACTCATCCATTGTTTTTTTCATATTTATTTTTCTTTAACTTTTAATTTGGACATTCGCTCTCCTACATAATTTTCCAGTCCCGATGAGGCCTGAGAAAATAATTCTGCCGTAGCAACAGTCGCCGGAAAAGTATTGAATTGGTCGACTTCCATACCGTTTTCGTTCCAAGCTTGCCTAATATATGGAATCTTACTCATTTTTAATAAAACTTCATCCGGAACATCGTTTAATAAAATTTCTTCCTTGAAGGTCAGATCTTCACAGCGTTTGAAAAGCGGTTCCAAGACGTAAGGAGGCATTGTATAAACAATGTTACCGGCAATTTTTTCCACATCCCAGAAATGATACTTACCATTAACCATTGGACCGTCGCGCATAGAGCAAGCCAACATTTTACTGGGCATAGCATTTTCTTCAAGTAGTTTGTAAGCTTTTCGGAAAACATAAACTCCCAACCAATGTTTATCACTCCAAGATAGTTTAATTCCACGTCTTTCCGCCTGTTGATCAAGGACGGGATGTTCGGTCAGCCGACCGATCATCATCGTGATCACCGCCCGCCACTTACTCATGTCGACCTTATTTTTCAATCCCAATTCCATTCCTTCTTTGGCCGCTTTAGCAACCGCCCAAATCTGAGGAAGAGAAAAACAGGTGGTAACGTTAGTTGGAATTGCCAATGATGATAAAACTTTTACCACCTCAACTCCCTGTGTGCTGGCTGGAACTTTGATCATAACATTGGGAGCAATGGCCCGAATTTCTTTGGCCATCTTGATCATTTTTTCCGTTTCGGTGATCAGACGAGGGTCGAGTTGTCCTGAGATATACCCATATCGTCCATTAGTTGCTTTCCAGATCGGCAACATCATTTCAGCACCCCTTCGAATTACTTCTTTATAAGTTAACAAAAAATATTCATAACGGCTTAAACCTTTATTGGCGCGAATCATATTATCAACCCATTTGTTCCAAAAAGGCAGGTCGCTATTAACGGCAGCGAGGGATAAGGGGGGGTTTGTTGTGCATCCGCGAATCAAACTTTTTGCCGGGTCGGAGATATTATAAATTCGGTTTAGCTGTTCTTTTAAAGCAGTTTTTTTATTTGCCGGGGCGGCGTCAACCATTTTTTTTAACCAAGGCTTAAAAATGAGAGGAGAGGAGTCCCACCAGATTTCCATATCGGGGTGAACTTTGGTTAGTCGATCAAGGGCGCTTTGTATCATAAAAAAATATTTTTTTATAATTTATAATGCCGATTTGATTGACGTAAAAAGACTTTTGAAAGTAATTATAGCATTTATTTTTGAAATACAAATGAAAAAGGACAAATTTTAATTTTTTAGTTTATTTTTTCAAAATTTTTAACAACTTTCCCGAAATTTGTAACAAAAACCAGTAATAAATAACCGTATGAATCCGCTGGGTCAAGCCACTAAACGCAAATGAATACGAAAACAAAACAAATAATTCAAAATAAGCCATTATTAAGAAACTAACTATGAGTATTATTGCCAATAATATCAAACGCCTTTTAAATAATTTCCATCGGGGGTCTTTTTTGATTCCAAAATATAAACCTAACGGTGCAAAGGTAGCGGTAATTGTGCCAATGGCACTGAAAATATAATGACTTATATTTGAAAAACTGTTTCCATGACATCCAATATCACATTTAAACAACCCCGATAACAAACCATTTCCAATAAAATCTAAGCAAAGCAATAGAGGGCCCAACCAACCGTATTTATTTTTTTTGATAGTAATATATAGTCCATATGTGAAAGTTAACATCAAAAAAGAATAGATTGACCACCAATAATTGATTAACCACGCATTTGGATTAATACTGCTCCCCAATTCACTGATGTACTGTTTGATTGGATTATAATTAGGGACAAAGATCCCCATTATCACGATTAAAAAGAAGTCGGTAATTATTGAGAACAGACCAATATAGGCAAATAGCCGAAAAAGAATATTTTTTTTCATAATAAATTTTTTATGTCCCTTTTAATTAATGTACCAAAATAATAAAATAAATTTTAAATTGACCTAACTGCGCTTTCAAATATTACCTTTTTTATGTAAGTTCAATCTTTTTAAGAAGAAAAAATTGAAGTAAAAATCATTTCATATTTCACAAAATAAAACGGGTGGGGATTTTAAAACGGAACAGGCCTATTTGCAAAAAAATATTTTCAGCTATTTGTCCCAATTTATTTTTATCAACAATTTTTTTTAATTGGTCAAGATCGGTTTTTCTTTGTTCAATTCTTGTTTTCACAAACCTTCCCCAGGTTTTCAATCCAAGACTATATATGCAATATAATGTTGCTGAAGAAACGGATTTGAAATTAATTCCCTTAAATAATGAATCAATGATTCCGGTCGCTGGAAAGGAAAATTTGATTCCGGGATATATTTCCACAAAAATTTCTTTTTTTGAATTTCCAAAATCGGAGGTCATTATTTCCAGGTTTTTTCCGTCCTTCTCAAATCGGTAATATTTTGATTCGGCCAGTTTCATCAGCTGTTTATAGAAAAAGAATTTTTTGTCGACGAAAGTATATTGCTTGTAACCAAGTTTTTGCAGACGGTTTTTGACCGTTTCAAAGTTGGGGATGTCACAAATAATATCGATGTCTTTTATTTTCCTATCATAATTTTTTCCGGTAAAAGACAACAAAGATACCGAGCCGATACAAAAATATCGCTGACCCTGAGGAAGGGAACTTAAGAAATCTTTTAAAATAGAAGAAACCCATTTATTATAAGAGTTCATGAATTAATTTTACATCAATACTCCTTTAGCAGGATTCAAACTAAGCCTGAAAAATTGAGATTTTTTTGATATTATATATACACAGTTTTAATGGTTTTTATTATCTTTGCACTTTGATATTTGATTTTCGATATTTATTTTCCCCTGTAGCTCAATCGGTAGAGCAGGTCGCTGTAGAACTTTTTTTGATTCTTTTGTAAACTCATAATATGAGTTATAGAAGAACCTATGCTGACCGTCGAGAGTATCTAATAAAGGCAGTTGCCAAACGTAGAAGAATGATAAAAGATAAAGCAATCGCTTATCTTGGAGGCAAGTGTAATTTTTGCGGTTACAATCGATGTTTTTCAGCTCTTGACTTTCATCATATAGATGAAAAGTCTAAAAGTTTTGGTCTTTCTCAAAGAGGATTAACAAGATCCTGGGAAAGAACAAGGCAAGAGTTGGAAAAATGTGTTTTGGTCTGTGCAAATTGTCACAGAGAGATACATGCTGGTTTACTGCAGCTTTCAGCAGAAATGTTGAAAAGAAAATCGGGTTAATTCAGGGAAGCCCCGCTAAGCGGGGTAATCCTGAGCCAAGCCCCGCAAGAGCGGGGAAGGTGCAGAGACTAGGTGATGTACACCTTAAAGCGCCCGACACCTAAATCCTAAGCGTAGTCGAAGGATATGGTGAAGAGATAGTCCAAGCCTTAAAGTAATTTGAGGGCACTTGTAACGACAAGGTTAGAGGTTCGAGTCCTCTCGGGGGAGCAGAAAGTGACGGTGACTTCTGTGTGTCATATAGTAAAAATTAACCTGATTTCTAAAGAGCGAGTATTTAGAGCGTCTCTACAATATTTTTATCCCTATTTCATGTTACAATATAACATGCCGGAAGACAGGTCATATCCAAAAAGCAAGGTTGATTGCTCATGCAGCAAAACATTTACCTCAGAAGAATCTACTGGGGGGGTTATTTGTACAAATGTTTAGAGCTTTGCTACACCTTCAAGGACCACCACACTTCATGGGAAAAGCACGACACGTAGGCTCAAACGATAATAATGAGGTTTTTCATGATGTCTACAGTACGAATCATACTGTTACTATGATACGAAGAAATGAAGAATAACTATGTCATTAGCCTCGGCTTATATGCAGAAAGCTAATTCTAGTCTATAAGCCAGTTAAAGATTAAGTTAAATACTTAAATGTTCTCCATTCAATTAATGAATTTGAAAATAGAAATGCTTTTATCATTCGTGTCATGGAGCTACGGGGGAGCAAATAAGATTTAGAACTTCATAACAATCTAATATATAACACTACTTTAGGTAATTAAACCCATAATTTAAGTACACTTTCTTTTATTAATGAAAGAAAAATAAAAGTTATTTGTATCAATAATAGAAGGAGGTGAAAAATATGAAAAACAAAATTTTAACTTTAAGCTTAATGGGGCTAGTTCTTAGCGGACTATTTCTTGCTCCAAAAGCTGTTGATGCCTACAGAGGCGATCCGGCCGTCAAAGGTCCCTATTATTCTGAAGAAAGACACGCG
>Ga0208373_1001309_pt1 | contig 33990 bp, 40 predicted proteins | sample RifOxyC2_FD_184036 | JGI IMG/M metagenome (GOLD analysis project Ga0208373, IMG submission 184036) | Soil microbial communities from Rifle, Colorado - Rifle Oxygen_injection C2 (SPAdes) | ecosystem: Environmental > Terrestrial > Deep subsurface > Rock core/Sediment | place: Rifle, Colorado... | reverse complement strand
GGATAAGATTAGTTCCTTTTTGCCCATTTTAGTCATATTATTTAACCCAAATTATTAATTAATTTGAGTTAGATTTTATATGACTCAACCGATAGTAGCAAAGTTAGAAAATAGATGGCTCAATTCGAATAAATTTATAAACAACCACCTAATATGTTATAATAAATAAATATTATATTATATTATATTAAACTAAAATATTATGAATAAATATGCGGTAATCGGCGGTTCTGGTTTAAAAAATTATCAAAATAAAAACATATTTTTCCTACAAAGACATGAAAACAATGTTCCTCCCCACAAAATTGATCACAAAAAAAACATTAATTTATTAAAAAATAAAAAAATAACTCATGTTGTTGGTGTTTGTTCTGTTGGCTCACTTAAATCAAATATTGTTCCGGGGGATATTATAATTCCTCACGACTATATTAATCTAAATAATATTATTACTTTTTATAACGAAACGGCTAAACATATAATACCGGAAATTAACAGAGAATTAAGAGAAAAAATTAACAATACCGCAAGTATTATTAATATGAAAGTTATAAAGAGGGGGATATATTTTCAAACTATGGGACCGAGATTTGAAACCAGGGCAGAGATAAAAATGCTTTCCCATTTTGCAGATATTGTTGGCATGACCATGTCTCACGAAGCGTCTCTGTCTCAGGAAGCAGGATTAAAGTATGCTGCTATCTGCATGGTGGATAATTTTGCAAATGGAATAAATAGAATGCTAAAAAAAGAAACTTGGGAACAAGCACAAAAAGAAAATCTACCAAAAATCATCAAACTTTTAGATAATTTGTTTAAAATTTAAAAATATTCTAATTAAAAACTCCCTAAATTTTTAGAGAGTTTTGTGTTTTATTTTATTTTTTTGTTTTTATTTTCCTGTTAGCTTTTCTATCATCTGATCTTTTTTTTCCTTCTTCATAACGGCGCTTTTCTGTTTTGGTAATCGGAATAATTGGAGGAATGGGAACGGGACGACCATTTTTATCCATGGCCACAAAAGTAAGATAAGCTGAACTAGTGTGTTTTTTTTCTCCCGTTCTTAGGTTTTCTATCTCTACTCGCACTCCTATTTCCATAGATGTTCGACCAGTATAATTAAGGGATGCTTTCAAAATTATCAAATCACCTATGTGTGCTGGGGATAAAAATTGCACACTGTCTATTACGGCGGTTGCTACCTGATGAGCATATTCTCCACAATGACGCTGAGCTACCACGCCAGCGACCGAATCAATCCATTTTAAAATATCCCCGCCATGTACATTGCCCGACGCATTGGCATTAAGCGGAATAGCTTGTATTCCTGTATCTTCTTTGCTCTCTTTTACCTTTTTCCCTTTCATTGATTTGCTCTCCTTCTTAAAATTTCATATATTTCTTTTCTGTTTATATTTATCTTATTAGGCAGATAGGGAAGAGTTTCTAAATAATTAATGGTTGTTCTACGGCCACTGCTTCGATAATAATAAACCTCAGATAATTCTTCTACAATTTTTAGAGGCAGGGGTTTTACTCTGGTGCGAAATGCGCTAGATACTTTACCCATCCATGTGCTACGATCTACCAAGCTTACAAATTTTTTTATTTCCGGAAAATCAGTATAACCTGCATTATTAATAATAATTGGTGCTTCATCAAAACAAAACGGAAAGCGGGTAGTGCTCCAGGTTGCTTCACAGACATTCTTATGCTTAACAATACGAATAGGCCAAGTAATAAACATTAATTTAATAGCCTCTTGTCCGCCTTGCATAAAAACCAATAGGGTGTTTTCTAAGGCCTCTTTATTTTTAGGATGAAGAAGGTTCTTGGAATGGCATCCCGTAAGCCCAAAGCTGCCGAACTCCCAAAAGGGATCAGTGCGCATATCCTGCAAATCTTTTTTTCTGGGACGACGAAGCATCACCGTACGCATAATACTATTCTTCAATTTTTATCTCCTTGTTAATGTTCTATATTCAAATTCAAAGGTATCAATATCTTAAAGAATAACAAGAGTTCCGTCAAACAAAATTTTAAAGCCCCGATTTTAGGGGCTTTATTTTTATTATTTATATTTTAAGCGGTTATTTCCCTGATCGTCAAATATAGCGACCGGATGGTCGCCGGCCTCTGTAAAACATAAATGTTTTGCAATTTCTATATCATAAACATCTTCTCTGATCTGATAAATTTCAGAATCAATTATTACTGCGACTCTAAATTTTCCAGGTTGTGCAATAAGTTCTGAATCTGACAATACTTTTAAATTTAACTTGTCCATCGTTCCCCCTTTAATAATTTTTATTGAAAACGCCTTCTTCTATTAAAACCATATTAACACTATTTATAATTTTGTCAATTTTTCTTTTTTACAAGAAAAGCCTTTGATTGTTCAAAGGCTTTTTTATTATTCTTCGTTTTCAGCTTTGGCTTGTTTGCCGGCTCCCTGAAGTCCATACATTGTAGTTGATCCGCTGGACCAATAAACAAGGATGTTTTCACTTACCATTTGATTAATAAACTTTTTTGCCTCTCGAGGTTTTATTCCCAAAACCTTTACAAGGTCGTTAAAATAAAATTTTGTTTTTATGTCTTTCTTTTTTTCCAAAAATTCTACTATTTTTTGTTTTGCTTCATTGTAATCCATTTTTTCCTCCTTATTATTATGGATTATCTTGTTAAAAATATTTTAAAAAATATATTCTCATTCCCTTGGCGGCATTATAGTGATATAATTATAGTATAATTAATTAATTTAAAAAAATGAAGCCCAACAATACCTGGTTTAATTATCTTACACTAAAAAGTGTTAATAAAATAATTAGAATTTTAACTGTCTCGGATTTAATAATTTTAAGCGGTTACGGCCTGATTTCTCCAATTTTTGCCATATATATTGCCGACTCCATTAAGGGGGGGACTGTGGAGGTAATAGGAATAGCGTCAGCAATATATTTACTTTCAAAAAGCTTGGGACAAATTCCCATTGCAACTACAATTGATAAAATCAAAGGAGAAAAAGATGATTTTTGGTTCTTGTTTTCCGGCTCTATTCTCTTTAGCTTGATTCCTTTGCTTTATTTGATAATAAATGCTCCTTGGCAACTATATATAATTCAGGCGCTTTACGGCTTTGCCGACGGAATAGTTCTTCCTTCCTGGTATGCAATATTTACCAGACACATTGACAAAGACCACGAGGGCCTGGAATGGGGTATTTATAGAACATTAACGGATCTGGGAGGCGCCGGCGCTGCCTCGATTGGAGGATTTTTAGCTTTCCGTTTTGGTTTCTCTAATCTTTTTATTGTAATCAGCATACTATCGTTTATCGGAACCATGTTTCTCCTTGGGATTCGTAAAAACTTTAAATAAAAATAATCAACCGTGAATATCTTCTACTCTTCCCACCTCGCCCGTTTCCAACCGAACCTTGATTCCGCGCGGATGAAAAGGTTTGTTGGTAAGAATATCTAAAACCACACCCTCTGTTAAAGCGCCCGTAGGCTGATCTTTTTTTTGTACAATATAGACATATGATCCGGGATGAATATCAGCTCTTTTTTGTCCGTTCATATTTTTTCCCATTAATCAAATTAATTTTTTCTATCCGTGATAATTTCTTTATACGATACTCTTCTTTTGTGGCAGTAGACCTGCTTCTTTTTTTTAACAAATAAACCAAACTCACCGGCCTTCTTCCTTTGGTATATTTTGCTCCCAGGTGTGAAAAATTATGCTCATTAATTCGCTTTTCCAGATTATTTGTAATTCCCGTATATAAGCTTCCGTCAGAACATTTTAAAATATAAACACAATACATAATGATTTCATGTTTTTTATAGTCTTATTTTAACACTTAATTAAGTTTCATAAAATAGACACAAAAAATGTCTCAAAAATATAAAAATAATTTCTAAATTTTAAAAGAATAAACCTGTATTTAAAAACAAAATATTTGTTGTGGTTTTATTGATTTTTTATGGTATAATTACAATATGAAAAACGAAAATAATAAGAAAGAAGTTTTTAATCTTGAAGACTTAATAAGAGGTTTGAACACAAAAAAAGATCTTAACAAAAAGATAAATTTTGGATTTATAGCTTTTGTTTTTTCTTTTTTATTTTTTAATATACTCGCCCAAAATGGCGGATTAAAGCTTATTATTAATTATATAAATTCTATGGGATTTTCTTTAATTCCGGTAATCATTATAGTGATTATCCTGATCTCTATCAGGCAAATTAATCAATACCAAAGAGGGGTAAAGTTTACCCTGGGAAAATATTCTGGTATTATGCAGCCCGGTTGGCGCTTGATTTTTCCAATCATTCAAAGCCATCAAAAAGTCGATATGCGCATCAAGGCTGTTGATGTTCCTGATCAAGAAGCAATTACTAAAGACAATATTTCGGTGACCGTAAATGCGGTTATCTATTATAAAATAAATGACGCAGAAAAAGCAATTATCGAGGTGGAAGATTTCTTCTTTGCGGTTTCTCAATTGGCCCAAACCACCATGCGAAATGTGGTTGGTGAGGTTGATTTAGATGAGCTTTTATCTAATCGTGATGCTATTGCAGAAAAAATCAGAAAAATCGTGGATAAGGCGACCGATGCCTGGGGCGTACAAGTCAATTCCGTTGAACTTAAAGATGTTACCTTGCCGGAAGAGATGAAGCGGGTTATCGGCAAACAGGCGGAAGCGGAAAGGGAAAAACGGGCGGTTATTATAAAATCTGAGGGAGAAGTAATCGCTTCAGCAAATATTGCTAAAGCGGCGGAGGTTTTATCGTCTCAAGCGGGCTCGCTTCATTTACGCACCCTGCACACCCTAAATGACTTATCTTCCGATCAATCAAATACTGTTATTTTTGCTCTTCCTCTTGAGGTTTTACGAGCATTTGAAAAATTTAATGGTAAAAATAAAAACGAATAATATAAAATAAAAATACTCCCAACTCGGAGTATTTTTATTTTGAATCGGTTATTAAATGAGTTGGGAACAATCAATTCATATAAATCTGAATTTAATCTTAAAATACTTAACACGTTTTAATTATTTTTTGAGCTATAACACTAATCCACTGTACATTTTTACGTCCTAATCGGTCAGTAATTATTGATGATTCAATAATTTTAAAACTACAATCTTTAAGTATTTTTTCAATTTCATACTTATAATAAAAAACAAAATAACGATTTTGGTTATTTGATAATTTTTCTTTCACATTTTTTTCTCCACCACCTCGTTTTAAACCAATATGTAAATAACCATCTGGTTTTAATATTTCATAAAACGATTTTATGATTTTTTTTCCATCAGTTTTTGAAAAATGTAGAAGAACTGCCATTGCCCAAATAGCATCAAAGTTATTATCAGGAAATTTCAAGTTCATTAAATCCATCTTTTTAAATTTTGCTTTTGGTACATTCTTTTTTGCTTCTTTTAAAAACTCTTCAACTATATCAATTCCTATAACCTGATGTTCTGCTTTGGTAAATATTTTTGCATCTCTGCCACCCGCACACCCAACATCTAAGATTAAAGACTTTGGTTTTAATTGATTTAAAAAATCACTAATTGTCTTTGGTTCTCCATTTTTTATATCCTTAAGATATTTTTTTCCTAGTTGTCTATAAATATTTATAGTATTTATATAATCTTTTTTCATATTATAAATATAGCAAATAAATTAAAAGTTTAGAACCAAAAACACTTTCAATATTACAAAATAATCGGAAGTGTTTTTAATCTGTCCCTACAGGGGTCACGTAGTGGACGACGTTAGAAACGCTATTATTAAAATGGGTAGGTATATTTATATTCCTGATTTAAAAGATGCGAGCAAATAAAATTTTAAATCCACACACTTGTTTGACTCACTATTTCTCAATTTTCACTTAACCTCATGATATCCTTCTGGATACAGTTATTGATTGTTTATCTGATAATCTTTTTACCTTACATTTAAATTTAAATTCAAATTTTTTTATTTTTTCTTCCATCTCTTTAATATAATGAGGGTAGATGATAATATCAGTTAAATTTAAGCCTGTTAAATCTTTTAATTTAACTGCATTTATTTTTTTATCAAAATAATCAACAATATTAATATTCGGCCCTAAAAAGACACCGCCGCCGCTAACACCGACAATAATAACTCCTCGGTTAGCTAGATCAGTAATTATTTTATCGGCACCAGTTTTTTTGATATGGTATAAAAGATAAAATGGATTACCGCCATTTATATAGATAACGTCGAACCTTTTTAAATTATTTGGATTTTCAAATTCAATATCAATAAATTTTACTTGTTTAAAACCTAAATTATCAAGCGTCTGCTTGGCCAAAATTGCATGTTTGTTTTTTTCTTTCCATTCTTCTGAAGCAGTAGTAATAATACCCACTGATAAATTTTTTGGAGCTGATGTCAGTAAGCCCAACAATCTCTTTTTTAAATACTTATTTTTTTGAAATCCGTGAGAGGATAAGATAATATTTTTCATAATTTAAGTATAGGAAAAAATAGCATAAAAAGCAATTATACATGTATATAATTACGAATAAATAAAAAAGGGTAGGTCATTCATGATTGAATTTCCTACCCCGTTTCACATAATCTTAATGGCCAATCTAATCGATTAACCACAAGATCAGCTTTTATTGAAAGAACATTTTGGTATTTCGTATTCGGCCGTTTTATTTCCACGACCGTCGTTTCGGGAAATTTTGTTTTTATTTCATCGATATTTTTTGGATTGTCATCCAAAAAAATAGTCGGTGTTATCCCTAAAATTTCCAACTGATTCCACTTAACATCTGATGTGACTATGAAACTGTGACAAAGATCGCTAAGCTTGCTTCCGATAAATTTGGCAAGCTGGAAACCTTGATCGCCATATGTTAAAATTACAACTTTCCAACCTGATTCAATCGCAGAACTGAGAAAAAGCCTAGAATCGTCAAAAACATACAGATGACCTTTTTCTCTAATATAACTCTGCATTTCTGCTACAACTTTTTCAATCATGACTGGTTTAATTTTTCGATTTCTTTGAACCATTAAAAAAAAGTTGAACAGTAGATTGTCTGGAGGTACTAAAGCGAGAGATGGATCAAGAAAATCCCTGTCAATTCCATTCACTTTGCACAGTTTGTACAAATCCCGATAAAGCGCATCGGAATCAAAGACGGTTCTGTCGAAGTCAATGACGAGTAGTTCTTGACTACTTGTATTCATTAGTAAAATCCTCCCTTGTGAAACATCAACAATAAAAAAAGTGGGGCTCAATCATACATATAGTACAATTGAGCCCTGTATTACAACCTGGATGTCTTGTGGATTTTTTCCACTAATATTGGTATGTGCTTTTTCTTGCACTCACCGCAAAGCGAGGTGCCAGAAACACATTCCTGATACATGCTCGTTGTTGAGTTGCGAGGTTGCAAAATCTCGGCAATCTTAAAGAAAGAACAAAGATGCGGACTACCACCTTCTCGACGTTGTTCTTCTGAAGTCAAACAACCGCCGGAAAAACTCCGTTGCAGTTTGCGATCAATTTGATCGCGATCCTCATCCAGAAGAATGAGCGATTTTGAATTTTTTATGCTCATTCTTTGTTTTGGTCCCTCCAAGCTTGGGAGAAGCAGTCGATATGAGTAACTCGGCAATGGTAGTTTAAGCTGACGAGCGACGATCTTCGTGGCTTCTGCGTGCGTAATCTGATGGACATCCGAGAGGATAAGTGTCGGACGTTTTGGGAAAAGCGTTACCGGCAAAAGAAAAGCTGCGGCTGTGATGGCGGGAACACGAAGTGTTGTAATAGAAACTCCTTCGTCCCAACCATACAATTGCAAAATTTTCCTCGCCAGCAAACATTTTCCTGCACGATTTTCGAGAACTTGTAACTCCTGACAATCTTGATCGGAGAAACTTACCGAAGTATCTGGCAATGAATCGCCAATAAATTTCAGGTATTTCTCTCCAAATCGAGCCATCTCAGCCTTTGCATCATCAGCACTTAGAAGTCGATCTGCCTCATACCCAGCAAACATAAACATTGGCTGACCACCTTGTTGGACGAGCCAATGCAATTCCCGCATTAGCGTGAGATGGCCAAGGTGAAACATTGCACCAGGACGCATACCGATGAGCACGGAGAATTGTTTCCCACTCGTCATTACGTTAAAGACGGGTAGTGAATTTTGAAACGCCCAGACACCAACCCGAGCAAACCCTTCCCGAATCTCAATAAAGTTATCGACAGGCATCTCTGCTATTGTCTCAAGAGCAAATTGTTTGACCGCATCAGATGTTTCAGTAGTAGCCAATATTACTCTTTCTTGTATCCAGTTTTCAAGTGCCATGAATTCCTCCTTAATCTGATTGAACTTGAAGAAAATGAATCATTTCCTCCAAGCGATTTTCCAGACTATTGTCTTTGACGTACTGCTCAGCTTTCTGCATGTAAAATGCGGGGAAGTCGGGCATGCCGCTGTGAAGACTACTGCCAAGAGACCAAAAACGCGCAACTGATGCGAGAGTACTTTCATGTAGCTCCTCATCAGAAAACGTATATTGGTATCGAAACTTATTACCATCTTGAATCACAATCCCTGCCTTTAAGAAGAACGAGGTCATCACTTCTGTCATTCTTTCCCACAACTGCTGAAAGTTGGAGGATGTGTAGTAACGAAGGAAGTAGCTCCGATACCAGGGGCAGAGGTGGAAACGAGCGAGTACAGAATCTGCAACAAGATTTGTATCAGTAGCAACAGTTCTTCCTTTTCTTTCTGCCATAGCACCCGAAAACGGGCCGATAAATGCCCCGCCGACTTCCGCAATCACATCCATGTCTTTTTGTGAAGCCAAAAACATAACATGAGGATTAAGCACCTTTCCGCCGAAATATCCTCCGAAAATTTTCTGCCTCCCATCACTCACGAAATCATTTCTGTTAAGCGAATAGATAGTAACTGGATAACCTTCGAAGGACGATTGGATTCTTCGAACAGTAGTTGGTAGCGTATGGATACAGAGAAGGTCTAGGTCGCTTTCGACAGTTTGTTGATTTAGCACAAAGCTGCCGTAGCATATCCAAAAGTTTTCGTCATCCCCTTTCACACCGACTTCATCCACAAGACATGCAACCGCTCGTGCAACAAAGTCGAAATTCCTTTGATTCATCAACGTTCTATACATGTGCTTGCTCCTTTGGCTGTGGGAATTGAAACCCGAGATTACTTTCGTTTCGACCAAGTTCATTGGCCGTGATGACTGCCTGCGCGAATATAGAAGCCGCAAAGACTTCACGTCCCCAGAGCTCAAGAAATCGCAACTCTCCAAAATAGAGAATTGCTAAAAATCTGTTAATGTCATTTACGGTTTCCTCGTCTGGAATTCCGCCGAGCATCATTGAAGCTGCTGATAACGCGACATCTTTGTAAGGCTGTAAATGGTTGGGAATGAACGCGTCATGTTCGATAACGAGCTGATTTTGAGTCACACGCACAACGGCTTCAGAAACCAATACAATACAGCGTGTTGACCACCATCCATACAGATGCGCAAGCATCATCCTCCAGTCGTGGTGTGAACCAGACCACTCCCAATCAACGCAGTACCATGAACCATCGTTGTTTACCACAATATTACTGGGTTGAGGATCTCCATGACACACTACGCCTTTTGTTGGTTTTCCGATGGAAGCAACTTTCTCAAACGATTCCGAAATGGAAGAGTACTTATTACCGTTTACGACAATTGGTAAATTCCAACAATCTGCTAATTTCACTCCGCCAATTACTGTAGAATTAACGCCACTCTTGATTCTTTGCAAACGAGAGCAGAAGAATCGCGGACAGAGTGATTCTTTAAATTGATGCTGCGAAGACTTCCACATATTCACAAGTGATTCCACAACGTCTTTCCAGACGGCGAGTAAACGTCTATGTGGCATGTCGGAGTTCATAATGAGATGATGTAGAGTGTGTACACCCCTGCATTCGGAGATCATAACCTCAAATCCGTCCACTACTTGGCACCATAAAACCCGCGGGAGGTAACTCCGAAGATACGGCACCAAAATTTCTCTTTTTCCAATTTCGTCCACGAGCGAAACGCGTGATCCAATCACGCATTTTACTGCATAGAGAAAGTTGGTGTGAGAATGTCTGAAAATAGACACTCTCGCACCGGAACTACCTGGAAAAGAGATGAGGACGAGTTCGGGATCGTCTTGTTCTCCGAGCATCATTCTCATTGCTTTCGTGGCAACGCGAACGATCTCAGACATAATATTCCTCCTTTATTTGTTTGTGAAGTAGTTGATATGCATTGCTTTACGCACTTCATCGAGGGTTTTCGCAGCGACTTTTCGCGCCGCTTCAGTTCCTTCCTTAAGAATGCGCATCACTGCACTTGAATCATTGGCGAGTTGTTCACGACGGATACGTATTGGATCGAGTTCCGCCAAAAGAACTTCCATGAGTCTTTGCTTGACTTTACCATCACCGAGACCACCACGGCGATAGTGATTTTTCATCACTTCAAGAGCTTCTTTGTCTGGGTCAAAAGCATCCAAATACGCAAATACTGGATTGCCCTCCACTGTGCCAGGATCTTCCATGCGAAGATGTTTCGGGTCAGTATACATCATTTTCACCTTATGACGCACCTCGTCCGCACTATTAGAAAGAGAAATAACGTTACCGAGCGATTTGGACATCTTACCTTTGCCGTCAGTTCCAGGAAGACGAGTAACACTTGAAAGCAATGCTTTTGCTTCGACAAGAACTGAAGATTCGTAAATACGGTTAAAGCTACGCACAATTTCATTCGTCTGCTCAATCATTGGCAACTGGTCTTCGCCCACAGGCACTACATCTGCCTTAAAAGCAGTTATGTCTGCCGCTTGACTTACGGGATAAACCAGAAAACCAGCCGGTATACTTGCCCCAAATCCGCGCTGTTTTATTTCATCCTTAACGGTCGGATTGCGTTGCAAACGTGAAACCGTTACCAGATTAAGATAATACATAGTAAGCTCAGCAAGCTCTGGTACAAGCGATTGGATGAAAATAGTCGTTACCTTTGGGTCAATACCAACAGCTAGATAATCCAACGCTACTTCAAGAATGTTCTTACGAACCTTCTCTGGATTTTCAGCGTTATCTGTGAGCGCCTGTGCATCAGCAATAATAATAAATTGCTTATGCGTGTGCTGAAGCAAAACTCGCTGACGCAACGATCCTACGTAATGACCTAAATGTAATGGTCCCGTTGGACGATCTCCTGTTAAAATACTCTTTTTGGTGTTTGTATTCATCTGTTTTCTCCTTTCGTTGACTTGATGTTTTTTGTTTGGATTGTCAAGGTTCTTTGTCATTTTTATGTCTTGACTCGACTTTATACTATAATACAAATTAAATAAAAAATCAAGTGAGGTCAGCCATTCCTTTATATCTATGCTTTCTATAATCCAAATTCAAGCACTTTCTGCAACCTATTTAATTATTTAAGGGATATTTAAACAAAACACCAGCTCTTCTGTGGCAGATCGGGCACTTAAATCAAAACCGCAATCCATTATAATTGGTCTTAGACGTAGTCAATTCAATTTTTTCTCCCATAGCTTTTAACTCGCTTTCAATTAAAAGCTTTTTTATTTCTTCTTTATATTTTTTGATAAAGTCTTTTATCTTTATTTTTGGACACTCATCAATTAAAAATATTTTTCCGAAATTATTTGGAGTCAATAATTTTTTCATCTTTATTGTCTTTATTTGAGTTAATTTGTTGATTTTGAGAAACAAAAGCAGTTTTTGCTTTTACTGTTATATCAAAACCAGGCGACTTGATATGCTTTAAGGTGGTTAAAGCGGAAATAAATTGCCGATTAGCTTTATCAACCTCTTTGCTTATCATCGTGTAATATCCATTTTTTTCACTGCTTAAATATTCAATCTTTTGACAACTATTAAATGCTCTGGAATAATCCAATACTCTGGCATATGAATTGGCAATAACCTCAACCAAGGCAAACTCGCTGGGAGTTTGGCAATTATATTCTTTTTGCAATTGATTACTTAATTCAATAGCCACTGTTCTAACTCCCTCGGGAACGCTTTCAGCCAGAGGTACGTGCGTTTCAAAACCATACACCCTCATTACTTTCATGGTTTTATCATTTACTTTATCAAGCATCTTATCACGTTCTTTTTTATCGCCATCAAGAAATTTTGGAATCATTTCTCCCAACTCTTTTAAAATGGTTTTTGGTACATATTCAAAAGAAGCGGACATTATGAATTTTTTTGTTTGCTCATCGGTATAAGGAACAATTTCTTTTTTAGTAGTTTTGTTATTAGTCATATATTTTTACCCACCCACTCCACTCACTATATTTTTATGTTAAGTCGGTAGTGGGATAAATTAATATTCTTCGCTTATCATTTTTATCAGGCTCTTGAGTAATAAGCCCTGCTGTTTCAAGTATAGGGATGATCTGCTGTCTTAACCTGAAATCCTCGATCATCCTCCCATAAACCTGAAAATGCTTTTTAAATATATCTTGCCTGGTAACGCCGTCTTTTAATCCATTCGGAAATCCATGCTCATCAAGATTCTTATCTTTATAAGCTGGCACGATAACCTCCCTGTAAAGATTAAAAATATAGGGCGGTAAATTATACTCTTGGCTTTCTGATATTTTCTCCCAAATTTTAACCGCATCATTCACGTCATTTCGATTAGCAATTATCGTGTTGTTTTTTCTCTCCCTAAACCATAAATTAAGCAAGGCGAATGATTTTATAAGAGCTATTAATCTCCCAATATCCCGCTGATGCCTTGGCTTTAATATTTCCCGTTTCTGCATAAAAACATTTTCAATTATTTTGGCATCGGGAATTTTTACGCTATCTATATTTTCATTCTTAATCGCCTCTATTCTTTCTTTGAGTAGCAGTCTATCGGGATTGCTATCAAGCCAACTGCTATAGGCATCCTTATCCGCTTCTTTCTTGATTTTTTCCAAAATACCCTCCCTAATTTTCTCTTGATTAGTTTCAGGCGACAATAGCATAAATCTCGTACCTTCCTGCTCATCAATTTTTAAGCCCGCACTGCAGAATATCACTGCCGGAAATCCTTTTATATAAACATTCTTTGTTCTTAATCCGCCTCTTTGCGACTTATCTGTAATTTTCAAATGCATTTCCTTCTTATCGTGGGAGAGCAATGGCCTTAATCTTTCCAAAAGCATAGCATGGGGCTGATCCATAAAGATTAATATTTTCCTGGACAAATCAATTTCATATCCGCCCCGCTCTTTATTTAATTTACCAACATCATGAAAAAACGCCGTGGGAGAACAATAACCGATTTCAATCACATCTTTTTCTGGAAATAGCTTGGCAATCTCCATGGGGATATAACTTTTACCTGTAGACGACGGGGCATTAAAACTGATATTGAATTGGGCATTCTCAGTATAAGAAGATAACTGGCAAAGAAAAGTGACTAATTTATTTTCTTAATCCTTTTTAATCGTAAGCCCGAGGATATCAACTAATTCTCTTGAATCCAGAGATTTAAATTTGGAAATATCAAACTGCTTTTTGCCTGCCACCTGCTCTGATAATTCATAAATTAGTTCATCAGGATTGCCGTCATAATTAATAAAATAATCAGTTATATCTTTCCCGTCCGTCATCCTGTCTGGGAGAGTAATTGTGTAAATGGTCGTATCTGGTAAATTTTCTTCCAATTGCTTTATCAATTTACTTGCCCCTTTTTCACCCGCCTCATCTTTATCAAAACAAACATAGATCTTTTTAAGTTCGGATAATTCCTCGATCCATTCTTTCTTAAAGTTCCCTGCTCCCGCTGTTGAAGTAATAGCTGGTATGCCGAAATTTTGAAGCATAATGAGTTGCTTGAAACCAAATATTCTGATCTACAAAAGCAATTGGATAATCTTACCAAGCTTCGCTTAAAAGATTTATTAAGCGATGAAGAGTTTATCAGGGAAAGAACTGATCTGCAGAATGAAATCACTAGAACCAGGGAGAAGCTTGATCAAAATCAAGACAGGGGGCAGAATTGGGTTGACTTGGTTGAGAAAGCATTTAATTTTGCCACTTATGCTAAAAAGAAATTTGAAAGCACTTTGGATTTGGGAGTGAAGCGGGAAATACTGGCAACAATAGGGCAAACTTTTGTATTAAGTAATAAAAAACTTCAAATAGATCCGATTGAATGGCTGGTGCCCATTTCTAACCTAAATAAAACTCTTAAAAAAGAAATAAAAAGGTTAGAACCAACAAAAAACAGGCAATGTTCGCAAAAATTACCTGCTTTTGTGCATCAAAATGCTAAATGGGGTGGCTAGAGGGAATCGAACCCTCATCACCGGGACCACAACCCGGCGTTCTAACCGTTGAACTATAGCCACCATGATTTCATATTTATGGTGATCACAACCTCAGCTTAAAGTTTTACCTTTTCTCTCGCCTGTCAGGCGAGTACCGTTGCCACCCTAACGGGTGAACAGCAAAGCTGAAACTATGGCCACCATCATTATTAAAATATTATAATTTAATTTCTGTCTCGTGTTAAAATTTTTTCTGTCTCCTCTTTTATTCTTTGAAACATCTCATCTCTTTTTCCTGTATCTTTTATTTTTACTCTTCTCTCTTTCAATACTTCTTTAATAATTTCATGAAAATCTTTATATATTTGCACCAACTCTCCCCTGATATCGTGTTCGCTTTTTTTATAATAAGTATCGTTAGGTTGTTTTTCTGTATATTCCGCGAATACTCTCAATTGCATCTCTATTTCTTCTAAGATTTGAAGCTGTATCGGATGATTTGCAATATCATCTTCTTTCCCCATTGATTTTAACTTTCCTAATTCTTCAATTGTTTTTTCTTCAACACCAACAATCACCTTTGGTATGTGGGTCATTTGACCCCTTATTTTTCCTGATTCAAAATATTTCATTTTTCCCAAATCACCCCTCACTATCTCTCCCCGTATTTTATTAAATTTTCCACATAGTTGATAACTTGGGTTAAATGTTGCGTCCATTACTAAACCCATATACTTTTCAAAACCACCCTCTTTCCTAAAAATAGTTAAAGTATCAATTCCGTTTTTACAGTCATCAAAAGGGGCGGCTGGTTTAGCATCTGTATTTTCTCCAAACCAAGAACTTTTACTAATGTGTTCGGTTACTAAGGATTCTAAAACCGTAGCCAATTTTAAACCTTCCGGAGCCTTGCCATTCTTAAGCATTTGCGCTTTTAGTTTTTTTGCTTCAGCCTTGTCGGCCATCACCATGTCTCGTCCGTAAATACCCACAAACCTATCTGGATCAATAGCGTTTTTTTCTAAATATCTAACTGCCTGATTAAATATATTGTTTTTAGAGCTTATTTCCTCTTGTCTGTTGGAATATAAATTTTCTAAACCCTTCTCCATTTTTTTATACTAAAAAACTAAATTAAGATTTTTTGTTAAAAATTGTAAAAATAAATACTTTCCCCCTTTTCTTGTATTACTTTCTGAGGAGCCACGGTTGGCATTGGAAAAGAACAGCTTACCACTATTGCTCCGTGCTTGCACTCTTTTTTAAATTTTTCCTCTAATCTCTTCATAGTTTCTAGATTTAAATAACAATAAATCATGTCAGCCCTGCTCAAATCAACCTTAAAAAAATTCTTTTTTAAAATAGTGATATTGTTATTTGTTAAACTATCCTGAAGTCCGGCTATAAGAAACGGAAGAAAAGAATATTCAACTCCAAACATTTTTGCTCTGGGATATTTTCTGCCAATCGCCCGAAGAAAACCGGCTCGGCCGCAGCCCAGCTCGTAAATTATTGAATCTTCTTTTATGTTTAAACTCTCAACAATCTTTTTTATTACATTTCTTTTTGTAGAAATAAACGGCGCATAACTCCTAAAAACAATATTATAAAACTGTATAACAAAGAATATAAAAAATGTAATTAATAAAATCAAAAAGAATAAAAAAATTGCCATATTTGTTTTAATTATGTGCGCCCAGAGGGAATCGAACCCCCATAACCAGCTTAGAAGGCTGGTGTTCTATCCGTTGAACTATGGGCGCAAAAATATCTATAAATATTCGGGTTGTTAACGCTTCATCATAATCTTCTCTCGCTTTCGCAGGCGAGTACCGTTATCCACCCCCAGGGCGGATCAGTACAACTGAAACTATGGGCGCAGTATTAATGCGCAACTATAATCAAACATTTAACTAAATAATCCTATCAAAAAAAAGCAAAAAAGTCAATATAACCCTCCTTAAAAATTTTAAATGTGTTGTGTTTTAAAGAAAAAGGTATTATAATAAAGAATAATAAATAAAAATAATTCCTGCTTTATGAATTCTATTATAATTTTTTTAATATTAGTCGCCACAGTTATTGTTATTATTATTAGCGGAAAGACAGAATAAAATTTTATTTTTTATTTAAAATCACTGCCAAGTATTTCTGGCAGTGATTTTGTGTTTTACAAATATTAAAAACTTAAAACTAGCAATTCCATGTCTTCTTGCGGTAAATCTTTTTTGGAAATTTTTAATTTATCTTCGTATGTTGGTTCTATGCCTAGTTCTTTGATAAATTTATCTACTCCATCAATATCAACATTTAAACCTTGAATTTTATAATGCATAGGAATCACTATTCTTGGCTCTACTTGATTTGTTACTTCTGCTGCTTTTTTTGCATCAATTGTGTATTTTCCGCCAACCGGAACCAACAAAATATCCACCCCCGAAAGCATTTCTAGTTGCGTCTCTCCTAAAACAGTTCCTAAATCACCGAGGTGAGCAATAGAAATATCATCTACCTCAAAACGAAAAATAGTATTTGCGCCTCTTTCTTTTCCTTGTTTTTCATCATGAAAAGAGCTGATGCCTTGAATACTGATATTATTAATATCGTATTCTCCGGGGCCATTGATAATTATAGGGTTTCCACGCAAAGCCTTAACATTGTTATGATCATGATGATCGTGGCTCACAGTAATAATATTTGCTTCAAAATTTGGCAGTTTTAAACCGATGGTCTTGTCAAATGGATCAGTAACCAGTGTTACACCCTCCGAACCAATTTTATCCTGAATCTTAAAGCATGATTGGCCACACCAAGTAATATACATAATATTTTTACTTAATTTTTGCTGATTTAGCAATAAATTTATTATTAAATTAGTGTTTTTATTATTTTTAGTATATCAAAAAACACTAGATTGTCAATAAAAAAAGGGGCCCAAACGGGCCCCTTCTTAATATAAAATTTAATTTATGAGCCTTAAGTTTGAGCCCCACCCCCAAGTTTTGTTTTTTACTCATAAGAACTAAATCTATAAGTAAGAAAATCCCATGCTCGGGGTTGTTGTGGAGCTTTTTTCTGACTTGAAAAGCGAGTCTTCTACCTATTTTGTGGTAGAAGACTAATAAATTTTTGTGAATTTATTAATACATCTACCTTTTTTTTGTTTTTGTTTTTAATTTGGTTATGTCAGAGCTAACCGAAGAAAAATAAGTAGAAAAAAAATTTACCCAATTTTTTGATTTTTATTTGATAAATTTTTTTATTTAGTTTTTAAAGATATTTTTTATTTTACCTACTATTAATATACCATAAAAAAATAATTAAGTCAACGATTATATACACTCTATATATTTATTTATTATTAGCAAAAAATAAGTATACACACAAGAGTTATTTATTTTTTAGTCTAGACAACTGTGGACTAAAAATAAAACTTTATACACAAAAAACAAAAGTTATCCACTTTTCTGTTGATAACTTTTTAAAGTCCAAAAAACCTTAGACAAAAAAAGACCCACTATTGATAAAATAATGAGTCCTTGTTTGAGACTGTCGCCAAATATTGCTTTTATTTTTTAATGTTTTAATGCTTACACCTAAAGGAAAACAAAAACTCTTTGAATGCGCAAGCCATAAATCAAGAACCATAAAAAAACAATATTTGGCGACAGTCTCATCACTAGCATCCCTTTCTTATTTTTCTTTCTTCTAATTTAAAAGAAAATAAAATGAAAGTTACTTGTATTATACAATAAAGTACATTAAGAAAAGATAAAAAAAATATAAAGAAAAAATAAAATATACCCTTTTTGCTAAAATTAAATAAAAATTTTAATTAAAATTTTTAGATTTTCTGTTGACATCATTGCTTTTTTAGTGTATATTTATCTTAGTATTAATTAACATAAGATAATAAAATCATGCGTAGAACATGGAGAAAAGCTAAACCAAAAGAGGATAAAATGTTTAGGATTAACAACCAAATAAGGTGTGAAAGTGTTTTTTTAATTGACGAATTTGGCGAACAAAAAGGAGACACGCCTACAAAAGAAGCGCTTAGAATAGCCAATGAGGCGAGCTTAGATTTGGTGGAAGTTAACCCCAAAGCCAATCCTCCGATTGTAAAAATCATGGATTATGGGCAGTTTAAATATGAAAAAGAAAAAAAAGCCCACAAACAAAAGGTGCAACAAAAAAAGGTTAACACTAAGGGGGTTAGATTGTCGGTTCGAATTAGTGAACATGACCTGGATTTAAGATTAAAACAAGCTATAAAATTTCTAGAAAAGGGGCACAAGCTTAAAATTGAATTAATATTAAAGGGGCGGGAAAAAGCTCATCCTGGGAAAGCAAAAGAAATTATCGAAAACTTTGTAACAAAATTAAAAGAAACAAAAGGACTAAATATTGAAGCCGAACAAGACTTGACAAAAAGAGGAGGAGGGTTTATAATGATACTGTTAAACAAAAAAGATTAAATATACTGCGAAACTCAGGTATAGTAACCTGTTTTTTGTTTTAGAAACTATTCAAAAGATTAAAAAAACAATCTTTAAATATATATATGCCAAAATTAAAAACACACAAAGCTACAGTTAAAAGATTTAAAATAACCAAAACCGGAAAAATAAAACAAAGAAAATCTGGCCAAGACCATTTTAATTCTCGAGAATCTGGAAAAACCAAACGCAACAAAAGAAGAGACATTAACACTGATAAAACTTTAAAAAAAACCATTAAATCATTAATATCAAAATAATAAAACGCTAATACGCACGAATAATATTAATTGTTAATATTTTAATTCGTATTAATTGGCAATCTTATATATGACTAGAGTAAAGAGAGGAACCTCTCATGTAAAAAAAAGGAAGAGTCTTTTAAAAAGAACTAAGGGGTACAAATGGGGAAGAAAAAATTTAATAAAACAAGCTAAAGAAGCCGTGGTTAAAGCCGGTGTTCACGCTTATGTTGATAGAAAAAAGAAAAAACGAGTAAACAGGGGGCTTTGGCACATAAAAATAAATGCTTTTGTGCATGAAAAAGGATTAAACTATTCTCGATTTATTAATCTACTAAAAATCAACAAAATAGAGGTAGATCGTAAAATTTTAGCTGATTTAGCTGTAAACAACAAAAAGGTTTTAACTAAAATTGTTGAGGAGGTAAAAAAATAACTTGACCAAATAAAATTTTTATTTCATAATTATGAATATAATTAGAATATTACAACTATTAATTGCTGTTTTTTTAATAGTAACTATATTGCTTCAAAATCGCGGAGGAGGATTATCCGGCATCTTTGGAGGAGGAGATAATGTATACATGGCCAAACGAGGAATTGAAAAAAAATTATTTATAGCCACTATAGTTTTATCTGTTTTGTTTTTTGCAATTTCATTGTTTGTTACAATAATATAGATTTATACATACTGTTTAAAAACTTCTTAAATCTTACATTGTGGACTCAATTAATTTAATACTCAAAAAGGTAAAAAAAGTATTGGTAGATGCTTATATAAGCGTGTTTCATTTTTTTTGTAAAAACTTTCAAACCTTAAACAGGAGGCTTTTTAAAGGGTTTTCTACAGATCAAACCAATTTAGATAAAAAACTTGTTTACTCATTATCTAAGTCCAGAATACCAAACCTTAGGCAACTTAAATATTTAAAAAAATATTTAACCCCAAAAGAATTATGGATTATCAGGGTTTGTGTTTTTGTGATATTAATTTCTTTGTCCACCGTAGGTGTTAGATTTTATTTTACTCACCTGCAAGTTGTGCCGATAGCTGGAGGAAAATACATAGAGGGCTTGATAGGCAGCCCGAAACTTATTAATCCTCTGTATTCAAATATTAGAGACACCGATGGTGATATTGGACAATTAGTATATTCGTCTATTTTTAAAAGAGGGGTAAACAGCGAATTGGTTAAAGATTTAATCGCTGATTATAGCGTTAGTCAGGATGGTACAATTTATGCCTTTACCCTGCGAAAGGATGTTTTGTGGCACGATGATGTGCCACTCACATCCGAAGATATAGTATTTACATTTAATGCTATTAAAAATACTGAATATCGATCGCCGTTAAAAAATACTTTTGCCGGAGTTGAAATTCAAAAAACAAATGATTATAAATTTCAGTTTATATTAACTGATCCTTATGCAGCATTTTTAGAGTTATTAACCTTTGGAATATTACCCCAACATATTTGGTCTCAAATACCGGCAGAATCAGCCGAAAGGGCGGAATTAAATTTAAAACCAATCGGGTCGGGTCCTTTCAAGTTTAATAATTTTGTAAAAGATAAAATTGGAAACATTTTAGAATATAGCTTAATAGCTAATAATGCATATTATTCCAATGTACCATTTATTAATGTCAATTTTAAATTTTTTATAAATTTTGAAGAAGCTATTAATGCTTTAAATAATGGCTTAATAGACGGTATAAGCTACCTGCCAAGAGACTTGAAAAATAATTTAATTACGCCAAAAACCATAAATTATCACAAATTATTATTACCACAACTTACTGCTATTTTTTTAAACAAGGATAATAATGACGCCTTAAAAGAAAAAGGCGTAAGGCAGGCACTAGCTCTGGCAATAGACAAAAATTTTATAGTAAACAAGTTGATAGATGGAGACGCAAATATTGTTGATGGACCTATTCTTTCTAATAGCTTTGCCTACAACTCCGACATAAAAAAATACAACTATAATACAGAAGAAGCTAATAAATTATTAGACGGTGCTGGATGGGAAAACATTGAAATAACAGAAGAAGAAATTGCGGAGCTAAAAGAAAAACTGGAAGAATCAAAAGAAACAGAAAAAGAAAAAATACAAAAAAAGTTAGATATGGGCGCGGGTAAATGGCGCTTAAAAAACAACAAATTTTTAATTATTAATCTAAAAACCGTTGAAAGACAAGAAAATAAAGAAATTATTGAGTCTATTAAAAATTTTTGGGAAGCGGTAGGAGTTAAGGTTAATTCTGAGTTGTTGGCAGTAGGTTCAATTCAAGCAGAGGTAATTCAACCAAGAAATTTTGATGCTTTATTTTATGGACAAATAGTGGGATCTGATCCTGACCCATATGCATTTTGGCACTCGTCTCAAGCTAAACAGGGAGGGTTCAATATTTCCAATTTCACCAACAAAGAGGTTGATAAATTATTAGAAGATGCCAGGCTAAATGCCGACAAAAACCAACGACAAGAAAATTATAAAAAATTTCAAGAAATACTAGCAGAAGAAGTACCGGCCATTTTTATATATTCACCTATCTATATATACCCACAAAATAAATCCATTAAAGGTTTTGATGTGGCAAGCATATTGTTTCCCAGAGATCGTTTTACAAATATCTCTAATTGGTATTTAAAAACAGGCAAAAAGTTAATTTGGTAAATTTCAAAATATCCAAACTAATAATTTTCAAAATTCTTAAAATAAATTTAAGGACTCTTTTAATTAAATAACTATTTTTACGCGCTTTTTATAATTTTGAATTTCTAATTTTGAATTTTAAATCAATTTTTAATGGTTTAATGTTTTAAAATTATAAATTCAAAATTGAAACATATTAATATATAAAACATTATCTGTTTTAAAAAATAGACTGTGCGTAACACAACTAAAAAATGATAACAAAATATAAATCAAAATCTTTTTCGTCTAATATTGGTGCTCGAAAAAGAAATACGCGTATTCCACATAGAACAACAAAAGAACAATCAGCCCCAATTTTTAATCAAGCCGGGTTAAGAGTAATGGTTCTGGGTGGTCTTGAAGAAGTGGGAAGAAACATGGCTTTAATTGAATATAATAAAGAAATTATTATTATTGATATGGGTCTTATGTTTCCAGAAGAAGATATGCCGGGAATTGACTATATCATTCCCAATACCAAATACCTAGAAGACAAAAGTGATTGGATTAAGGGTGTAATTATAACACATGGGCACATGGATCATATTGGCGGAATTCCACACATTGCCGGACCAATAGGCAACCCCCCGATGTTTATGGGCAAGCTTACTGCTGGCTTGGTTCAAAAAAGGTGCGAAGAGTTTAATAGATGCCCAAAATTAAATATTTCTGAAATAAACGAGAATTCCAAAATTCAACTTGGTAAATCGTTTAGAGTAGAATTTTTACGCGTTAACCACTCTATTCCCGATTCTTTTGGAGTAATTATTCATACTCCCATTGGAACCATTATTCATACCGGCGACTTTAAAATCGATTATTCTCCGGTAAATGATAAACCGGCCGATTTAAATCGGATTGCGCAGATTGGCGGAAGCGGTATTTTGTTGCTTATGTCCGACTCTACAGATTCTACTCATCCCGGATATCAGGTTTCTGAATCTTATATCGGAGATGAAATGAATAAAATTTTTGAAAAGATAGAAGGACGAATTATTATCGGTACTTTTGCTTCTCAATTAAGCAGGTTGCAAAAATTATTTGATCTTGCCAAGCTACACGGTAGAAAAATATATCTTCAGGGAAGATCTATGAATAATAATGTTGATATCGCTCATAAAATAGGGTACTTAAACTTTCATCCAAGTATTTTGATGGGGGATTCAGATATTAAAAGGCTTCCTGATAAAAAAATACTGGTGCTGGGAACCGGAGCACAGGCGGAAAGCAATGCTTTTTTGGTGCGCGTAGTAAATGGCGACCATAAAAAAATAAATCTCAAACAGGGGGATACGGTTATTTTTTCTTCCTCTGTAATCCCCGGAAACGAAAGGAGTATTCAAAATCTAAAAGATATGATAGTCAGACAAGGCGCTAAAATCATTCATTATGAAATGATGGATGTACATGCCGGAGGACACGCAAAACAAGAAGATTTAAAATTAATGATGCGGCTTTTGAAACCACAAAACGTCATGCCAATTGAGGGTAATCATTATATGCTTCGAGCCCATGCTGAACTAGCTGAACAGGTTGGTATTCCTAAAGAAAATATTTTTGTGGCGGACAACGGCCAAGTGGTAAATTTTATAAAAAGAGGAAATCAGGTTATAGGAAGTCTTACTAAAGAAAAAATAGAAACAAATTATGTAATGGTAGACGGGCTTGGGGTGGGGGATATCTCCAATATTGTTTTGCGCGACAGAAGAGTAATGAGTGAAGACGGCATGATTGTAATTATCGCCACCGTGGATTCTAAAACCGGAGACTCTATCGGAAACCCGGATATTATCTCGCGCGGATTCGTGTATATGAAAGAAAATCGGGAACTGATTGAAAAAACCAGAATGAAAGTAAAAAAACTAGTAAAAGACCATGACCCCCGGACTCCGGCTGATACCGATAACATTAAAAATAAAATCAGAAACGAAATTGGTCAATTCTTATTCAGTCAAACAAAAAGAAGGCCAATGGTTCTACCGGTAGTTATAAAAGTATAACCGTCTCTCTGTTATCCTGAACTTGATTCAGGATCCACCAAGCAACATCGGTAGATATATTATGAATTCTGAATCAGGTTCATAATAACAATATTTAATAAAATATCCCGCATTTTTGCGGGATGTTTTATTATTATATTTTTTAACAATAAAAAACTATTTTAAATAAGTTTGTAAATAAGAAACAAGAATTTTAAATTTATCGCCCTCTCCGTATTATAAGCAATAACTAGTTTTTTACTTCTAATTTGAGCCCACCAGTTATTTGAACCGTCAAGCTGCCAATCATATCCTTCATCTTTTTTATACGGTTCATTCTGATTACCGCTTATAATTTCTTTTAAACGCTGCATTAAAAATTCTTCATCATTGAGCCAAGATGGGTGAACATCAATAATTGCTTCTGTTGCCATATTTTCCTCCTGTTAATTATTAATGATACAGTTTTATGTGTTAAATTTCTATTATAGGTATATATTAATGTCAACTGTTTTATTGCTATTTTTTAAATTTTAAATATCCAAATCCTATAGTAATAAAAATAAACCCCGAAACCACCAATGCATATTTATACCATTCTGTTTTTTCCCGCCCCTCAATACTCCATTCTTTTTGCGCCGGCACTTCCCCTATCACTTCATTCTCTGCTGACTTTACTATTATCTCCTGCTTTTCTATGTCTTCCGGGGTGCGGGGCAATATTCTTATCCCTGTGTTTGTGCTGCTGACGATTCCGATTACCGAAAGCCAGTCTCCGGCTTTTATGCTCTTAAAATCTATACCGGTAGATTCTTTTATATAAACCTTTATTTCATCGCTGCCGTCATCTAAAAAAACAGAGCATCCCTTTCTTTCTATAACCTCCCCTCTTATTAAAACCAAGGATCCTATCATTTTAATGTCAATATCACCGCAATCTATATCTATTGGCTGAGGCGCCGGAATTTTATCTATAATTATTATATCGTCTTTAGTTTTGGTTTTAATTCGATACTCGTCCCCGATTACAGACAGCTCTCCGGTTACCTCTATAATATTTCCCGCTTTTAAATCAGGAAAGTCTCTTCTATAATTATAAACCTGTATTCCGTTTTGTTCTGTAATATAAAAATATTGCGCGCCTAATACGCCTGGTTCTACGGCGACAATGCCGGACACCCGCAGCTTGTCGGAGATATTATAATTTCCAATTTCCGAGATAAGCACAAAAGGAATTTCTTTTTCGTTGTTGCCGGATTTTAGAAAAACTAAATTATCATTTTCAAACTCTTCTGAAAATTGTATGCTATTTTCTTCTTCCGGCGTAGCTTCTTCCGTCCAGAACCACCTATTATTCAATCCTCGCGCGTAAGAATTATTTGGAACCACATTTTCATATTTTATCTCTTCCACTAGTTCTTTTTCATTTTTAAATAAGCGCACCGTGTCTATATCATTGTTCAAGGCTAATTTGCTTACCGGCCTAAAAACAACAAAATACTGATCGGAACCAAGCCATGTGTCTTCTGTAAATTTATAAGGCGCGCTTCCCCCTTCTTCATCATCCAAAATCCATCCCCGTAAATTAACATCGCCTTCTCCGTTGTTGTATAATTCAATAAATTCATTTTCAGTATCTTTCCCGTTCGGATCTGGTAATATTTCATTAATAACAACAGGGGTATATTGATCCGCCCAACCCAAAACATCATCCCCTTTTTCTTGCCTCCCTATTTGAATTTTTTTTACTGCTGAACTGGTTCCAATTCCGTCTGAAACTAATAATTTGATTTCAAACTCTCCTTCGCGCCAAAATGTGTGTTCCGGATTTGGTAAATTATTTGTGAATCCATCTCCAAAATCCCAAAAAAATCGCAGAGCGTCTCCATCCTTGTCTGATGTGTCCGAACCATCAAAACAAATCGGAGTACCAACCCTCATGGCTTCAGAAAAATAAAAATCAACATTCGGCGGAGTGTTTTTGTATTCAAACTTGTTTTTTTCTCCGGGCGTAGGATTGTTATTCCATGTCCATTTATAATCCAAATAATTATAACTTTCGCCTTCTCCCGCCTTTTCATATTTAATTCTTTGTAAAAATTCATCCTTAAAAGGCTGCCAAATAAATACTGTGTCTTCTTTGTTGTTTAAACTGATTCCGCTATTCTTTTTTTCTACCACTAAATATTCCCGAGCTTTGATTGTTTGCTTGGGAAATGTGTACCGTGTTCCAGACTCATCGCCCATTTGCCATCCATAAAGATTTATAGTCCGCGTTCCCCGATTGTAAATTTCTATCCATTCGCTATCCTGATCCAGGCCCACCGGATTGGGAAAAATTTCTGATAAAATAATATCTTGGCTAAAATCAAAAACCTCCAAATCCGGATCAATTTGTGTTTGCGCGTTGGTTTGACCCGTCTTTTCTTGTTCTTTACTGGTTTCATCTCCCGCAAGAGGGGGCTCATGGCTCATCTCTGTGTTTTGGCTGCCGGGACTAACAGAATCCAAAACAACAAAATCGTCGCTATTGTTATTGCTATCTATAAAATTAATCCGCCCGATACTTATCCCTGTATCCGGATTTATGGCCGGATAATTTTCATAATCAGTCGCCTCGCCGTAACCCGCCTTATCTATTAATTCTTCTGCGTTATTATAAAAAAGTATTGTATTATGATCAGAAATAGAATAAGAGGTGCCGGAATACGCGAGATCGGCATTAAAATCATTTTGATAATCAGGATGGCTTATTACAAAATATTCCTGCGGTCCAATACTGCCTATAAATTTAGAGTTGCTAACCAGATTACTTTCTGTTCCGCCTTTTGTTTTTTTCTTTAAAGAAAAGCCGGATAAATCAATTGTTTCACTTGTGGGATTATATATCTCTATAAATTCCATTTTAGCTGAATCACTTGTTCCTATTAGTATTTCATTAATAATTATATGATTTTGTGCGGAGGCCCCGGCTCTTAGAAAATAAAAAATAGCACCAAAAAGCGCTAAATATAAACTTGTTTTTTTCCACCTCTTCATAAAAAATAAAAATCCTCCTTTTTTATTACTTTCTTATATTTGGTGTTAACCACATTAAAAATCCCTCCTTGTTTATTATCCCAGACCCACGATCCGGAGACCAATATAAACCTTAAAATAATTTTAAATATATAATAACATAAACCACATTAAAAAAAGATAAAAAAAATATAAAGAAAAAATAAAATTATAATAAAAATTTGCATTTAATGGTTTTTAATTAATAAACTTTTTTCAAGAAAAGCCTTTCAGGCTTTTTGAAATCTCCGCCTGAAGCGGGGGCGTGGTGAATTACAGAATATTTAATATTATTAATCACTTTTATCTTTTCAAATAGTAACAAATAAAAATTCCTATACGATAAAAAATTTATTTTTTTAAAAAAGTTTAAAAAGAGCCTTTTTATATACTAATATTAGACACTTGACAAAAAATATTGGTATGGTATTATTATTATAAGATTGATAGTAGATAAGAAGTTTAGGGAAACGAGAATGGGTTGACGGATATAGTCTTAAACCTTTAAGGGTTTAGAACCATATCCATCAACTCTCTCTAAAAAACCCAACAAAAACAACAACCTTTCACACAAAAAACACACTTAACCAAAAAACAACCTCAAAACACCACACACAACAACAAACCAAACAAACTTCTTCATAAACACACTATCAATCTTTTTCTTTTGCCAAATATCCCTTTTAAAAGAGATATTTTTTATTTTAAACACATAAAATAATTTGACGATTGTCTAATATTAGTATAAAATTAAAATACAAAATATATTTGTTTTCGTAACCATATTATGATTACAAATCTAAATAAAAAAATTAACTTATTTTAAATAAAAAACTTCGCACAGCCGCGCACGCACTAGTGTCGCGTTAAGCAATATTTTGTCCATTAAAATATAACTAATAATAGAATAAATAAAGCACTTTTAGCTTGCGCACGATTTCAATTTTACATTTTTCATATTTACTAAAATTAGCAAAAAATACTTATAAAATATTTAATACTAATTTTAGCAAATATCATTTTTGTTGTGCTAGAATTATTTTAATTAATAATTAATTGAAATAATTTTATGCATCAAGGAAAATATGTTTTTGCATAGATTATCGAATTTATTCCTCGTCATGAATTTGATAAATTTGTTAAACGGCATAATGGTAATAACCGTATTCGTAATCTTGATTGCCGTGACCAGTTACTCGCAATGATGTTTGGACAGCTTACAAATTTGCGCAGTTTACGTGGAATCATCTTATGTTTAAATGCTCATTCCAATCTATTATATCACCTCGGATTCAAAATCAATAATTTTACGTTATCGACTTTGGCACGTGCCAATGAGAATCGCGATTACAACATTTATCAGGATTTGGCGCGATTGTTAATTGTCGAGGCGCAAAAACTTTATAACAACGACAATGACTTCAGAATCGAGCTGGACGGAGCAGTTTACGCGCTTGACTCAACGTGATTGAACTGTGTTTAGCAACATTCAAATGGGCATATTTCGAACTGAATAAATCCGCTGTGAAAATCCACACGCAACTGGATTTAAGGGGCAATATTCCTGCATTTTTTCATATTACCAAAGCCAAGGTACATGATATTAATTTCTTGGACATTCTTGAATTCGAGATAGGCGCGTTCTATGTTATGGATCGCGGCTATTTCGACTTCGAGAGACTGTGGAAGATTAATCAGGCGGAAGCGTACTTTGTTATCCGGGCTAAGAAAAGCATTTCCTATGAGCGGATGTATTCAAACGACGTAGATAAAACAATCGGGCTACGCAGCGATCAGACAATCAAGCTAAAGCATTTTTATTCAAAAAAACATTATCCGGAAAAGCTAAGACGCATAAAGTACTATGATGCAGAAACAAAAAAATATTACGTCTATCTGACAAATAATTTTAAAGTGGACGCGAAGATTATCGCCGACCTTTACAAACAGAGATGGCAGATTGAATTGTTTTTTAAGTGGATCAAACAGCATCTAAGAATCGAGGTATTCTGGGGCTATTCGCAGAACGCGGTAAAGACACAAATCTGTATTGCGTTATGTACTTTTCTTTTAGTCGCTATCATGAAAAAGAAATTAGGCATTCAAAGAAATCTTTACGAAATTCTACAGATTTTGTCAGCATCCCAATTTGAGAAAACCCCGATAAACACACTACTTTCTGAACTTAATCTACGGATTTTAGAAGACCAGGCTCAAAAACGCTTATTTTCATTGGATTTTTAACGCGACACTAGTGCCGCGCACGTTAGCTGAAATATTCCTTTTCTTTTTTGGGCTATCGCCCAATTATTTTAAAATTTCTTTTTCATTAATTAAAGAGGGGTAATAAGGTGTTTTCTCCGTTATCACTACAAAGACTATTAATTTAAAACATATGAAAAAACCCCTTTTGTGCCGAAAATATAAAAGACGAAGCTATTAAATGCCGTTATTGCCTTAGTGATTTACCGCAAAAAAAGGTTGATAGCTTAACCTTGGAAATAAAAAAAGATTCAACTGAAATAACAAGCAACGACAAGAAACAGAAAGAAAAAAGAAGTAATTATAATATCATAGCGCTCTTTTCTGTTTTTGGTAGTGTTATTATCCCGATTGCTGTTGCTGAAAATACGGATAAGGATTTTTACATTGGTGCAGCATTAGTGCTTTCTGTTCTATTAATACTGGTAGGATTATTTTATTTTATCAAAGGCCTCACAATCAAAATACCAAGGTCATTCAGAATGCAGTTACAAACCTACACGCCCGAATATAAAATCTTATTGGGAAAAATAAATATATTCAACAAAGAGACTATAACAAGATTGGAATTTTTTGTTTGGACTATTTTAATTCCTATTTTATTTTTTATTCTATGCACCTTCGTATTATTTAATCTTTCAATAACAGGTGATGATTATGCCACATTGGTTTCTTCGTTAACATTTATCGTTATAATTGTAACCTACATTGTCGGGGTAACCAAAAGATGCCGAGATATAAATAAACCCAAGATGGTATGGTTTGCTTTTATTCCACCAATAAATTTTTACATTTATCTTTATTTGCTTGTTAAAGAAGGACGAAAACTTAAATATTAATAAATAGATCAACTAACATGTATGATAATCTTCAAAAAATTAATCTTACAGAATATTTAAATAAATGTTGCGGAGGAACTAACTGGGTAAAAGAAAGTTGGTTGGTTTTTTTAGATTCATATGTAGGGTTATTATCAAAGGAAAATACAAATATTTTAAAATTAAAAATTAATAACAATTTAAATCATTATCAAATAAATGACATTGTTAACGAAATAATGATTGCTTGTGTTTATCACCCCGAAGCAAATTTTTTTAAAGAAAACAATAAGAAAACTTTTGATTTATTTGATAAAAATTTAAATCTTAAAATTGAAGTGAAAACGCTAAATGAGGGTGATGATGAAAAAGAAAGACACAAACAGGATAAATTTATTTGCATATCAAAGTGCTTAAATGTTTTGGAGGAAAAAAATGAAAAGCAACAAACCAAAAAAATAATCTATAAAAAGTGCACTGATCATCTTACAAAGGCGTCAAGCCAAATAAATAACAAAGGAAAAATATATTTAATTTATGATTACAATACACTTACTAGCGAAAACATAGGTACTAAAAAAGAACCTAGATTTACTAGAACTCATCGTTCTGCATTGTCCAAAGATGACATCAAAAATGAAATAAATAATTTTTTAAATAATTTTTCTAAAAATCATCCCCAAATAACAGTCGAAGCGATTTATTTTGGTGATTTAAGAGATAAAGTAATAAATTCGAAATAAGGAGTTTTAGGGAAGGGTCATTCACTCCTAACCCCCCTACCCCTGTCTCAAAACAAAAAAATAAAATTAAATTCTTTTTATTAAACAATAAAAACATAGCAATGATTACAATTAACCACATACCAAAAAAAATCAAAATTATCGTTACTGTTATTATTGCAATAGTACTTATAACATCTATTAAATTTGTTTTTGTTTCAAAAAAACAAACACCAATAGACTACCAATTAAATAAAACTTCAGAAGAAACACAAATAGATAAAAAAACAGACCAATCCAATGAAAAAACAATACGAAGGGGAGTTTTTTTACCCGTTGAAAACCCCGACAAAGATCCGACAGATGAATTTGGTGATAAGCTTACTTTTGATATTGATGTTGAAAAAAATATTCCCTACGACATCATGTTGTTTCACCACTTTGGAATTAATCCTGTTAGAACTACTCCCTTTGTAGCCGTTGGTTATGATTATAATACAGGAGAAGAGGACACGACAAAATTTTCTTCTGTTACTTTGCCCAATAACGGAGACGGGATCTTTGATATCTATTTATATAATGGCTCAAGCTTTTACCTTGCTCAAAAAGACATTCTTGCTGGAACCACTTACAATTTTAAACCCGGTGGTGTAAGTCGCTTTCGCATACTTGGCATAACTCCGGATACAAAATTAAACAGTACTAGCTCAAGTAATTTTATAACCAGGCTCACATTTACAGACACTGGCAATTTTAGAGGAATAATGATTCCGATTATCACCACATATCCTTAAAACTCTCTTAAAAACGCCCGCCAATTGGGCTGGCAAAGAAAGACTCGTGCATCAGCAACGCGATATCCGGTTATACCCCGTCACCCAACAGAGCTTCACTAAAATTTTTCCCTCATTCCAGAAAAACCTTAGATATAACTATGATTATATAAAATTTATTTTTAACACAAAAAACAATATGAGCGCCTTAGAACAATTTCCACAAACAAATAATAAATCAACATTTGAACAAACACAGGAGGAAAAAGAAAAAATAGAAATTAATAATACCGCATCATTTCAAGAAGCTATAGAGGCAGGAAACCTCACCGAAGCCGCGTCTTGGTTGGAGAAAGTTAAATCCGACCCCAAATATGATGCCAGATGGCTTGACCATCGTAGCCGTGAAATTATGAGAGCTTTTTGTGATGCCGGGCAAATTGATGAAGCCGAAAAATATATAGACTACGCTCAAAACGAAAAAGGTCGCCGTGGCCGTGAAGAAAAAATTAATCGCTTACACAAACAAAATAAATAAATTTTATATTTAAATTAAAAAACAGGGATTTAATAAATCCCTATTTTTTAAAAACTAAAAACCAAAACACTTATAATTTCTCCAAAACAACTATCTCCCGCCAAACTCTTTGATTATCCCTTCCGTAAATAATTGTATTTCTGTCGGTTAATTTTATACCTTGGTAATTTTTTAATTTTTCCGGTATCATATTTACTGTTTTAAATCCTTTGCTTTGCGGGCTTAATTGCTTGTCTTGTCTTCCTGTTTTAAATACCGGCCAGATCATAGCAACTCGTCCGCCCTTTTTTAAAATTTTATAAAATTCGGTGATTGAGGCGGTATACAATTCATTTAACTCCTTCGCCACTTTTTCAATTTCAATCTTGCCTCGCTGTGGCCCCAGATAAGGCTCGGTAGCTATCGCACCAACTGAATTTACTTTTATTTTCCGCGAAAGGCCGGTAGCGGAAATATTTTTTATATTCAATTTTACATCTTTTATGCTAAATTTTTCTTTAATCCACTCAATATTCTCCCTGGTATCGCTTACCGCTTTTTCCGAGATGTCCGATCCTAGTATGTTTTTATAACCAATTAAAGCCGCTTCCATAACTACCGTACCGGAACCGCAGAAGGGATCGAGTATTACATCTTCAGTCTCGCCGCCGGACAAATTGATTAAAATCTGCGCAAGTTTCGGCGGTAGCATGCCGGACTTGCTGTCGCGCGCCGGCCGGTCATAATCTCTAAACGATAAAGCTTTAAAGTCCTGCACGGCCCCAGTTTTGCCGATTAATATTTTACTTCCTTTTTGAATCAAAACTATTTCTGCGCCCTTTTCTGTAAGCAGTTTATTTGTCTCTACCACTACGCTGGATAAAGTTTTTTCACGACTTATAACCCAACGACAACTTATATTAAGCTCTTTTAAATACTTCTTGGTTTCCATGGCAAATCGCTTCACATTGAATTTATGTTTTCCGTAATAAGAGAATCCAAAAAAGAATTTACTTTTTCCTTCCTGTACAATATTGTTTAATACGCATTGTATCTTATTGTAATTAGCACTGCTTGCCTCATCTCGTATTTCGCCAATCTTGATAGTTCCGCCCAGTCGCTGTATTAATTTCGGAATATTAATTTCTTTTTTACTCTCTATTACTAAACAATCCGAATTTAAAAAATTATAATCTTCTATTTCCGAAACAATAGAAAAAATTTCTGCTATAGAAAGCGTTGGATTGTTTCCTAAAATAAAAAAATATTTCATATACTATGTATTGTTTTAGTTGTAAAATATAATTTAATTTGAATTAATACTGCTATCACCTGGACACAAAACATAGAAATAAACAAAACATTAAATCCGAATCGGTCCACAATAAATGTTCCTATAAAAACTGCGGCGCTTACAGCAAAATAAGCGCCTCCGCCCTCAAAACCCCATTGTGTCCCTTCTTTTCCTTTTGTAATGTATTTTGAAAACAAAGCTGTAAGCGGCGCCGATAAACAAGCTGTACCAACAGCAAAAACAATTTGCAAGCCAAAAAGCTGCCAAGGAGATGATATAAAAACATATAAAAGGCTGCCAAGAGCATACATTGTATACCCAAATATAGTAATTAATTCTTTATTAAGTTTGTCGGATATTCTGCCAATAATAATCATTAAAAAACCGGTACACACACTAAAAACCGTTACAGTATATCCCATATCTAAAATACTTCCTCCGATTTTTTCCACAAAAACTGCGTAAAATGGCCCAATTAAATTATCACCAAAATTTGCTAATAGGCTGGCGGAAAGCAACATTTTATAATATTTATTCATAAAGCCCTTCTAATAATTTTATATATCTTTAGTATATCATAAATTCTATTAATTTCATCATTTAGTTGCCGGGGCCGCATTTAGACATTTAAAAATCTAACTTTACTGCCTCTGGTTGAGGCATATATTATCTTACTTTGTTAATGATTGCATTTTCTTGATTTTTTTAACTTTTTCGTTAATTACCTTTTTTAATTGTACA
>Ga0208373_1001305_pt1 | contig 34057 bp, 36 predicted proteins | sample RifOxyC2_FD_184036 | JGI IMG/M metagenome (GOLD analysis project Ga0208373, IMG submission 184036) | Soil microbial communities from Rifle, Colorado - Rifle Oxygen_injection C2 (SPAdes) | ecosystem: Environmental > Terrestrial > Deep subsurface > Rock core/Sediment | place: Rifle, Colorado... | reverse complement strand
TGATAACGCAAATAATGCGGCCTACGCCGCCGAAGCTGCCGGAAATCAAGGAAAATTCTGGGAGATGGGGAATCTTCTTTTTGATAACCAACAAAGTTGGACGGGTAGCAAAGACGCTTTAAATGAATATTTTTTAAAATATGCAAAACAGTTGAAGCTTGACGTTGAAAAATTTAAAAAAGACATTGATTCGTCTGAAGTAAAAACCCGGGTAAATAGAGATTTAATTGAGGTTCAACAAATGGGGGTTGATTCAACCCCAACATTCTTTTTAAACGGTCAAAAAGTTGACGTAAACTCATATGAAGAATTTAAAACTAAATTAAAAAACTTATAATTTTTGCCGAACTTGCATAACCGTGGCGGTTATGCGTCGGTCGGCTACAATAGGATAAAGTGCCTAATAATCAAATTTCCAACAAGCAAATAATTATTGATAAACTTGTTATCAATTACTATTTTTTTTTGCCTAAAAAAAAATCTAATAAAACTCTTGTTTTTCTCCATGGTTGGGGTGTTGATAGTAAGCTTTGGTTCAAAATTGTTCCCGAATTAATTAATCAAAATTATTCTTTGTATTTCATTGATCTTCCTGGCTTTGGCCAATCTCAAGTTCCGGACAGTATATATGATGTTGATGATTATAAAAAAATTGTTTACGAGTTCATTAAAAAACTTGGATTAAAAAAAATTAATTTAATTGGCCATTCTTTTGGAGGAAGGATTGCCATAAAAATAGCCGCCGAAAATCCTGATTTTTTGGAGAAAATAATCTTAGTAGGTGCGGCGGGAATTGCTCATGATTCAAGGAAAAAAAAATTACTAACAATAATTTCCAAATTCATTAGACCTATTTTAAAACCTTCTTTTATGCAAGCTCTTAGAAAAAAGTTTTATTTATTGATCGGTAGCGAATATTTGGAAAATGAAAAACTTTCAAAAATTTTTTCTAAAGTAGTTTCTGAAAATTTAACTCGTCTTTTAACGCTAATAAAAAAACCTACTCTAATTATTTGGGGGAAGAAAGATAATGTCACACCTTTATATTATGGAGAATTGATGAATAAACTTATCCCAAAATCAAAGCTAATTATTTTTGAAAAAGCTGGCCATTTCAGTTTTCTGGATGCACCGGAAGAGTTTGTTAAAGAATTGATTAAATTTATATAATGAATTGAGTGGTATTATTTCCGCCCCCGATCGGAGTCGAGGGCAGGCTCCGGCGGGAATCCAGACTAAAATTACCTTAATTTCTGCTATATTTAAGGCATGAAAAACATTTTAAATATAATCAAAGATTCAAATTACGGCTTTTCATTATTTGATAGATCTTTAGTTGATGAACTGGAGCAAAATATAAAAATTAAAGACGGGAAACCGTATGTAATTTGTGTTATTCGTGACAAAGAAATTGTTTTGAGACCCGAGGAAGTCGTCCGTCAACTTTATTTGATGAAATTAATCAAGGAATATGGTTATCCCAAAAAAAGAATCGAGCTTGAACATTCAATCCATTTTGGCCGAGAAGTAAAATCTGCTGACATCGTTATTTTTGATAAAGATCGTCCGACTGTTGAATATATCATCGTTGAAATTAAAAAGCCGCGCCTTCAAGATGGAAAAAATCAGCTCCGTTCATATACTAATGCCACTGGCGCGCCGATTGCTGTTTGGACCAACGGCGGTCAAATTTCTCATTATAACCGCAAAGACCCAAATTATTTTGAAGACATTACCGATATTCCAAAAGCCGACCAAACCCTTGAAGATATTTTGAAAGAAAGATTTACACTTAAAGATTTAATTATCAAGGATAAAATTCCAAACGAGGGCAAATCACTAAAAATGATTATTCAAGAGATGGAAGATGAGGTTTTGGCGAATGCTGGCGTGGATGTTTTTGAAGAAGTTTTTAAACTAATTTTTACAAAGCTTTATGATGAGTATAAGAGCGCTAAAGATAAAGAAATCATCAACTATTTTTTAAAAAAGAAAGATTTTCCAATGATTGTGGCCGAACCAAAAGTTACATATATGGCAAAAGAAAAAGATCCATATGATGCTCTAAAAGAAAAAATTGCAGGAATTGATGATACATCTTTTAGGGTTTTGGAATTTAGGAACACCGGACAATCAGAAGGCGAACTCAAAAAGAAAATTCAAAAACTTTTTAATGAAGCCAAAACCAAGTGGCCCGGCGTGTTTGACGAAGCAAATCAAATCCAGCTTTCGCCGTCTCACCTTTCCATTAGTGTTTCCAGCCTACAGGACATTAAACTTTTCAACTCCAATCTGTAAATCATCGACGAGGCCTTTGAATATCTGGTTAATAAGTCATCAAGAGGCGAAAAGGGACAATATTTTACACCTCGCCATGTGATTGATATGTGCGTCAAAATGCTCAATCCAAAGGCGGGCGAATATGTGATAGACACCGCCGCCGGTTCTTGCGGTTTTCCAGTACATACTATTTTTCAAATTACCGGACATCTTTTCCAAAACACGGATATTCTAGAGGAAGAAAAAGAAAATGTACTAAAAGTTTTTGGTATTGATTTTGACGAAAAGGTGGTGCGTGTTGCTAGAACTTTGAATTTAATTGCAGGCGACGGCAACACCAATGTTTTACATTTGAACAATCTTGATTATGATCGCTGGAACGAAACAATCGGTAATCGTGAATGGTTGGAAGTATACGGCGGGGGATTAAAACGGCTTGAAGCGTTGCGCAAAGACCCAAATTCTTACAAGGAATTTAATTTTGATATTCTTATGGCCAATCCGCCGTTTGCCGGTGATATCAAAGAATCGCGCATAATCCATAAATACGATCTTGGCTACAATGAAAAAAACAAGCCGAAATCAAAAGTCGGGCGGGACATTTTGTTTATTGAGCGCAATTTGAATTTTCTCAAACCCGGAGGAAGAATGGCAATTGTTCTGCCGCAAGGTCGTTTCAACAACACTTCAGATAAGAATATCCGCGAGTATATTTCAGAGAAAGCACGAATTTTAGCAGTGGTCGGACTTAATGTAAATACTTTTAAACCGCATACAGGAACAAAAACCAGCGTCTTGTTTGTACAGAAGTGGAACGATGATCCAAAAGTTGATTCACTATGCCCCAAAGCAAAAGATTATCCAATCTTTTTTGCGGTTTCGGAAAAATCAGGCAAGGATAATTCCGGCGAGTATGTATTCGTTAAAAACGGCAACGGCCAACCAAAGCTTGATAAAAACAGCCATTTGATCATTGACCATGACTTGCACAACCACGACGGTGAATTGCACGGTGGCATAGCAGAAAAATTTATTGAGTGGGCGAAAAAAGAGAAATTAAGTTTTTGGAAATAATAAGATTTAAAATTATGACAAACAAAAAAGCAATCGCAATTTTTGAAGGCAAACAAATCCGCCGTCATTGGGACGAGGAAAAAGAGCTTTGGTATTTTGCCATAATGGATATTATTGAAATTTTAGTTGGAACAGATCGGCCGAGAAAATATTGGAATGATTTGAAAACCAAGTTAAAAGCCGAAGGTAGCGAGGTGTCCGAAAAAATCGGACAACTGAAAATGCCAGCCGCAGATGGCAAGTTTTATTTAACTGACGCGGCAAATACCGAAACAATGTTTAGAATAATTCAGTCAATTTCGTCACCAAAAGCTGAGCCGTTCAAGCTTTGGCTGGCGAGGGTGGGATATGAAAGAATTGAAGAAACCGAAGATCCTGAAAAAGCGATTCAGCGTGCGCTAGCAACTTATTTTAAAAAAGGATATTCAAAAGGTTGGGTTGATTTGCGCGTGAAAAGTATTGAGATTAGAAAAGATTTAACCAATGAATGGAACGAACGAGGCGTAAAAACAAACGATGAATTTGCCATTTTAACCGATGATATTTCTTTAAACATTTCCGGAAAATCGGCAAGTGGCGCGCGAGGGCGGAAGCGTGGCTGGTAATGCCAGAAAAGATATTGAAAGCAAAACTGGCAAGAAAGTGATCACCGGCAAAAACGCCAAAAGATTAAATTTGTTAAATAAGCAAAAAACGAAAAAATAAGTTTTGGAAATAACTATGCAATATTCAGTTGTAAATTATAAAAAGGTAAAAGACTTAGAAACATTTCGTTTTGATGTAGAGTATTTTCATCCTGAATACTTGCGTACTTTTAATTTAATTAAGAAAAAAAAGGGAAGTTTACTACTTTGAAGCAATTAAAAAGGGAACTCTTACGATGTGACAAATATTTTGATTTTGTTTATAATGTAAGAATATGAACAATTTTATTTTAAAACATTTTTCTCAGAGATGGCCTTTGTGGAAAGCGACACTTTTTATAATAATTCTGAACTTTTTATTTTATTTTCTTATAAAAAACTTTTATACAGATACAATGTTTTCGCTCAAAATTCTAATACTGATGATATTAACTGGCTTTTTTAACAGAATCCTCGTCAGTAAGGATGTACATCCAATATTGTGTTGGATCTTGGGATTAGTTTTCGCTTTTTTCCCAATTCCTATGATTTATTTTTTGTGGAAAGTAGGAAAAAAATAACTAGCTGATCAATAAAAAAATTAGCAGAATGTTAAAAATCATAAAGTATGAATCTACAGCAATTATCGAAAAATGTTGAATTAGAAAAAATATTGTTCAATAAATTACCCGAACATCTCAGAAGTGGCTTTCAAAAAAAGTTTGCTAAAAATAATAGTAGCTATTGGCAAATAATATCAGAAGCAAGAGCTGTAATTGTATTTGACGATCTTGGCATACCAGTAAAAGAAATTGATTTTACAACAGTTAAAAATAAAGATGTGGATTTTCTTGCTGTATTCGAGAGCGAAAGAATATACACGGAGGTAAAAGGATTCATGCTAAAAATTTTTAATCTTGCTAAAAGGGGTGAGTGGTTAGGAACCGATGAGGAAAAAATTGATAGGGCTCTTCGTAGGGCGCAGCCTAAGTTTCCTGATTCATCTTGCAACATTTTAGTTATCTCCGACGAAAATGTCTTTAAATCACCACTCTATGATAATCCGCGAGTGGATTCAGAAAATATACCAGGTATGTACATGAATCACCCTGAGTATATTAAAACGAGTGCAATTATGATTTTGGGTGGTTTATATAAAGATCAATTATTTGAGTTTATGATCTGGTATAACACTAATCCTCAAAAATCTTTACCTCAAAATGCGGTGAATATTTTCGATCAGAAAAAAACCAATAAGTATTAATTTATAAAAAAAAGCAAAAGTATTATCCAAATCCCTGCTTGAAATCGCTAAGCGGGGCGTGGAAATGGCGATTGAGAAAGATGAAGAAGAAGCAGAAAAGTGGATTGACACGGAAATCGAAAAACTAGGAATACAACTATGAACTATCATAATCCCATCAGATTTTTTTATTTTCACCTGCTTCTTCTTCAATTGGAGGAGTACGATTTATCCCGATTTATAAAGGCAATAATTTCCACAAAAAGTATTCCACCCAGCCGTGATTTTCGCAAGCCGCTTAAATTTACTTCTAAAATAAAGCTTATCACAGCCCTAAGCTCGCTATTGTTACTATTAATTGCTTTTTTGGCAAGCCGTATTTTCCCAAATAAGCAGGCAAAAATAGTGACTTTAGTATTATTTTACGCCCTAGGACTATATTTTAGTTATATTTTTTTGATCATAATCAGTATTTTGATACTTCCTATTGATACGTTTATTAAAGGATTATTGATATTTCTTGCCAAAAATAAGATTAAAAAACTAAATAATTTAAAAATAATTGGAGTAGCCGGCAGTTATGGCAAAACTGGGATGAAGGATTTGATTACTACCGTTTTAGAAGAGAAATATCAAGTTGTCAAAACTCCGGAAAGCGTTAATACTCCAGTTGGAATTGCAAGAACCATTCTGAATAAGATCGACGAGAAAACAGACATTTTAGTGGTTGAGATAGGGGAGTATTATCCAGGTGATATTAAAAATATTTGTTCAATTGCTCCTCCTCAAATTGGAGTCATCACTGGAATTAATGAAGCACATTTAGAAAGATTAAAATCAATTGATAATAGTATTAAAACTATTTTTGAGATTGCTCAAAACATGAAAAATGATGGCTTACTGCTTTTAAATGGTAGAGATAAGCATATAAAAAATAACTATAAAAAATTTATTTTAAATCAAGAAGTATATTTTTATTTGTCAAAGGGAAAGATTGAATTTAATGAAGATGCCCCGGGTTTTATCTATCAAAAATTATTTTTCCCAGTTTTGGGTCAATATAATTTAGACAAAATTGATGGGATAATTTACTTAGCCAAAAAACTCAGACTGACAGATTCTGAGATTGAATCAGGTTTAAAGAAAATAAAAACTCCGGCCCATCGATTACAGCCAATTTTGAATCGAGAAAAAAATATCCTTGTTATTGATGATAGTTATAATGGTAACCCCGACGGAGTAGAGGAGGCAATCAAGACTTTATCATTATTCAAAAAGAGAAGAAAGATTTTTGTTACCCCGGGACTAGTCGAAATAGGAATTAAAAGCGGGGAAGTCCACCGGAGAATTGGAGAAAGATTAAACGACGTTGTGGATTTGGTAATTTTGGTCAGGAATACTGTTACCCCTTATATTGAAACAGGCTTAATTAAAGCAGGCTTTGACAAAATCAATATACTTTGGTTTAACTCGATGATGGAAGCTCAAAATAATCTGGCTAAAATTATAAAATCCGGCGACGTAGTCCTTTTCCAAAACGACTGGCCGGATAATTATGTATAATATAATTATGAAAACTATTGGAGTCTTCTTCGGTAGTAGATCTCCTGAACATGATGTTTCTATCCTCACCGGGCAATTGATTATTGCCGGCTTAAAAAAATGTGGTTATAATGTCATTCCTGTTTATATTGATAAAAAGGGTAAGTGGTATTCCGATGCCCGACTTTCGTCGATGAAATTTTTTACCCAAAACCAAACTGATCTGGATAAAAAACTTGAATCATTTAATATTGATTTCAACAAATCTTCCGGAAAAATTGTTAAGCAATCAGGATTTTTGAAAGGAAATGTTGTCTTTGATATTGCCTTCCCGGCCTTTCACGGACAAAATGGAGAAGATGGAACTTTCCAAGGGCTATGTGAGATTTTGAACGTACCCTATGTTGGCTGTGACGTGACATCATCGGCGATCACGATGGATAAGGTTTTGACTAAGATGATCTATAAAGCCAATAATATTCCAACGGTTGATTTTATTTATTTTAATTTGAATGAATGGCGAGTCAATAAAAAAAACGTTGTTCGACAAATAAAATCTTTAGGATGGCCGGTCATTATTAAACCTGCCAGATTGGGTTCTTCTATTGGAATTTCAAAAGCAAAAAATCAGAAAGAGCTTGAGTTTGCTATAGAAGTTGCCCTTCATTACGACGAAAAAGTAATTGTGGAAAAAATGATAGAGAATTTAATGGATGTCACTTGTTGTTTGATCGGCAATGATAATCCAACTCCCTCCCTTCTTCAAGAATCGGTCTTTGGGAGCGCGTTTTTTTCTTATGAAGATAAATATCTTAAAGGCGGCGGAGCGCAAACTGGCAACGCTACCCAAAGTATTATTATTCCTGCCCGATTGGACAAAAAAACTACCAAAGAAATTCAGGACGCTGCAATTACCGCTTATAAAGTTCTTGGCTGTTCAGGGATAGCCAGAGTCGATTTTCTCTACGATAAAATAACAAAAAAATGGTATGCCAATGAAGTTAATACTTTACCCGGAACTTTATATCATCATCTTTGGAAAAAGTCCGGGATTGAGTTTGAGGATCTATTAAAAAAACTAATAGGTTTTGCCGAAGAAAAATATCAAAAGAAAAAACAAATAACCTATACTTTTAATTCCAACATTCTGACTCAAGCGTCATCAAATAAACTATCTTTAAAGGGAATTTAATTTAACTTCACAAGTCTTCCATGTTCTCGTGCCTTTTCAAACATTGCCGAGAAAAACCAAATCGAAAGACTCAAATAAATCATATTCAAACTAAAACTAATATATAAATTATTCATATTTATTGGATTTTTAGACAATATATTTCGCATCTCTTCAAATAAATAAGAGGATGGAAGAAGTAAGGCTATTGACTTTGCCCAAGATGGTAAAACCGAAATAGGGTAAAAAACACACGAAAAAGGTTGTGTGACTAAAAATATAGCCCAAGCTAATTCTTGAACACGATAACCAAACCTTAATATGACTGCAATTACAAAAAATCCAACGCTCCATCCCATCAATAAAAGATTTAGTAAAAGAAATGGTAGATATAATCCAAAGGAGCTGATTAAGTCAAATTTGTAATAAAAAAATCCTACAATCATCAAAGATAGGATTGTAAAAATTATTTTAATGGTATTTAAAACTATTATTGATACCAAAAATTCAGCTTTAGTTAGTGGAGAAGAAAAAATATTGATTAAATTTTTATTCCAAACTTCATCTAAAAAAACTATGGAAATTTCCGTTTGAGTTCGGGCTAGAATTTGCCACATAATTACTGAGCCAAGGATAACCGTCACTATTGATAATGAGTTTGATAGATTTTTCTGAAAGTAACTCATTGTGATGCCCCATATGGTTATTTCTAGTATTGGCCAGCCAAAACTCCCCATCAATCGATCCAAATTTCTTGGCCATACATACAAATGACGGATAACCATTGCTAAAATTCTTCGGTAACTCATAATTTTTCTCGGGCAACTTTTATAAAAAAATCCTCCAATGTCGGTTTATCAATTGTAATTTGCGTGTATTTTAATTTTGCTAACGAAAGTCTTCCTAATAATTGACCAACGTTCCGTTCATCTAAACTTATAGTTGTTTCTTTATTATCAATAATGTATTCGTATTTATAATTATCTAATAGCGTTTTTACTTTATTATTCTCGACTAAAAATAAAAGCCGCACTTTACAAAATTTAATTTTTTGTGCAAGTTCATCAGGAGTATCTTCGGCAATTATTTTTCCATGATTTAAAAAAATTACCCGATCACAAATTTCAGTTATTTCTGGCATGTTGTGAGAGGTAAAAAGTATTGACATGTTGGTTTTTTTGACTCTTTTAAGAATAATTTTCCTGATTATGTCAGCAACGTCTGGATCTAAAAAAGCCGTCGGCTCATCTAAAAGCAATAGTTTCGGATTATTAACAAATGATTTACAAATGTATAATTTTGCCAGCTGTCCTGAAGATAATTCATCTGCCCGTTTATCTTTTAAATTAGTTAGTTGAAATTCATCCATAAGCTTATCTACTTTTTCTTTATAATCGTCAACTTCATAAAGCCGAGCAAAAGTATACAGATTTTCAATCACTTTTAATGACCAAGGTAGATTAATATAAGCAGCTGAAAAATTCATTCTTTTTAAAATATTGGCTCGATTTATTTCAAATGGTAGTCCAAACATGTTTATGTTTCCTGAAGTCGGTGTTGTTAAACCTAAAAGCATATCGATCGTCGTTGTCTTTCCGGCGCCATTTGGGCCGAGCAAACCCAATATCTCACCTTCCTTAAGCTCAAAGGAAATATTATCAACCGCCTTAAACGACTTAAATGTTTTAGTTAAATTTTTTACCTGAAGAACAGCTATAAAGTCATTATATCACGCAGTAAGTTCCCGATCTATTTTTTTCTTTCGATTCCATGGCAACAATTCTTTCTTTATTATTTCCTTATCAGACTTTTGATAATCGTCGTCCGTTCCAATCCTACCGATCGCAATTAGAATAAAAGGATTTAGTGATTGCGGAATATTAAAAACGTCTTTAGTTTTATTACTGTCAAAAGTACCTATCTGCCTACAATAATAACCTAATTCCTGAGCTTGAAGTATTATTGAAATCACCGACGCTCCAAGATCATACTTTGCCCATTTATTTATTTTGTCTATTGAATCTGTTTGATCATAACAGGCAATAATAATAAGTGGCGCAGAAAAAGCCCAACTATTTCTTTCAGGAATGCAACTTTCAAGTTTTTTATACAAGCGAGATCCCTTTTTTATCCAATAATAAAACCATGGTTGATTATTCCTTCCTGAAGGGGCTAAACGGGCAGCTTCAAAAATAATTTCCAAATGTTTATCAGGAATTCGATGAGAAGAAAAAACTCTTGGACTAAAACGCTGACTGATACTTCCGATTAAATTATGAAGCGTTTTTGGAGTTCTTTTATTTACTATCTCCTGTAACAAGTTCATAGGTAAATTATACAAAATAATAATTATTTTTATTTTTTATCTTGAATATGATCGTTTATAAGATACTATATAATAGTTGATTATGATCAACGTCATGAAAAAGGCTGCGATTGAGGCTGGGAATATCCTTCTGTCTTACTATAAGAAGAACCCTAAATTAAACTATAAGACTTCCCATAAGGATTTTTATACTATAGCGGATGTTGAAAGCCAGAAATCAATAACTGAAATAATTACTAAGTTATTGGTTAAAAAAGGTATCAAAGAATCGGAAATCGGTTTTATTGGTGAAGAAAAACTTCATGTTGATTCAAAACGCAAGCACCTGTTTGTCATCGATCCTCTTGACGGCACTGTAAACTTCGTAAATGGCTTTGATTTCTTTTCAATTTCAATTGCTTATTTTTTAAACGGTATTTTAACCGCCGGTTTAGTCTACCAACCAACAAATAAAAGATATTATCATGCAACTAAAGGACTCGGTGCTTTTCTAAATAAAGAACAACTAATAATGACCTATAAACCACTAAAACGATGTTTGCTTAGTGGTCTTATCAGTTCAAGGCCTGAGATATATGCTAATATCTTTAAGATCTATCAAATAATCTACCCACACGTGGCTGGATATCGAAATCTTAACTCTATGGCTATTGATAACTGCTTACTCGCAGAAAACGTCTTTAATATCGTCGTAAATGGCCATACTTTTATTTGGGATATTTCTGCCTCAAAAATAATCATCGAAGAATCTGGAGGTATTATGATGGATTTTAAAGGCTCGCCAATCAACTTTGATCTAAATCACCCTACGCTGGCATATGATATCATCTCCTGCCATCCTGGGCTTAAAAATGAAATTCTTACATACTTTAGAGATTAGTTGTTAGTAATTCGTGAATAGTTATTGAAAATAGAAATTGAAACTCAATATTAGACTTATAAAGATAAATAAAATCATAAATATTAAATCTTAAATCACAAATAAATATTAAATAATAAATTTTAAACAATAAAATATTGTCATTCCCGCGAAGGCGGGAATCCAGACTTTATAGAACTGGATCCCCGTTTTCACGGGGATGACACAAATCCCTAATCCCCCTATAGTCCCTAACAGTAGGGTAGACCTGAATATAATTTAACAAAAATAATATATTAGAGCTTTATGACAAGTTTTTTTATTGTTTTAAATAGGGGATTCCTGGCTACAAAACCGGCCAAAGAGCAGATAACCTTAATGGGGAATAAAAGGGTACAAATAACCATAAACTATGAACCAATAACTTTTTATTTAATTTAATTATTTACAATTTAGATTGTTATGACAACTTGCCACTTCTCTTCTTCCAACCGTGGTTAACGTCGTAAAAGCTCCATTTTACGACGTTGTATATCTTCCTTTCTCCGACTATACATATCCATTAATCTGCCATATCCATGTTTGCGGGTATTTACCTAATTATCTCCCAGGGAATAACTGCTTCGACTTCCCTCAATTTCGTATATATAAATCGTATTGGTTTCTTACTAATCACTAATCACTAACAACTATTCACTAATATAGCTACTTCTCTCAGCCTTTCATTTGCATATTAATATTTAGCGCGTTTTATTGGCCCAAACTAATGTTTTTGAGGCTAAATGTATCAGAATTAGTGTATGTCTGCTTATCAAAGAGCAGTTAGTTTGTATTTAGATTGATATATCTATCTAAACTGACGTTTTTGAGGCTACTTTATTATATTAATATAATAAAGTTTAATTACATTTAGCGCGTAATTATAATCTAAACTAAGTTTTTTGAGGCTGTTTTCTTCTCTTTTAGAGCGATCGCTCATGCGGTTATTTAGCTTGTCATATCAATATATTTAGTAGTTTTAGCCTCGAATTTCGCTCTTTATCCACATACAGTAGAACATACTATCCGGAGTATAGAGACAATCCAATCCCTCATTCTCAGCCTAATTTTAATCAAAATTATAAATTGTTTTATGTAGGAGTCGATTTTATATCGACTCTATAATATTCCTATAGTATTTACACGTCCGTACACCTTAATTATTATAGGATATATATTTACGTCCGTAGTAATAGCACTACCCTATCCTCTACTTGCCCTCCCTACCAGCTCAACGAAAGAATGGTGATGACTAAAACAAAGATCAATACCCCTACATATTCCCTTACTGTCTCCTTAAAAAGTTTTTGATCTATATAATGGCTGATTAAACCGGTCATGCTGTAATAACAAGCTGTTAGAAATAATGAATAGACCGGAACTTTTAAAGGAACGAAGGAAATTAGTAAGCTAATTTCTGTCATTAAAAGAGCGATAAATATCGAGTAGATCAAAACTTCTTTTTCTAAATGCTTATCAAGTCTGATTGACCAAAAAAGCTGTAGGCTTAATAAAAAAGCGCTTATCCCCGCCCCAAATATATTTATTAAAAAATTGTATTTAAAAGAAAAAAGGACGTTATAAAATAAAAATGTTATGACTGCCTGATAAAAAAAATTAATCGAGAAAGCAGCTCTATAAAGTTGTAAGTTCTTCTCTACCCCAATATTAAAAATATTGGCACAAAGTAAAACCGCATAAATCGATATTTCATAAATAAAAATGAATGGTATTCGGGTCAGCCACCGTCCGGGAAAAAGAAAATAAAAAAGATAAAAAAATAAAGTAATTAATACCGGCATTAAAAAGAGCCCAAACCAGCTGATTTTTTTTATTCCTTCCAGAAACGAAAAATAACTTAAAAAATATGAGGAAATAATAAAAACCGGTATAAAAAAAAGTGCTTTATCAAAATTATAAAAAGTAGAAAATAGCATCAGTAAGCCTAAAGATAAAACTGAAATAACCAAACGTAATCTTTTATCAATCCTCATTGCTTTTTTTTCAAAAAGCTGCCTTAATGTTTTTATTCCGAACATAATGTATTTAACCCAAATTATGATAAACCCTCTGGACATCTTCTAAATCCTCAATGGCTTCAATAATACTTAAAACCCTTTTTTCTTTATCTGAATCAAGCACTATTGGAGTCGTTGGGAGATAATCTACTTCGGCTAATTCGTATTTAATATTGTTCAAATGAGCTTTTAGTAAGCCAAAATTACTGAATGGAAAAAAAACAAAGAAATGACTATTATCTTCGTTGATATCAAAAGCCTTTAATTCTTCTCCAATTTTAAAAACAGCATCTTCATTAACTTCGGTTTTTTGAAAACTAACGAAGGCACACTTTTTAAAAAGGTATGAAACCGAGCCCTGAGCACCAAGTTTACCGGAATTTTTTTCCAATAAATTTCTTATCTCTGATGAAGTACGGTTAGAATTATCAGTCGTCGACAAAATAAGAAGAAAAATTCCATATGGACCAAAACCTTCATAAATCACCTCTTTTAACATTATTCTATTTGGCCCAAATCCTTTTTCAATTGCCCGCTTAATATTTTCTTTTGGCATATTGGCCGATTTGGCTTTATCAATCGCCAAGCGGAGTTTGACATTGTTATCCGGTTCAATTATTCCTGCACCCTCAATGACCGCAATTGTGATCAAATGAGACATCTTGGCAAATACATTTGCTTTTATCTTATCATTTACCCCTTTTTTTCTTTTAATGTTTGCCCACTTTGAGTGTCCTGACATATCTCCCCCCATTATACTTGACAATTGATAATTTTAAAATATACTTGGGTACAACAAATATGAAAGATATTACTGAACTTGAAGGACATGCAATCAACAATGCCATGAACGGCAAGTGGAAGGAAGCTATCGACTTCAATGAAAAAATAATAAAGATAGATAAAAAAAATATTGAGGCCTATTTAAGATTGGGTTTTGCTTATCTTCAAACAAATAAAACAAAAAAAGCAAAACAAAATTATTTAAAAGCTCTGAAAATTCAACCGAATAATATTTTTGTAAAAAAAAATCTTGAAAGAATAAAAATCCTTGATTCAAAAAAATTATCTTATTCAAACACTACTCCTCTTGATCCTTTACTTTTCGTAGATATTCCGGGTAAAACTAAAACGGTTAGTTTGGTTAATTGTGGACCAAAAAGCGTTCTGGCTAAGTTAATGGTAGGACAAAGAGTATATTTATTTAATAAAAAAAGAAGGGTTGAAATAAGAACTGAGAATAAGGAATATGCAGGCTGTTTGCCTGATGATATCTCAAAACGATTGGCGATATTTATTAAAAATGGTGGTATTTTTTCAGTTTATATTAAGGAAACTTCTTTAAAACATACTACAGTTCTTATTAAAGAAGAAAAAAAAGGCGCTAAAATGATGAGATTTATTGCCTTTCCTTCCGATTTAAGAATCAATCTTTCCCGAATGGAAAATTCATCAGGGGAAGAGATAAATGAAGAAGATACCGAAGAAATTAGTTTGCTTGATTTGGAAAAATTAGCAGAAAATTTGAATAACGAAGAAAAAGAATATCTCCCATTTGATCAAGAAGAAAAGAATGACGAAGCGGAAGATTAACCTCTCTTTGCACGGTAGTGGATGACTTTATTTTTAAAAAAAACTATTTTGCCTTTTAATTTCTTGCCTTGAACTATTCGTGTGATTTCCCCCGGCACAGAAAAGTCTTTCATAGAAAAAAGAGCAAGGATAAAAGCAAGAACTAAAATTAGAAAAAATGTTAATAACATATTAATTTACTGCCCAGCCCTTCTCTAAACTCCCTAACTCTAAAATTATATCAGAAACGGTCGTCTCCCCTATCTTTGTTTCACATTTAAAAAAATCCGCTAACCGCAAAAATGTTTTTGATGTGCTCACTAATTTATTACTAATCAATTGACAGCCTGATAAATTGTTTCCCTGGTCTGATAAATCTACAACTCTAATCCCCTCTCCTTCAATCATCTGGCCAAGTAATTGAGCTGTTTTGTAGCTTTTTGTGTATACGATTTGAACATTGATATCATAATTTCTATAGGTTCTTTGAAAAAAACTCCCTTGAAATTTTTTATAAAAAGAATTATAGTCAAAAATGCTGTTATTATCCTCTGATTCGAAAGGTCTTAGATCAATTATTTGAAAGCTTTCTTGACTGTTACTTGAAAAAATATAAGAGAGGAAAAGCTTATCAATAAGGTTGGCGTTAGAATTTGTTAAAAAAATTTCCATAAAGGAAGGCGTTTTTTTTAATTTCGAATTATCATAATAAATGGTAGTTTTTTTTTGATAAAAATAAAGATCGACAAAGGTAGAGGTCATTGCAGAAAATGTTTTTTTTATGATATCCGGTTTTTTTTCAAGACTGGCTAACTTTCCAACCGCTCCAACCTTATATTTATCATATCCTCCCGGAACTATTACTTTGGTCAAATTAGAAAAAGTTATTTGATAGTTTACATTTTTCCGGTCCAATGAATAAAAACGTGCATTCTCGCCGTAAAAAACCACATTGATTTTGTCCCTACCCTTTAAGAAAACCGAAGATGTTACTAATTTAAATAAATAATATAATAAACAAATTAGAAGAAAAATATAAATAATACTTCTTCTTTTTGATATTTTATATTTCATATTTGAAATTTCTACGCTATTCCATGTTCTATCTTAAGCCTTTTGATCTTATTAACAATATCTTCTTTATCCAATTTATGCCATCGGTAAATTTTCTTTATTATTGAAAGGGATGCTTCAAATTCTGGCTGAACGACCAGATCTACTCCAAGATCCTTCATACGGGCCTGATCTCTTTCTTTATGGACCCGGCTGATGATGTATAGTTTTCGGTTAAGTTTTTTTGCGTTTAAAACAATCGTTTCCTGAATATTTTTTTCGGGAAGAGCCATAATCAAAATTATTGCATTCTCAACTTGGGCATAATCTAAAATATCAATATCAGAAGGGTCTCCGTAAATAATATTCACACCCTGTTTTTTTGCTTTTTCGACAATAAAAAGATTGTAGTCAATTGCAACGTAAGGAATATCAGCCATCATCAATGACCTTCCTATATAACTTCCAATCCGTCCATAGCCGCAAATTATTATATGGTTTTTTATTATTAATTCATCTATCGGAGACTGATTACTATCAATCCTGTAAGTAATAAAATTTTCCAAAAACGGTAGAAATTTTTTTATAAATTCTCTTATAGCCCGATAAAATTTATCTTTATTTTTAATAAATACCGGTGTCAGGATAAAAGTAATTAAAACCGCCGTAATTACAAAAAGATATTTTTCAATTGTAATTACTTTACTCAAATAAGCAGACGACATTAGGATAAAGGCATCTTCATCAATCTGGAACAGATACATCGAGAGACTGAAACTTGTTCGAGAATGAAATTTTAAAAACAGAAAGATCAGTAAAACTACCAATGCTTTAATTATTATGACTCCGACTGTGAATAAAATTATAGAAGGCAGATAAGGGATTATCAGACGTAATTCTATATGGCTGCCGATGTAAACAAAGAATATCACTCCAAGAAGATTACGCAACGGTCTAACTTCCGAAAAAATGTGATAGTGCTCTATCGTCTGGGCTAATAGAACTCCTGCCACCATCGCTCCGATTAAAGTTGGGATCTTTAATATTATCGATAGTCCAACGATAAAAAAAATAAAGACAACAATAAACAGATCAAATAACTCTCTTGAAATCCTGGCAATTCTATTAAAGATTTTTGGGATAATTTTCTGCCCAAAATAAAATAATGCAGTAATAATCACCGTTGCTTTAATCAGCCCTAATGCCGTATCTTTAATAACCATCCAGGCTGTAATATCTTTATTAGTTATTGAGGTAAAGATCATTAAATACGGAATAAAAGCAATGTCCTGAAAGATCAGGATGCCCATGGCAATCTCACCAACAAATGAGGACTCCTCTCCCCTATCCTGAATTATTTTTGCAACGATAGTGGTTGAGGAAGATGAAAGAGCGATACCGATTAAAAAAGATTCTAACAAGGAAAATTTGAATAACAAGCTTAAAATAAAAACAAATACCATTGATAAAAAAAGCTGCAGTGCCCCTCCGATTACAATAAATTTTTTAAGAATAATTATTCTACTGAAGTTTGTTTCGAGTCCTAAGGTAAAAAGTAAGAAGACAATTCCAAAATAGGCAAAGCTTGAAATGGCCTCACTGGTTGCCAGCTCCGGAAATAAATTTCCAATCACTAAGCCGCCAACTATATAGCCAATAAGTGGAGATAATTTAATTTTTTTAGCAACAATGGCTAAACTAAAAGGCACGGCTAAATATAAAAAATAATTTAGGACTAAAAATAAGGAGATCTCACCCATAGAATTGAGTATAACATTCTCACTTATTTTCTCAATCTCTTTTCGCAGTCAATACAAAACGAAGCTTCAGGAATCAATTTTAACCTCGCCTGAAGAACAGGTTTTTTACATCTTTCACAATAACCGTACTGATTTTTATTTATCTTTTTTAAAGCATTATCAATTTCTCCGACTCTTTTTTTCATATCCTTAATTTCGGCTTCTATGGTGTCATGGCCAACCTGTTCGCGGACATCAGTATCAACAGCAGCATTATCTGAAGTGTGGCCAGGATCGGCAAAGGGATCGTCTTTTTTAAGTACTTCTATCTGGTTAAGATTTTTTCTCCTTTCCTCCTCCAATCTTTTTTTTTGATCTGCCACGAAATGCTTTGAAAATATTTTGTCCATAAATTTTTATAAAACTTAAAATGCCGTTCCTAAAATAATATACAAAGTGAAAACTGATTGTCAACAGAATTATTAAAGAAATCAAAAAGTCTAAACTTAGACCAACGAAGTATAAACGATTATCCTTAATTTTGTCAAATAGAATTGTAGTTAAAGCTAAAAACCAAAGAAAAAATTTAAGTAAAAACCCTTTATAATACCTTTCTTTTCTTATTTCAAATAAAATTCTATATGCAATCAGTATGCCAATTATCAACATTAATCCTTCATATAATCCCACCAAATGCCTATATCCATCAAAGCCAACGTATTTTGTCTTTAATAAAAAATTTGTCTTTGTCCCAATTTCTGTCCCGGAAAAAAAAGCACCGATTTTGCCAAAAACCAAAGTAATAAATATTGGAGTGATGAGATAATCAATCAGTTCACTGAAATTTATTTTCCGTGAGTTGGTAAATAAATAAAGAACAAAAAGACCTCCAAATATTGCTCCGTAAAGAGATAATCCCGGATAACCATTAATTAGAACAAACTTTAAAATATTAAATCCAAAGTCCTTGAAATTTAAAATTATATAAACTAATCGTCCGAAAAAAAGAGCACCAAACATCGATAAGAATAATCCGTCAAAAACATCTTCTTCTTTAAATGAAGTCAGACGGATATTTTTCCATAATAAAAAAATCGCCCAGAAAAACCCCAAAACCAAAAATACTCCAAAAGTATAGATTTTTATAAATCCTAAATTTAACAGCACCGGTAACATCTTTTTAGTATAATTTACCGATTATGAAAAAACAACTTAGAGTCGGTTTTGATTTAGACGGTGTTCTTTTATATAACCCCGCAAGAATTATAAGACCATTAATGTCTTTTGTTAAAAAATACATATTAAAAAGGGATTTAAATAAATTTTATTATCCAAAAAACAGAATCGAAAAATTTATTTGGTGGTTTCTTCATAAATCAAGTCTTTGGCCATCTTCCGGTATCAAAGATTTAATAAAATTGATCGAACAAAAAAAAATAAAAGCTTATGTAGTATCGGCAAGATACGAGCTCCTTGAAAATGACTTTAATGATTGGATAAAAATTATTGATCCGAATAAAAAATTTTCAGGTTATTTTTATAATAATAAAAACGATCAACCACAATTTTTTAAAGAAAAAATGATCAATAAATTAGATTTAGACATTTTTGTCGAAGATAATTGGGATATAGTAAAACATTTAAAAATGAAAAATGAAAAATTAAAAATTTATTGGATATATAATATTTTTGATAGAAGTATTAATTATAAATATAAGTTTTCATCACTTAAAAACGTTATTAATTATCTTAAACTACTACCAACTACCAACTACAAACTATGAACTATTTAATAACCGGCGGAGTTGGATTTATCGGTACAAATACGGCGATTTATTTTTCCAAAAACAAGAAGAATAAGATCACAATTATTGATAATTTCAGTCGAAAGCAGGTTGATAAAAACGCCACATTTCTTAAAAGAAATTATCCCCAGATAAAAATAATCAAATCAAATGTTGAAGATACCGACAAATATATTGAAGAAATAGAAATGGCTGACGTCATCATTCATTTGGCCGGACAAACAGCCGTCACAAAATCAATCGCAAACCCTGATTCGGATTTTCAAACAAATATTTTTTCAACCTTTAAATTATTAGAGACAGTTAGACAGAATAATCCTAATACAATTTTTATTTACTCCTCAACTAATAAAGTCTATGGAGATTTAAGCAAACATAAATTCAAAAAAAATTTAAAGGAAAAAAATTATCTGGATATTTGTCACCCTGATGGAATTGACGAAAATGAGAATCTTGATTTTATCTCTCCTTATGGTTGTTCAAAGGGTGCGGCAGATCTTTACTGCTTAGATTATGGCCGGGTTTTTAATATGAACACAGTAGTTTTTCGTCAGTCCTGTATTTATGGACCGTTTCAATTCGGGGTCGAAGATCAGGGCTGGATTGCTTTTTTCAGTAAACAATTTTTGTTTAAAAAATCACTGACAATCTATGGTGATGGTTATCAAATCAGAGATTTGCTTTTTGTTGAAGATTTAATTTATGCTTATGAATTAGCAATTAACAAAATAAAAAAAGTTAGAGGTCAAGCTTTTAATATTGGTGGAGGAATAAAGAATGCCTATTCTCTACTCCAGGTCATTGATATTCTGAAAAAAGAATTTGATTACAAAATAAAGATAGGTTTTGACAAAGTAAGATTAGGTGATCAAAAATATTTTGTTTCAAAAAATGAAAAGATAAAAAGAATTCTAAGATGGAAACCAAAAACAGATTTTAACAAAGGGATTAATGTAATGATTAATTGGCAAAAAAATAATCTGTGAAAATTCTATTTTTCTCACCATATTTTTATCCCTACACATCCGGAGTCACAACTTATCCCTTAAAAATATTATCTTACTTAGCTAAAAAAAATGAAATAACTGTTTTAACTTTTTTGTATGACCAAAAACTAAATAACCAACTAACCCATAACAAACTAACTATTCGTAGAATGTCCTACTGGCTCAAAGTTTCCAAAGGTTTTATTTCCCCACAATCAATTTTATACTTTATCAAAGAAACTGCAAAAACTGATTTGGTAATTCTTAATCAACCAAATTTTGAAGGATTATTATTAGCAATAATAGCAAAAATATTTAGGAAAAAAATCATTTCCATTTTTCACTGTCAGGTATTTTTAGAAGGAAATCTCATAACAAAATTCATTAACTTTGTTTTAAATGCCTCAATGAAAATACAACTTAATCTATCTGACAAAATTGTAGTTTATACAAAAGACTATATTAACTCACTCCCTTATTTTAAGATGTTTATTGAAAAAACAGTTGCTGTGTTACCGCCTATTGTGAAATCGGTTGCTGACAAAAAGCTTTTTAATAAATTATTAATACTGAAAAAAAATAATATTTGGATCGGTTTTGCAGGGCGGATTTCCTCGGAAAAAGGATTGGAATATTTAATTCGATCGATCAATCGATTGGAAAATAAAAAAAATGTTAAATTAATTTTTGCCGGTCCCTATGGAAAAGATGTTGCCGGAGAAAATAATTATTACGACAAAATCATAGCGGAATTAAAAGAATATAAAATAAATTATTTATTTCTTGGAAATTTAACTAATAAACAACTAAGTTCTTTTTATGAATCAATTGATATTCTTGTCTTACCGTCAATTAATCAGACAGAAGCCTTCGGTATGGTTCAGGCAGAGGCAATGTTATCTGAAACACCAGTAATCGCATCCAACTTACCAGGCGTCAGAATGGCAATAAAATTGACTAAAATGGGCATTATCACGGAGCCTAAGGATATTGAGCAACTAAGTAATGCCATTAATGAAATACTAAAAAATAAAAAGAAATATTCTAATAACGATTTAATTAAAAAGGCTAAAAATATTTTTGACATAAATAAAGTTTATAAGTTTTATGACAAACTCATATCTACTGTCATTCCCGCGTAGGCGGGAATCCAGGACGACTGGATCCCCGTTTTCACGGGGATGACAATCATCGTGCCCAAATTATGAAATACAAAAAAATTTCAATTATTATTCCTGTTTATAACGAAGAGAGATTTATCAAAAAGATAATTAGTAAAGTCGTAAAAGCTAATACTTTAAATATAAAGAAGGAAATTATTATTATTAACGACGGTTCAATCGACAAAACAAAAACTAATCTCGATATTATTTGTCAAAAAAACAAAAATATTATCGTCATTAATAAAAAAATTAATGAAGGTAAAGGATCTGCCCTAAAAATAGGATTTTTAAAATCAACCGGTGATATAGTTTTGATTCAGGATTCTGATTTAGAATATGACCCGGTTGACTATCCCCTACTTCTAAAACCTTTTATTGAAAATGGAGCCGACGTTGTATTCGGCTCAAGATTTATTTCTAGTCAGCCTCGTCGAGTACTATTTTTTTGGCATTATTTAGCAAACATTTGCTTAACGATATTATCCAATCTGTTTACTAATCTTAATTTAACAGATATGGAAACGGGGTATAAAGTTTTTAAAGGTGATATTATTCAAAAAATTACGTCCACGCTGCAATCGAAACGATTTGGATTTGAACCCGAGATTACTGCAAAAATCGCCAGAATAAAAGGAATCAAAATATACGAAGTTGGTATTTCCTATTTTGGTAGAACTTATTCTGAAGGAAAAAAAATAGGCTGGATTGATGGAATCAAGGCAATCGGACAGATAATGAAATTTAACATATTTGCTAAAAATAAAATGAATGAAGAATTATTAGAGCCATTTGCTCGATTATTTCGATTTAAAAAAAGCTTAGATTATATTTCAAAAAGTATACCGATTACGGTGGTCGATTTAGGTTGTGGGCCAGAAATTAGATTTTATAAATTTTTAATAAAAAACAGCGTAATTATAAATAAATATATTGGAGTTGACCCTTTAATTGATAATAGTGTAATAAGCAAATATAAAGGTAATAATAAGGTCGTATTAATAAAAAATCCCCTTACCAAATCTATCCCCTTAGACTCAAATTCAGTTGACTTAGTAGTTGGTTTTGCTTTTTTAGAACATGTAGACAACCCTGAAAAAATATTAAAAGATTCATACCGTTTATTAAAAATAAACTCTACGGCAATCTATACTACTCCGACAATTCCTGCAAAAAAGGTTTTGGAATTTTTGGCTTATAAATTAAATTTAATTTCAAAAAGGGAAATAAGAGAGCATAAAAATTATTTTTCAAAACAATCACTCATTGAATTACTAAAAAGTTTTAAAAAAAACATTATAATTACTCATAAATATTTCGAGTTTGGTTTAAATAACCTACTATTTTTTAAAAAAATTAAATAATAATGATTAAGAAAGCCTTGCTGTTTATCTTTTTTGTATTGTTTGCCCTTTGGTTTTGGTCAAAGGATGGTATCCAGGTAAAAACAAAAATCATAAAAAAAAATTCTGTAATAAAAATATATTTTGATAATTTTCTGTTAGGATCTGCGGAAGATAATTCTTTTGAAGATAAAAAATTGATAATAATTTTTTTAAAACAAGACTTGGATAGTAAGTATTTTAATGAACAATCAAAAACAAATAAAGACAATATCGATTTACCTAATAAAGATTATGAAGTAGAGCTTCTGATTAGCAACCCATTTGCGGTAAGATTAAGCTTTGAAGGAAATGCTCCTTATGTGTTTTATTTAAATCCATACCGCCATCTAAACACTGGTTGGGAAGATATTAATAATGTTTTGGGAAACAAGTTAAGTAATCGAGTACAAATAAGTTTTTTTAGTGGGATGAGATGGATTTTTTGGTTAATTTTAAAACCATTTCCATTTTTAATTCCATTTTTTTTAATAATATATTTTTTTGGTCATAAAATTAAAGAGAGAACAAAAAATATAAAAATATCAAAAAAAATATTAGTTATTCCCATAATAATTTGTTTCATTAGTTTTTTTTGGTCGCGCCATTTAATGAAAAATTATTTAAATGAATCCCCTCATGTCCCCGATTCGATATCATATATGGTTCTTGGAAAAATAATTTCTACAGGTAAGTTAGTTATTCCATTTTCAGACATACCGTCAAATATTTTAGGCAGTCAAATTAGGGAATATTTATTTCATTGGTATGGACTAAGCAATACAGGATTATTTATCCCATACTTGCTCGGACATCCTTTGATATTGGCCTTAGGAAACGTATTTGGGATAATGAATCTAATACCTCCCTTAGTCGGGTCACTAACTTTACTATTAATATTCTTAATTGCCTACTGTCTAACCAAATCGCTATTATTTTCTTTTATTTCGATGATTTTATGCTTTGCTTCTCCTTTTTTTCAAACTCAAACGATCGATTTTATGTCTCATAACAGCGCCGCCTTATTTATCTTAATATCAATATTGCCGATTTTTCTAAACCGTAAAAATTCAGGCTTGTTTATTCTCTCCGGATTATTCCAAGGAATGCTGTTAAATACTCGCCCACTGACATTTTTAGCAACTTCATTAACGTTTATGCTGTATTTTGTTTATATAAGTTATAAGGAGAAAAAAATTTCAAAATTAATTTATTTTGTGATTGGTTTATTATTTCCTTTATTATTATTCATTTATTATAATTTTATAACTACCGGCAGTATATTAAAAACTCCTTATGACGCAAGCGGAATTGTCAATAGAACATTACTTGGTAGTGAATTCAAAATAGGATACGGACTATTAAATACTTTTTCTAACATTACGGTTTTTTCTTTATTTTTTTTGAAAAACTATTACATCAGTTTTTTTCCATTGTTACTATCATTTATACTTCTCCCTTTTTCAGATAAATTAACAAAAAAAATTATCTTTCTTCAATTTCTATCTTTATCGATTATTGGAGTTTGGTCTCTCTACGACGGTAATTTTTTTATGTATGGACCAAGATTTGTCTATGAAGCTGTACCTATTTTAACGATTCTATATGGTATTTCTTTTTATGTGTTATATAACTCCTTGAAACAAACAAAATGGAAGTTAATTTCGTATATATTTGTTGTCATATATTTAATTAATATTTTTTCTTTTGAACTATCCTGGCTTGGAAAAAAACAAGCAGAATATTCCGGAATTGTGTTTGTGCCTTCAAGTATTTTGGAGTTAGATGGATTTAATGAATCTGATGGAAGGTTCCTTGATATTTATAAAAAAAATAAAAATAAAAACATAATTTATTTAATGAAAAATAACGGTAATTGGTGGGATTTTAGCGGCGTATGGTTAAATTCTATGCCCTTAAATAAGTCTCGTCCATTATTTATCTCCTTACCAAATATTTATAAAAATAGTATTAAAAATGGATCAATAATTGATTGGAATAGTTTATAATTCAAAATAAAAATTAATAGTGAGCGAAGTCGAACTATGAAAAAAATTGATTTTTATATAAATAAATATTTAGAAAATCGGCCGATGTTTATGGCCATCATCCGAGGGCAGGAAGCAATGTTGTTTCAAAAATACATGAAATTAATAAAGCCCGCCTTCGTCAAGACTTCGGCGGGTAAATATAAAACTCTTGATTTTGGTTGCGGAGAAGGATTTTTTGCTGAACTTGTATTTGGTAAAGATAAAATTGATGTAGGCCTTGATATATTTAGTAATAATCGAATCCAAGAAGCAATCGAAAAAAAAATATATAAAACCGTCAAACTTTATGATGGTGTAACAATCCCCTACCCTGATAATTATTTTAATACCGTTGTTTCAAACTGTGTCTTGGAACATATTCCAAACATTAAACTCTCTTTAAAAGAAATCTATCGAACTTTAAGACCAGGAGGTTTTTTTATTACCTCAGTGATGGCAGATCAATGGGAGAATAATTTATTTGGAACTAAATTATTTGGTAAAAAATATCTCAAATATATGAGAAAAACTCAAGTTCATTTTAATTTATTTTCAAATAATAAATGGCAAGAATATTTTAAAAAAGCAGGTTTTAAAATACAATCGGTCGATGGATACCTATTTAAAAAAAGCGCTTTTTATCTCGACTTATTTCACTACCTTTCAGTTGGTTCTTTAATAAGTTACAAGCTTTTTAATAAATGGATTCTCTTTAACATCCCCTTTTTTAATAGGCTGAAAACCTATTTAATTAAGAAGATTATCGTTGATGAGAACGATCCAAACAAAGCTTCAGCGGTATTTTTTGTGTTAAAGAAATAATTAGCTACGAGCGGTAATAATATAACGAAAGGCAAATAATTTTAATATTGGTAAATCCCCTATTAACAAATTTATTTTTTGTAGAAATGATATTCTATTAAACAACATTGGCGGAAATAAAAATAGACCAGTGATTTTGATGTCTTTAAAACCTGCTTCTTTTAATTTATTTATCAAATTAAAATAATTAATTTGAAGAATCCCCTTCTCGACTCTCCAATCTAAAAATAAGCTGATAAACAGTGACCAACCTATATTTAAAATGTTTGGCTCTGAAAATATTATAAAGCCATTTTTTTTCAACGATTGATAAAAAAGGGGGAAATAGTTTTTTAAATCTATGTGGTGGAGAATATCAGTACCGCAAATAGTGTTTGAGTTTTCGGGTAACGTTAACCTTGTTTTTAATCGTTTTTGTTTTTTTATTTTTGCAGCATTATGATGCAAATTTAATAATGATTTATTGCTTATATCAACTGATGTAACCGTAAAACCATTTTTTAAAAGTGGAATCGTTAACCTTCCTGTACCTGAACCAAAATCAACTATGTTCCGGTTTTTTGAATTTTTTTTTATTAAAATAATTATTTGATTTAATTCTTCTTGAACGTGAGGAGGTGGATTAAATAATTTTTCAGTTAGATATTGATTTCTTCCAGAATTAAAATGTTTTACTTGAATGTCTTTCATTTTTGAAAATTAAAACTTTTTGATGATCATAGACAGTGAAGGCTTCGTCACTCCATTGATCAGGAAAATCTATGGGAATTCCTAAATATCTGAGCGATGGATAAGACGTAAATTCTTTTATTTTTTTGTATTTCAAATTTTGATTCAATAACAATTCATTATAAAACTTACTCATCAGCGGAAATTTTTCAGGAACTGTTGGAATGCTCCCCCATCCCCGATTGGAGGACATAACATAATAATCAGCTATCTCAAGCATTGAATTCATTTTTTGCCATTTTTCCGGAGTGTCCGGATCAAATACAGGTAACTGATCACTCTTGAACTGCTTTCCATAATTATCTTGAACTCCCATCGGTAATGAATCATCCCAGCTTTCACCTAAGATCAGGCTTCCGTTAGGTAAATTTTTATAGATCCATTCTGATGCTTCGATCCGGGAATTTTTTTGGATGTAAATTGAGGAAAACATTAAAGGCCAGATTAATAAAATTACGACTGAAATTGAAATAAAAATAATACTAAAATATTTGGAATAAATAAGGTGTTTTCTTTTTAAATATATTTTAAAATTAATTAAATATTCAATACCAAACGCGGCAAAAATGGCGAAAAAAGGGTAAATGATTAAAAAATATCTTAATGTTGGAGTGACTTGAAGACTTTGATATGTAAAAAAAACTGTTACCCACCCCAAAATCACAAAAATAGGAATGGATTCCCGCCTTCGCGGGAATGATAGAATAACTTTTGCTATTCCTATCAATGCTAAAATTGCGTACGGCAAACCCATCCCAAACACAATATTATTAACCAAACTGTGTTGAACGGTATTTTTGCTAAGCCATTGGACCATCGGAGGAAACCAATTGTCCATATTTTTTACGGTCATATTTTGCAAAGATTTGATATTTTCAATAAAAACTTTACTTATAGTCGGGTCAAATATACTTGGGTTTTGAAATAAATAAGGATCGGCCAAACGAAGTGTGAAATAACTAATTAATAAATAAATAATGAAATAAAAAAATAATGAAATAAAGTTTTTATTAAATGTTTTATTAGTGAAAGTAGATTTAAAAATAAAAAACAAATTTAATGGAAGGATAAATAACGCTGTCACCTTACATGATAATGCTATACCAAAAAATATGGCTGATAAGATTAAATATCGTAGGGGCGAGGTTTTCTCGCCCACCATTGAATACCGCAAGGAAAAATAAAACGACCCGAACATAAAAAAATTTAAGAAACTATCAACGGCAAAAAAATGAGAAAGCTGAATGGGGAGAACGGCAATCGCATAAAAAAATCCCGCCCAGTATGGAATTGTTGAAATTTGTTGAAATTTGTTGAAATTTGCTTCGCGATATTTATTGATCAATAACTGAGTAGTTTTAATAACTAATATAACGATTAGCAGATCAAAGAATGCCGAAAGTTGGCGACCTAAAATCGTAAAATCATTATAATTATCCATCTTGTAAACGGTAGCCAAATATTTTGTCATGATTAAAGGAAATCTTCCATAAACAAAAAAGGGAAAGCCAAGATTGGCCGGATTCATCAATGAAGTTTTCTGGTCAAAATATTGATGGATTGTTGAAGGTATCTTCATCGCCGTTCCAACCATGGTTAAAAAACGCTCATCTGGATGCAGGTGAGAATATTCATCCCAATTCAAATTATTGAATCTAAAAAAAAATGCCACCAAAATTATGGCAAGAGTAATTAAAAAATTTTTCATGAAATATTCTTATTTTTTAAAAATCTTCTTAAATGGATTTAGGGACTTTATAAAAGCAAATTTTTCGTTGTCAATATAAAAACGGAGAATGTCTCGGGTGGTAACAATCCCCAAAGGCCTTCTCTCTTTATCGATAATAATAACGCTGCCGATTTTTTTGTTTACAATAAGATTTATTACCTCAATCAGATGATTTTCTTTTGATAAAGTCAGGACATAGTTTTTGGCAAAATTTTTAACCCGGTAATTATAAAAACTTGCTTTTTCATTGACTCTCTCCCCATGATGACTTGAGTACTTTGGACTAACCATTAATTTGATCAGATCATAATAACTTAAAACGCCTTTTAGTTTTCTGTCGTGACTTATGACTATTAGTTTTGAAATTTTATTAGCTTTAAAAAGATGAATTGCTTGAGTGATTGTATCGTCTTCAAAAACTGTTATCAGACCTTTCCATCTTTTGTTAATAATATTTTCTACCTTAACTTTAAAAATTGGCTTATCTTTGAAGTAAGTCAATATTCTTCGGGCGGAAATTATCCCCAAAAATTTATCGTTTTCAGGATCAAATACTGGCAGATAATGAATCTTTGATTGAATAAATAATTCACAAACTTTGGATAGTGGATAGTTCAAATAAATTCTTGAGGCATGAGTCAAGCAGTGTTCAACTTTAGTATTTGCAGGCAGGGACGACTTAATCATCGTAAAATAAGGACTGACAATACCCATATATTTATCCTCATCATCAAATACAAAGGCGGCGTCATGTGAAGTTGACAGCTTACTCAAAACTTTTGAAAGGTGATCTTCAGGAGATACTTTTATAATATTATTTTCCTTTAAAATATTTAAAAGCCGCATATAATACTTATATCACAAATAATCCGTTTTTGTAAATGACTTTTTTTGATCCGTCTTTTAAAATAGCTTCGACAGTTTTTGGACTGGTGTTAATTATGTCACAATGCTCTACCGACTCGTTAAAACCTAATTTTTCCCAGTCTTTTGTTCCCATTTTTTTTACATCTCCGTTGTAACAATCATGATATGAAGTCCCAACGGCCAAATGAGAATTACCGTTCTCTCCTCCAAAGTTTTCATCATATAGAGTATTGGCCATAAACTTGGAAATTTTGGAAAATCTTTTATCGGTCAGGGAAAATTCCCCGATTTTATTGGCATTTTTTTGTTTAATCATTTCTATCAAAAGTTTTTCATTTTTGGCAGCCGATGCTTTGATAACTATCCCATCTTTGAATTCCAACTGAATGTCTTTAATAATATTTCCATAGCGGTAAAGAGGAAAATTAAAAAATATTTTACCGTTCACACCTCTCCAATCAGGGGATGTAAAAATTTCAAACGAAGGAATGTTGGCTCCTCCCCCACCCTGCCAGCGACGTTTTTCACCTATCTTAATATAAAGATCCGTTTTTTCGGAAATCATATGATAGGTATCGACTGGTAGTTTATTTAATTTATTTTTTAATTCGTTAATTTGTTCAAATGTTCGTTTCCATGTAGGGATCGGGTCTTCCGATCCAAGATAACAGGCATTTATTATTTCATCCCAGAATTCTTTAATAGTCAAACCAGATTCTTTGGCCATTCCTTCGGTTCCGTAAAGACACAAAGTCCAGGTTAATTTGCCCTGATCTTCTTTTTCAAAAAGCCAACGCCGCAACATTTGTTTTTCCAAATTGGCTGTAATAATTTTTTTGGCGTCAACATTTTTTAGAAGAAACGGGTCAGTCGGCGCAATTAAATATATTCTATGATCGATAGTGTTAACTAATGATTTTGTAAATTCCTTTGGAAAAAACTTTAACTGATCGTCACTGGCCACCTCAAACATCGTCTTTTGAAAACTTTCCTCAATTCCCTTGACCATCGGGTGAGCACCTTTTTCTAAAATTCTTTTATAAACAGCAAGAGCCAACGGAAGCGCTTCAGTATCATATTGAAGATAAATAACCTGGCCTGCTTTAACCCCTTTCCCCTTCCCTAAGGCAAAATCAATCATCACTTTCGCATAGTTTTCGAGGATTTTTTTATCTGGGGTAAACATAAGAATAATAGTATAATATATCTGTATGAATAATCTTTGGGATTATGATAAAAAGGAGTTGGAAAAAACTGAAAAAGGTCGAATCTTTATCCTTGAACGGATGATTAATTATGGCCCGGGAAAAGAAAAAATCAAACTTTCTTTAGTTAAGAAATATTGGAATGAATTAGACCTTTATGAGAACTGCCGTCGTTTATTAGAATTACTAATATGGGGAAAATATCAATCCTTACCAAGGAACAAAAAGAATGCTTGGATCAAATAAGGAAAAATAAATATATCTGTGAAAATTTTTATTTTACCGGTGGAACTGCACTAAGCGAATATTATTTACATCATCGGTATTCTGATGACATTGATTTATTCACCGATGTTAAATACGATCATCAAATTATTTTAGGATTTATTAAAGAGCTAAGTAACAATCTAAAAATTAATTATAAAGTAAAACGTACAGAAATAGTTGATATGTATTTTTTAGAGTATTCTCCCGTAAATATTCTTAAAATTGATTTTGTTTATTCGGGTGATAAACGATTAAAAATAGGTTCGAAAGATAAAGGATTATTTATTGATAGTTTTATGGATATTGCAGTCAATAAGATAACTGCAATAAACGACCGGCTAAGCGTCAAAGATTTTGTTGATTATTATTATATTTCCCAACATTATACAGTTTGGGATTTGATCGAAGGAGCTCGAAAGAAATGTCGTAGAGATATTGATCCATGGACTTTATCAACAGATTTTTTAAGTGTCGAATCATTTGACTCCATGCCAAGAATGATTAAACCTTTGTCTTTAGAACAACTAAAAATATTCTATCGCCAAAAAGCCACGGAGCTCGGAATGAAGCAAGTTGAAAAATAGTCGCATAGTTTTCTAGGATTTTTTTATCAGGAGTAAACATAAGAATAATTGAATAAAATAATGCGTCACTTTGATATAATTCCCATATGATAGAAGTCCAAGAAACACCTGCAAAAAAAACTGATAAAGCATATAGATCTTTGTCTAAAAATGAAGGAGATTATGTGATTGATTTTGATGATCTATTCGGAGCTATTGAAAAAGACGAGGTTGCTAAAAAACAAGTTGCCAAAATATTTACTTCTACCCCCCCATTACAGTTTAATTGAAGGATCGACATTTATACAAAATATTGACGTTGTTGATAAGATATTAGTTCAACGCAACAACCTTGGTGATAGAATTGTGTTAATTGATATTAGTCCAAGTGCTACCACAACACACAAAAAACGTATAAAGGCTTTACCCACAAAAGAAAAATATATAATAGTGCAGGGAGATATGAATAATATTCCTTTAAAAGACAATCATGCTGATATCGTTATAAATGACTGTGCAATTAATTTTAATACTTCTGATGCCCAAAATAAACAGACATTAACTGAAATAAAAAGGGTTTTAAAATCCGATCAATCGATATGTATTTTGTCTACTGTTGTTCCAAAATGTTACGACAATGCTGAGTTTGGACAAGATCAAGAATTGATTCCAAGCGAATTAATAGATAAACCTGTAGATTTTTTTCCGCTTACTTTTTCTGAACCGAGTACGGAAATAAGTAGAAAATGTTGGCCTGTTCCATATTATAAAAATCTGTTTGAAAGTGAAAGTGTTAAATTTAATTATCATGAATTTGATATCTTGAACAGGATGTGCAGATTGTAAATACTATTGACAATCTGCCAAACCTGTTCTATAATCTACTCGATATATGATCAAAAGAATTATTTCACCTTATATAAAAAAAGCTGCAAAAAGCTTTCCTATTATTGGTGTCCTCGGACCAAGACAATCCGGTAAAACTACTTTGGCTAAAAGTATTTTTCCAGATTATCAATATGTCAATCTTGAATTGCCCCAAATGAGACGTTTTGCTCAGGAAGATCCAGAAAAATTTTTAAAACAATTTTCTAAATACACGATCATTGATGAAGCACAACGGGTACCTGAATTATTTTCTTATCTTCAGGTAAAAACCGATGAAGATAAAATCAAGGGTCAATATGTCCTCACGGGTTCTCAACATTTTTTAATGCTTTCTTCAATCACTCAATCACTCGCTGGTCGGATTGCTCTTTTTAATCTATCCCCGCTCTCTTACGAAGAATTGTTTAAAAATAATCATAAAAAACTATCGGTCAACCACTTGATTTTCCAGGGTGGCTATCCTCAATTATATGCTGAAAAATTAGATAGTAATCTTTGGTTCAATAGTTACGTCCAAACTTATCTTGAAAGAGATGTTAGTCAACTATCTCAAATAGACAATTTAACTCTATTTGAAAAATTTATCCGCTGAGCAGCAGGACGAACAGGACAATTACTTAATCTATCTTCTCTTTCTGTTGATATTGGCGTTTCCCATAACACAGTTAAAGCTTGGATTCATCTCCTTCAAATCAGCGGACTTATCACCCTTCTTCAACCTTACTATACTAATCTTAATCAACGATTAATCAAAACTCCGAAGTTATATTTTAACGATACTGGTTTGGCTTGTTATTTACTTGGTATCAATCACCAAAAACAATTAGACACTCATCCACTTTATGGTCAACTTTTCGAAACTTATATTGTTAATGAATATTTAAAATATTTTACTAATCATCAAACACATTCACTTATGTATTTTTTCCGAAACCGTCGAGGCCTGGAGGCAGATGTATTATTGGATCAAGGATTAAAATTTTTTCTTGGTGAAATTAAATCAGCGCATACCGTTTCTTCCCATCCTTTTGATAATTTACTAAAAATTAAGGAATTATTGAATAAACCTGCGGTACTAAATTTAATTTACGGCGGTCAGGAAAACCAAAAAAGAACCGTTGGAAATATTATTTCTTGGGAAAATTTAGTTGATAATTTACTCCTTAGGTAAAAAATGTCTTAGGATATGACCGGCGTCGGCGACGGCACGATTCCCTATTAGGTAATAATTTGGACTAAGTTCTGAGGCAACGCCAACACTGTAAAACGTTGATTCTATCCCCATCTCAGTTAATGTTTTTTTCATCAGTAACACTCCTGCTTGAGTAAGGCTGACTGAACGATGAAAGATTTTACTTGGTTTAATTCCTAATTCTTTAGCTGCCAACACAAAGGCCATACTTGAGGCGCCACTGGCCGGATTAACAAAATCGCTGATCAAAATCGACTTGCCATCAATCTGTTTCAATTGCTCTTTATTTCTCCACAGAACCGTTACTGACAAATTCGTCGTCGGCTCCCCTTTCAGATGAGTTCTTTTGGTAACAACCCTGATTTCGTTCTTAAGTTTGGCATTTTGACTTTTTCCTAATGCCAATCTGGTCGTGATTAATCCAGCTCTCTCTAAACTGATAGCAGGTATATTTTTATCTTCAATCTTGAACTGATTCTCATGTTTGCGGAGCATTTCATAGCCCTCTTTGGCCAATTCAAAATATTCTTTGGCAATGTCGGTATCATGATAAAAAACCGAATTAAAAACAATTTTCTGGGCAATTACATTAATCTTATCCATCAAATACTTGGCATTATCGTAATAGTTCTCTAAAATAAAGATTTTATTATTTTCCAAGTCTTTTAAATTCCATTTGCCAAACTGGCCGTGATATTTTCCGATTATCTTTGTGTAAGTGTCTTTGAATTTAACTAAGAAATCCACTTCATGATCACCGAAGAAATTATCAGGATCAAGAAGAAGTGGTTTGACGTCAAGCTTATTACCGTCTTTTGCAGAATGAATAACTACTTTATCAAAAATCATAAAAATTTATTTATTTCATTCCTCAACTTCATCGCTTCTTCTCT
>Ga0208373_1001302_pt1 | contig 34082 bp, 29 predicted proteins | sample RifOxyC2_FD_184036 | JGI IMG/M metagenome (GOLD analysis project Ga0208373, IMG submission 184036) | Soil microbial communities from Rifle, Colorado - Rifle Oxygen_injection C2 (SPAdes) | ecosystem: Environmental > Terrestrial > Deep subsurface > Rock core/Sediment | place: Rifle, Colorado... | reverse complement strand
AGAACTGCTGCGGCACGCCCATGCTGGTGGCCGGAAAGTGGGAGGTATTCGAGGAGATCATGCGCCGGAACATCCGGGCCATCACGGATGCGGGCGCCGATACGGTGATCACCTCCTGCCCGGCATGCGATATGATGTGGCGGCATGTCTATCCCGTCTGGGCCAAAAAGTTTGGCATTGCCTATGATATCAAATCCAGGCACTACAGCGAGGTACTTTCGGAGAAGATCAAAAAGGGCGAGTTCATCTTCCCGGACACCGGCAGGGCGCCGGTCACTGTGACGTGGCACGACTCGTGCCACATGGGTCGCATCTCGGGCGTTTACGAGCCGCCGCGGGACCTCATCAAGGCCATCCCCCACGTGAAATTCGTCGAGATGGACCACAATCGCCAGGAAGCCCACTGCTGCGGCAGTGTGCTTACCCTCATCAAGGATCCGCCAGTGGCTGCGGACATCGGAGAGATGCGTCTGAATGAGGCCCTGGAGGCAGGCGCAAACACGGTGCTGGCTCTCTGTCCCTGCTGCGAATTCCAACTCCGGGTAAGTGCGGACACGAAGAAGATGCCCTTGGAAGTCGTGGATCTGGCGCGCTTCGCCGCGTCTGCTCTGGGCTACGACTTTCCGGATCCCAACCCCGAGGTCAAGCGGCAGTGGGCCGTGTTCGAGGCCATGATCGCGCTGATGACACCGCAGGGTTTTGCGAACCTGATGTCCACCATGTGGCCTGAGTTGATCAGCGCGATGCCGTTCGGCATGGGGCCGATGATGCGGGTGATGGGAAAGATCCCGGGCGCGCTCAGCCTCATGAAGCCGATGTTCCCGATCCTCTTCCCGAGGCTGCTGCCGATGATGATGCCCAAGGTCATGGACACCATGCTGGCAAGAGTGGCCGAGCGCATCCCGATGCCCGACTACATGCGGGAACAGATGCCGGCGCTCATGCCCAAGGTCATGGACACCCTCATGCCCCACATGATCGGTGAGGTCGTTCCGCTGGTGACCCAGCCGATGATCGACTACCTGCACGGGAAGCAGGCATAACACTGTAAGACATCTAATGAAAAAGCAGAGGTGGCTTGGATAAGACTGGGCCATCTCTGCTTTTTTCCTTGACTTCTCATCTCATTTTAGTTCAGAGTCGACCCTGCAATAATCACCTTGACTTGGTAAATGACAATAGCCGAAATACACGGAGAAATTGGGACCCCAATAAAGGCTATATTTTCTGGTTAAAAGGAGGGCGTGAAAGTATGTCTCAAACTGGCATTGATTCCAACGTATATCGCAAGCTTCAGCAAAAACTGGACAAATTACCTATTGGCTTTCCTGCTACCGAATCCGGCGTCGAAATTCGCATATTAAGGCATCTGTTCACCCCCGAACAGGCACAGATCGCCTTATCGATGAGTTTTATTCCTGAACCGGCGACAGTAATTCAAAAACGCTTAAAGAAAAAATACCCGGTTCTTGATCAACTTGAAAAAATTTTGGACCAGATGTCCGATCAAGGCAGCATTGCCAGAAGCATCACCAGAGACGGGCTGAAGATCTTCAGCATTACCATGCTGGCCATTGGGATGTTTGAATTTCAGGTAGCTCATCTGACAAAAGAATTCTATGAGGATTTCAAACAATATATCGATGAAAAATTTCGCGACACCCTCCTGAATCCCAAATTTACCCAGCTCCGTCCCGTACCGACCACAGGGTCTGTTACCCCGGATCTCAACATTATGCCTTACGATGACATTCGTCAGGTTCTCACCCAGCATCGTGGACCTTTTTGGGTGGTTGACTGCATCTGTAAGAAAGGACAAGATTTACTTGGTAATCCTTGTAAAGTAACAAAGGATCGGGAAATTTGTTTACTCTTTGGCAGTGCCGCCCGAAATTATAAGGACCACGGCTGGGGACGGGAAATTACGCGGGAGGATGTGTTTCGAATTTTGGATAAAGGCGAACAGGATGGTTTGGTGGTGCAGCCATCCAATTCTCAATACCCATTTTGTGTTTGCCTGTGCTGTGGCTGCTGTTGTGAGGTGCTATCGAACGCAAAACTCATGGATAACCCTGCCCAATATTTTTATTCCAACTATTATGCGGTTACAAATGACGAGCTCTGTATTGGGTGCGGGTTGTGCATGGATCGTTGCCAGATGGATGCCATTACCATGGAAGAGGATAAAAGCCGGGTGGATATTGGGAGCTGTATTGGCTGCGGACTATGCACAACGGTTTGTGACCCGCAGGCAATTCATCTGCAGAAAAAGGAGCAAATAAAAGTCCCCGCGAAAGACACCACGCAGTTTTATCTCAATCTTATGCGGGCCCGAGCGGGAAATGCCAAAATGCTCCTGATGATGACCCGTCGAGCCTTGGGCATGGCAACCCCCTGAAATCCATGAGGGATCACGCTGCTCAGATGGACAGACACGGTTTGCGAGCGGACAAAAAAAGCGAAGCAGGCGCTGTTTTTCTGCCCCGGGATCGAAAGATATGCGAAACACTGCTTGGCTCCGCGGCAAAGCGCGGCGATAAAAAGAAACCCTTGGCGGAGCTTGCAGTTTCGACAGGCCGTTATTTTTTCGGCGCCCCTTACCAACCTCAAACACTCGAAGGCGAAGGTTCCGAAACCCTCGTTGTTAATCTGCGCACCTTTGACTGCATGACTTTCGTTGAAAGCGTCATCGCGCTGGCGTTGACGATCAAATCCGGAAAGGCCGCTTTCCCCGCTTATCTGGCAACACTGAAGAAAATACGCTACCGGAAGGGCCGCATAGACGGCTACCCGTCACGTCTTCATTACTTCACCGACTGGCTTTGGGACAACGGGCGCATGGGTTTTGTCTCCGACATAACATCCTCAAGCGGAGGCGTTCCTGTTAAAAAGAGCCTTGAGGAAATTACCAGGAGCAGAAACGACCATCCGCCCCTTCAGGATGACACCGCTTTTCGAAAAATGCTAAAAGTGGAAGCGGTCTGTTCACGGCGTACTTTCCATTTCCTTCCTAAGGAGAACTGGCGGGAGGCGGAGGGAAGGATTGAAAATGGAGACATTATCGCCATAACCTCCAACCGGGAAGGGATAGACGTAATCCACGTGGGATTTGCCGTTCGCATCAACAAAAAGGTGCGTTTTCTGCACGCGTCCGGCAAGTCCGGCGCGGTAGTTTTATCAACCGTCACCCTGAACCGCTACCTGCAGGAACGGCGCTCCCGCACGGGGGTAATTGTCGCCCGGTTGCAGGGCAGGGCATAACCTTTTCGTATCAGAGTTCAGAAAGAAGTTCCCCGACCATAGCGTCGTCGAAGGCGACTTCACGGTAAATATCGGCAACTTTTTCGGCCGTCAAGGCGTAAAAATCGCTTTCCCGGGGGGTAATAATCACCCCGCCCATGTCGGCGGCCCCGGGGCTGACGAAAAGCCGCTCCTCCCCTTCACAAAAAAAGGCGGCCGGACGATGCTTCAATCTGGGGAAAAGAAGCAACCGCCAGCCTTCTTCCGTGCGGGTACAAAAAATGTTCAGCAGCGGCTCGCCTGCGGAAGCAGTCCGTCGGTTGCCGAGAGTCCTTAAAATCCTTTCAACAACGCCGATGACGGCCGAATCCCTGCTCCCGCGCATCACCAACACGCCCCGCGCCAGGCCCTTTGTTCTGAATATTTCCACCCCGTCTATGGACTTCTTGTCAGCCCCCCTGCCCTGGATAAACACATCCTTTTCAATCGGCATAAACCCGCAGGGCGCCGCCTGAAAGTGCAGGTGATCGGGGGCCGAGGCGCCGGCCCGGGGGCCATTGTAAAAAACGACTGTCCCGGAACCAAAATCATCGGCAAGCAGCAGCAGTAAATCAATGTTTTCCAGCAGCGCCTGGGGTGTATGCCGGACAGCGGCGATCGTTAAATGACCTGGGAAGATCGGCGCCGGATTGCAGAGAAGATTGTAATGATTGCGGTAAAGTATCGCCTCCTGCCCGTCGGGAAGATTTTCCGGACACAAAAAGCAGGGACGGTTTTTTATCGATTCCGGATCGAGCTTTGCCCCGCTGCTGACTACCCGCCGCGGGTTGCACTGCAACTGCACTCTCCAGCTTCCGCCGTCTATCTCCCTTGTCAGGGATTTCTCCAGGGTGTCATAACCCTCCGCGAGGGCAGGCCAGTTTTTCTTCTGTTTCTCAAGCAACTCCGCCGATAAGCAGGTAAGCGAACCCCGTCCTTTCCCGCCGTCAAAACCAGAGAAATACTTACTGTCCGCTCCATTCGCGGTTTGATCATTTAGCATCGGGAACATCCTTTTTCCTGTTCATGGTTTGGCGCGCTTTAATCTCTACCGTCCGGAGCCGGTCCTTATAGGCGTTGTATCTATTCACCTGCTCCACCGTCAAAACCGAGTCGGTGTTGCCTTCCCAGCGGCGGCACAGATAGAGGCTGTCGTAAATCCTGCCGATGCGGTATTCCCTGGAAAGGCGAAGGGTAACCGCGTAATCCTCTCCATAGCCTACATTCGGAAACCCGATCTGGCGCAGCAGGGTCGTGTCAAAGGCCCGCGGCGCCCCGATGCCGTTGACGCGCAGAAGGTTGTTGCGGCCGTTTTCTTCACTCCACTCGCGATGATCGATCAGGCCCGGCGGAATCTCCCGCAGGTCGGCATCGACAATCGTGTAGGAACCGACGGCAAGCGCGCATTTTTCCTTTCGCAGAAGCTCGACGAGACGTTGGAGGACATCATCACCCCCATAGAGGTCATCGGAATCGAGTTGAACGGCGTACCTGCCACAGAATTCCGAGGAAACCGCCTCGTTCCAGCAGCCGCCTATCGAGAGGTCGCGCCGTTTCGGGGCGAGAAGTTTCAACTGGGGAAAGCGACCGGCAAGCGCGGAGAGGATCTCCGTTGTCCCGTCGGCTGAATGGTTGTCAACGACGATTACATTGAAAGGAAAAACCGTTTTCTGCGCAAGGGCGCTTTTAACCGCGTCGGACACGGTGCGCACCCGGTTGCGGACGGGAATCACAACGCTCGCCTCCACGGGAAACGATTGCGGGGCAACGGGGACCTCTTTAAATACCGGCGCCAGCCAGGCCCCAATCCGCTTCAGATGAGCGGTCGCCGCATCCTCCATCTCCCGCTGAAAATCCCGATTTTGGGGATCAACGTAGGAAAAACCCGCTTTTTTGGATTCCCCCACCTTATCCCTGGCGGCTTTCACAACAAGACTGAGACGTTCCGGAAGATGAAGCAGCTCCCGCTCCGCCGAAATTTTAAGACGGAGATCATACCAGCCGGCCCAGCGATAGGAGGGAATCGCCCCGTGTTTTTTCAGGGCTTGACGCGCGGCATCAGTTTCCATCAGGATTAACGGGCCAAAATCGAAGTCGTCGCGGATGCTGCCCTCCTGATGGTCGCAAACCGGATGTTCGCTCATGATTTCGCCAGCCCGCTCCGCGTAATCCGCATATACCAGACCGGCTTTGGTCTCAACGGCAACCGATAAAAGGCGCTCCAGCGCGCGGAGGTCAGGCCGCACCTTCCCGGGGGCAACATACAGCAGATAGTCGGTGGCAACGCGGGCAACAACGTCATTCCAAACCTGTCCCGAGTAAATATCCGCAGCCGGAATCGTTTCACAACGCTCCCGGGAGGGCGTTTCATCCCCGGCGCCAAGCAGTAAAATCCTGCTGACAAGGGGAAGCCGGAGGACTTCCTGCAGAATCTCGTTTCGAAAACCCTTACTTTGAAAGATGATGGCTGTAATCATGTTTTTCAAGAAATTCCCTTTGACGAAAAGATCGGCGGCTTCATCGCGGTCGCCTGCTATTTCAATGCGTATTCGACTGCCGCTTCAGGCGGAATGAAGTTCGCCGAGTCTCGCTTTAGTTGCTTTGTTGATTGTGCGGTAATACTCGATAGAAAATTTCCACCTCATGCCGCCGATCAGACCGATTGTTTTCACGTTTACTCCTTTGAAATTAAGCTGAGAAAAACTTGAATTTCTCCTTCACACGCCCCTTTTTCATGCATGAGGCATCCTTCGATTTCAGGTCGCATTGAAGACTAATTTCAGAGGCATTCATCGCAATACTGGTGTTAAGAGCAACGACCTTGCCTTGTTGCATTACTAAAAGTTGTCAAGGGGGCTCCGTACCGCAAGCCCCGGCCGGCTGAGCACATGGGTGTAAATCATCGTGGTCGCGACATCCGAGTGACCTAACAGCTCCTGCACCGTCCGGATATCAGCCCCGTCCGCCAAAAGATGGGTGGCGAAGGAGTGGCGCAGCGTGTGGGGTGTAACCCGCTGCGAGAGGCTGGCCGCCCGGGCCGCCTTGCGGATCGCGTTCTGGAAGGCGGCGTCTATCAGGTGACGCCGCCGCCGCTCTCCGAATGCAAAACCTCGCGCCATCTCGGAAACGAGACAGGGGCATTTACGGCAATTCCTGCTTTGTCATTTTTCTTTTCCATATTTTACAAAATAACAGACCACACGTTCCAACGCAATATTTTTCTGGCCCGTTTACGAAAAGCGCCGCATTTCCACAGGCAATCTAATTCCCTGATAATATGGGGAAAAACAATATTATTTCTTGACACATCGAATCACGCGTGCATAATGGCAGCATAGGAATCCAGACAATTATTTTACATGAATCACCAAGGCCAGCATTGGCCCAATTATACTGTTATGCATAAAGAATAATATGAAAGGTTCCGGGATTTAAAACATAATGCTTGATAAAACCAAACTAGCTTGTGGAAGAATTGTCAAATATTGTAGAGAGTTACAATTATATGAGCCTATTAATGCAAAAAGAATAATTGGTACTTATTTGTCCGGAGGACTTGATACATCAGCCTTAGAAGGATATTTAAGGATGGAAGGAGTGCAATGGGAAAAAGTCAAGATTGAATATACAAAAATTCCCGCTCGGGTAGAATGTAACGCATGTGGAACGCATTACAATTCACAAGAGGATTGGTCGCCCTGTCCAAATTGTAGTTTTCCTGAGGGGGCAAATGTTTCACCTGTACCACTTCATATAAGACTAAGGGAAATACAGCATGAAAGTGGGCGCATCGTTAAGGCAAAGGGAAATGTAATCGTGCTTTGAAAAATACTGAGCAATTGAACTGCATAACAAGGCGCCCCAGGTGACGCGGGCTTCACCCGCGCCCCTGAGCTTGGCCGTTAGGTTGCCAGATGAGACATTGTGAATGAGTGATTGCTGCGAAAACAATTGTGCGATAGACGCTCTTCGTGAAAGACAGCGAGGCACACTGCAAATTGTGCTCGTCATCAATGCCGTTATGTTTCTGATTATCGTAGTGGCCGCGCTTTATGGAAACTCAACGGCACTTCTGGCCGACAGCCTTGATAACCTCGGGGACGCTTTGACATATGGGCTTAGTCTGTATGCTGTTTCGCGGGGCACTGCCACCAAGGCTAAGGTCGCACTGTTCAAGGGCGGTCTAATTTTTCTGGCGGCCTTTGCTGTGGCCGCCCAAATTGTTTATAAGCTTTTTGTCCCAAGCGCGCCGCTGTTCGAGGTCATGGGCGCGTTCAGCCTTCTCGGCCTCGCTGCAAACTCAATTTGCCTCTTCCTGCTTTGGCGGCATCGCCACGAAGATGTAAACATGAGTTCCGTGTGGGAGTGCTCACGAAACGACATCGCATCGAATCTTTCTGTGTTTGTAGCATCCGGAGCCGTTTGGATCACCGGTTCGGGATGGCCCGATATCGTGGTAGCAATCGGTCTCGTGTGGCTTTTAATGCGGTCTGCTATTCGTGTCGCATTATCAGCCTGGGTACAGTTTCGTGCAACCTAACCACGCCATAACCGGCAGAAAAAGTGGCGCGACGAAGGAGCGGCGCTTTTTCTGCCGGTTATGGCGAACGTTAGGAAAGGAGACTCCAAAATCTAAGCTTCCCGGCAAGATGTATCAAGTGCACGCGATACTTGAGAGGTACGTCGCAATACATGACAGGTTTTCAGTCCCGTGGAGAGGGGGAGAATAAAAAAACGGCGATTCCTCCCGCTATGAGAAACCGCCGTTGATAACTTTATGGAATTGTCTGATACGCAACGCCTTATTCTTTCGAACGGAGCCGTTCGGGGAGCACTGCCTGCGGCGTCCAATCCGCCGGGATAAGTTGTCCGGGTTTTTCCCCGAGCTTTTCGGCAAGCTTCTTCAGGCCGGGCCGGGCGAATTCCCTGTGCCCGTTTTTCTCCGTCCGCCCATTGTAAATCGCCTCGGAACGAAGACGCCGGCCGATGGTCTTTTCCATCTGCCGACCCAGCCACAAAACGCGGTCAACGTCATATCCGTGTTCAATACCCATTTCGTCAATCATCACCAGCAGATCCTCCATGGTGATGAGGCCGACATAGCGCGGATCCCTGTAATAGTACTCACCGGTGCCTTTAACCGGACAGTCGTCGAGAAAATTCGCCGGTTGACCGCCCAGGCCGCCGAGCGTCGCCTCGAAGCGGCAGATACCCGCCTGCATCGCGGCCAGAACGGAGGCGGGGGCAATCCGTTTCGTCTCGTGGAAATGGGCCAGATGCACCTCGGGGTAGGGAATTGCGTCCAGAATCATCGAGTAGTACCGGTAAACATCAGCCGGCGACGCGGAACCGTCATGGTCGGCGTGTTCTATGTCGTGAGCGCCCAATTCCAGAAAACGCTTCGTGAATTCAACGGCATCCGCCATATTGGTCGCTCCGGTAATCGGGCTGCCCCAGATCGTGCTGACCGTTCCGTTCATCTTGATCCCGACGTCGGAGGCCTTTTTGATGCACCGTTCCACCTCTTTCCAATACTGGGAAAGCGTCGTGCCGGAATTGGCAAAGTGGTGCTCCGGATCAGTCGAAACCATCATCAGAATCCGGTCCGGGCCGATCCCCTGCTTTTTGAATTCAATCGCCTTGTCCACCGCCTTTTCCCTAATGGTAACGGCCGTGAAGGTTATGTCATCCGGATTGATGCCCCGGCGTTCGCAGTTTTTCCGGAAACGCTCCCCGCGGAAATGCGTCAGCACGGCTTGTGCATCCCTGAACTGAGGAATTCCTTCAGGATTACCAAGATTGGTGACCTCTATCTCCCGGCATCCCGCCATTATCATCTCTTCGCCGTAGAAAATCTTGGCCTCTGTGGAGATGGTTTTCTCCTCATGCTGAAACCCGTCCCGTATCGTAATGTCGCCGATTGTCACCTTTTTGGGCATACGGGGGAAAATCTTCCAGTAATCATACTCCGTCATAAACATCGTCTCCCTTTTTTCGATTTTGTTTGCGGGGGCACATCGTAAAATTTACCCCCGCGGAATGCAAGGGCAAAAAACCTTTTTTACGCGCGTAATCTAAATTTACACAACTTTTTTGTCAAGGAAAAAGAAAGGAAATGTTGGATACCTATCCAAATTCACTGATGCTAAAGTTCAGGAAAATAAAAATATCACAGGTTATTCCTTGGGCGCGCCGGAGAAATTTTCCGACGTCACTTTCAGCGCCGCCCCTTCATTGCCCAGGATACATTCCATTCTGCCGAAAAACTTGGGATACTCAGCGCCGATGTAAAACTGTGAAGAGAGCATCCTTCCGCTGTAGTAGGCCGCCTCGCTGTTTTCCGAGATGATCTTCTGACGTTCCTCGCCCTTGGCCTGGCCGAAAAGGGCCTTCACTTTGGGGGTGGTGATCGTCAGACTCCAAAGATGGAGCCATGCCAGCACCAGCGGGAACATGGCCTGCTGCAACGGCGTCGCGTTCAGGACGAGGGCCATGAACTTGCCCTCCTGCATCTGGCCCTGCATCATTTTGATGACTTCATCCAGTTTCTCGGCGCCCCGCACCACCGGGATGATGTACTTGACATCCACGATATCTCTCGCTTTTTCGATCGTGTCGGCCATGAACTTTTTCAGCAGAGAATAATTGTACATGTCCGGATTCATCAGGATTTTCCGCATCTGCAAGTCGAGGGACTGGATCGCGTTGGTCCCTTCATAAATGGAGAAAACCTTGCTGTCGCGGGCGTATTGCTCGACGGGATACTCCTGGCAGTAGCCGTATCCGCCAAAGACCTGCATGGCTTCCGCGGTGACCAGCCATGCCGCATCGGAGATGCCGGCCTTCACGATGGGGGTGAGGATTTCGACGATCGCCGTCGCCTCCTTGGATTCTTCCGCAGACGAGGTCGAGTGGGTGATATCCCGATTGTAGGCGAGAAACAGCGTCAGCATCCGCATGCCCTCGACGGTGCTCTTCATGTAGAGGAGCATGCGCTTCACGTCAGGATGTTCGATAATGGGTACCTTCGGCGCGGCGGGATTCAGCATCTGCGTAATGTGGGCGCCCTGAATCCGGTTCCGGGCATAGGTTACGGCGTGCATGTAGGCGGCGCTCGATACGGATTGGGCCTGGATCCCGGTAAAGATGCGGGCCTCGTTCATGAGCTGGAACATCACCTTCATCCCCTGGCGCTCCTCGCCCATCAGGTAGCCGATGCATTTCCCGTTGTCGCCGAAATTGAGGGTGGAGGTGGCGTTTCCCTTGAGGCCCATCTTGTGCTCGATGCCGGAGCAGATCATGTCGTTGCGCTCCCCGAGAGAGCCGTCCGGGTTCACCAGGAACTTCGGGACGATAAAGATCGATATCCCCTTGGTCCCCGCGGGATCGCCTTCGATCCTGGCCAGGACCGGGTGGATGATGTTCGCGGTCAGATCGTGCTCGCCGTTGCTGATAAATATCTTCTGGCCGGAGATCAGGAAGGTGCCGTCTGGCTGGCGTACCGCCTTCGTTTTCAGCGCGCCCACATCGGACCCGGCGCCCGGCTCCGTCAGGCACATGGTCCCTCCCCACTCTCCCGACAGCAATTTGGGAAGAAACATCGCCTTCAGCGCTTCGGAACCGAAAACCATGATCTGGTGGGCCGTTCCGGTCATCGAGGAGCAATACATTCCCAAAGCGGTATTGCCGGCGTTGAAATACTCCTGGGAAGCCAGCGCGATTGAGGCCGGTATTCCCATGCCGCCCTCCTCCGGAGGGAACGCCAGATTATGGAAGCCGGCCTCGACATAGGCCTTGAACCCTTTATGGAATGACTCCGGCACGGTCACTTCGTGGGTAGCGGGATCGTATTTCAGGCCGATCTTGTCGCCATCGGCATTGGACGTATAGAACTGTTCGACGGCAATTTTTTCGGCGAGATTCAGGGTGTCTTCATAGACATCCCGGTCAAAATCGCTGAAACGCTGAAATCGGTTCAGTTTTTCAAACTCCAGCATCTCAAATGCGACAAACCTCAGATCACGCGAATCGACTAATGGATTTAATGACATACCTGCCTCCTCTGATAAAATATGTTTGAATCTTCCGTTCAGACTTTAATGTTTCCCTCCCGCATGGTCTCCGTCGGCTTGAAGATCTCCAGCTTGAATCTGGCGTAGAGCTCCTCCAGTTTGGCCAGCAGCACGGGGTAGCCGATGCCCTGGGCCAGCGCAAAGGGCCCGAAGGGGGAGCCGCCGCCGTTGGCCATGGCCAGATCGATCTCCTTCGGATCGTCCGCAACGCCCTCTTCCAGCAGCTTTGTCGCCTCGTTGACCTGGAGAGCGATCATATGATTCAGATCAAATTCCCTGGTCGCCTTGGACGGGTCGATGACGGGGCGGCCCTGGGACCAGTCGTAGATGCCCCGGCCGGTTTTCTTGCCCAGCGCACCCGCCTTGACGAGGGCCGAGAGCGGCGCAGACGGCTCATACTCGGGGGAGAGGACCCGCGCCATATACTCCATGCTGTGCAAACCAATATCGAGACCTACATAATCGAGGAGCTCGAAAGGCGCCATCGGCATGAAGGGCTTCATCGCGGCGTCGAATTCCTCCGGCGTCGGATGGCCGGCCTCCAGAATCTTCGAAAGAAAGGCCCCGTTCGGGATATTGACGCGGTTGTAGATGAAACCGGGCGAATCCTTCTTCACGATCACCGGCACCTTGTTGATCTTCCTGGCGATCTCACAGGCGATCCGGATCGATTCGTCGGAAGATTCGGTCCCCCGGATCACCTCCACCAGCTTCATCAAAACGGCGGGGTTGAAGAAATGATACCCGATTACCTTTTCCGGCCTGCCGGTCGCCTTGGCGATCTCCGTAATGCTCATGTTGGAGGTGTTCGAAGCCAGGATGGCGTGCTTCGGCGCATACTTGTCGAGATCGGCAAAAACGCCCTTCTTGAGTTCCAGGTTCTCCGGCACGGCCTCGATGATGAAGTCGGCATCCCTCACCGCCTCCCGAATATCGACCATCGGGATCAGTCGGGACAGGGCGCCGTCGTAGGCCTCCGGGGTCATCTTGCCCTTCGCCTTGAATTTGTCGAAGCTGGCCTTGATGCCGGCCATGCCCCGGTCCACGAATTTCCGGTCGATGTCGCGCAGCACAACCGTGTAGCCGCCGATCAGGCAGCAGGCCGCAATGCCGTGCCCCATGTCTCCCGCGCCGATCAGGGCAATCTTTTTTACATCCTCTGTTTTCATAGGACCCTCCTCCCTTCGAAATGTCTCAATCAGCGCTGCAGGTTCTCGATAACCGTGGCCACGCCAAGACCGCCGCCGCAGCAGGAGCTGAAGAATCCGTACTTGCCGCCTCGGCGGATCAGCTCCTTCATCGTGAAGAGGCAGATCCGGGCGCCCGAGGCGCCGTTCGGATGGCCGAAGGCGATGGCGCCGCCGTTGGGGTTCCATTTGTTCATGTCGACCTTCTCCCCCGTCTGCTTTTCGAGCTCCTTGATCACCGCGAGATTCTGAACGGCAAAGGCCTCGTTGCACTCCATGACGTCCATCTGGGAGAGCTTCAGGTCCGCCCGCTTGAGTGCCTGGGGGATCGCATAAGCCGGACCGATGCCCATGATCTTGGGATCGACGCCGAAATCGCCGCCGGAGAGCCATTTGGCCATGGGTTTGTAGCCGAAGGCCTCGGCCTTCTCCTGGGTCATCATCAGGACGAAGGCGGCGCCATCGTTCCGCCCGGAGGCATTTCCGGCCGTGACCGTTCCGTTCGGGATAAACGCCGGCGGCAGGGCCGAGAGCGCTTCCAGGGAGGTTGCCCGGGGATGCTCATCCACTTTGAATTCGAGGGGCGGCTGTTTCTTTCCCTGGGGAACCATGACCGGGATGATCTCGTCGACAAAATACCCGGCGTCAATGGCCTTTTTCGCCAATACCTGGCTCCGCAGGCCGAATTCATCCTGAGCCTGACGGGAAATGTCGTACATCTTCTGCAGCGCTTCCGCCGTCAGTCCCATGTTCGAGGTTGCCGGGTCGAGGGTGGGGGAAAGGGACGGGGCGATCGGAAGGGGGGGAATCATTTTGAAGGGTTCGGTGGACATGGAGAATTTGACGCAGGCCTGGCTGTAGGACTCCATGCCGCCCGCGATCATGATATCGGCCTGGCCCGCGATGATGCGCCAGGCGGCGTGGTTGATCGAATCGATCGCCGAACCGCACTGCATCTCCACATAGGAGGCCGCCGTGCTCTCGGGCAGGCCGCCCGCCAGCGACACCCATCGGGCCGGGTTGAGGGCCGAGGTCCCGCCGATGGCCGATCCGGCAAAGACGGAATCAACCCGGCCGCCCTTCTCGATGATCTTCGTCTTCTCCAGGAGGCCCTTCATGGCCAGGCCGCCCAACTGCTCCATCGTAAAGTTCCGGAGTGTCCGTCCCATCGTTCCGAAGGCGGTCCGGACACCGTCCACGAAGACAACATCTCGTTTGCTCATAACTTCTCCTTATTTTTCTTCTGTCGGGCCTCTTCCTCCTCCCGCAGGATCTTGCGCAGCACCTTCCCGATGACGGACTTCGGCAGCGAGTCGCGGAATTCGACGCGCCGGGGCACTTTGTAGGCGGCCAGCTTTTCCCGGCAGAAGGTGATGATCTCCTCCTCCGTGGCCGTCTCCCCCGGCTTCAGAACGACGCATGCCTTGATGGTTTCGCCCCGGTACGGATCGGTGATGCCGACCGCAACCGCTTCCTGAACCTTGGGGTGCTGGAAGAGGACCTCGTCGATCTCCCGTGGGTAGATGTTGAACCCGCCGGCGATCACCATGTCTTTCTTGCGGTCCACGATAAAGAGATAGCCATCCTCGTCCCGGACGGCGATGTCCCCTGTGTAGAGCCAGCCGTCGCGGATCTGTCCCGCCGTCTCGGCGGGGTTGTTCCAGTAACCCTGCATGATGAGAGGGCCTTTCATGACGATCTCTCCCGGCTCTCCCTGTGGGACCTCATCTTTCCCTGCCAGGAGGTCCACCAGCTTTACGTCATTGTCCGGGAAGGGGATCCCGATGCTCCCGACTTTCTTGAGTCCCAGGATCGGGTTGGAGATTCCCAGCGAGGTGGATTCGGAAAGCCCGTACCCCTCGCTGAAGAAGATCCCCATATCCTTGATCTGTTCGATCAGCTCCACCGGCATCGGGGCCGCTCCGGAATTGAGCAGCTTCAGCTTCCGGGCGAGATCGAGCTCCGGCGCCTTGGGGTGGTTGATCAGCGCATTGATCAGCGTCGGGACGGTCGGGAAGAAGGTGATCTCCTTGAAGTTGGCCAGCAGACCCATCATCTCGTCGATGTTGAAGCGGGGGACCTGGATCTGCGTGGCGCAGTTGAACATCGCCCAGTTCATCACCACAATGTTGCCGTAAACGTGGAAGTAGGGCAGGACCGCCATGACGTTACGCCGTTCCGTCGGGGTCAAGTTGACGGTGGCGCTTCCCCATAACGAGCACTGGAGGGTGGCGGCGATCACGTTGGCGTGCGTGAGCACGGCCCCCTTCGGAATGCCGGTCGTCCCGCCAGTGAACTGGATCAGCGCGGGATCTTCGGGGTTCACCTGGACGCGGGGGAGCCTCGTACTTGGGCAACCCCCGATCAGCGTGGAAAAATGATGCCACCCTTCTTCCAGTTCCAGCGTTTGGGCGGTGCTCACGCCGAACCCTTTGATGTAATCGGTGACCCCGGTCGCAATCACCCTCGGAATCGGAACCTCCTTGCACAATTGGCGGACGGCGGGCAGAACCATATCGAAGGTGACGAGCGTCGTCATCCCGGTGGCGAGCGCCGTCATCTTGAGCTCGTCGGCCGTGTACATGGGATTGAGGTTCACGACGATCGCCCCGAGCGACAGCGCCGCGTAGTAGGCGATCGGATACTGAGGGCAGTTCGGCAGTTGAATGCCCACGCGCTCCCCTTTTTGAATTCCCAACGCGCCCAGCGCGTTCGCGAACCGCAAAGCCTGCTGACGCAGCTCCCAGAAGGTCATTTCGGTGCCGAAAAAGTTCAGGGCCGCCTTGTCCGGGTAGGCGTTGGCGGGGATCCCGAGCAGATCATGGACCGCCAGGCGGGGATAACGGATGGTCGTGGGCGTTGCGTAGTCGTAGTGACGATGCCAGGGTCTTTCGTCCATTTCTCGTTCCTCCTTGAATGAGTGGGATTCGTGTGGCCCTACTAAATACTATGCGTAATTGTCAAACAATATGCCTGATCAAAGGACATTTGCAAGCAGTTTTATCAACACTGGTAATAGAAATATTTGACAGTGCACCCCGTTTGTGCAACACCTTCTCGCAGTGAGGAAAACAGAAAAATAAACAGGAGGATTTCATGGATAATCTCAGGTCGTACCGTTCTTTTGTGAGCTACATCGATCGCAGCCGGGAGTACTACGCCGCCCAGGGCTACTCCAGGCCGTACGCCTGGGCCCACCACGACGATGTCCCTTTTACCCCGCTGCAAAAACCTCTCTCCGGTTGCCGTGTAGGATTGGTGACGACAGCAGGCAGAACGTCGGCGGAGGGGCTGATCGGGGCGGGGGGGTTGATGCGGGGGCCCTACGCGGAGCCGGCGAACCCGCCGCCGCAAAATCTCTTCACGAACGATCTGTTTTGGGACAAGAATGCGACTCATACCAACGACGTCGATAGCTTCCTGCCTATAAACCGCCTCGCAGAACAGGCCGCCGCCGGCCGTATCGGGTCGGCGGCGCCCCGCTTCTACGGTGTGCCCACCGATTACAGTCAGAACCGGACGTTGCAGGGCGTCGCCCCCCAGATCCTCGAGTGGTGCAGGGAGGATGGTCTCGATGCCGTGATCCTCCTGGCGCTTTGACCGGTTTGCCACCAGACCGTGAGTCTGGCCGCAAGGCACCTGGAGGCGAACGGCGTCTCCACGGTGGTCATGGGCTGTGCGCGGGACATCGTTGAAGAGTGCGGCGTCGCCCGCTTCGTGTTCACCGATTTCCCGCTGGGAAATCCCTGTGGAAAGCCTTGGGACAAGGAGATGCAGCGCTCAATCGTCGGAAGCGCGCTTGCTCTGCTGGAGCGGGCCTGGATGCCGCGCACCACTGTCCAGACGCCGTTTCACTGGGAAAACGACACCTGGCGAGACGCCTTCATGCGGGTGGACGACAGCAACCGCGAGGCGCTTGCCCGAGCAGGGGAGGAGCGTCGCCGCCTGCAGGCCGAAATCAAGACGGTACGGTGACTGAGGAAAAATCCATGACAGAGTCCCAACCCCTGCCGCCTCTGATCGCCGCCCTGCTGAAGAGGGCGCGCCAGGCTTTCTGCGAGGCGGAACGCCCTGTTATTGTGTAAAGCCAGGAATGAAAGCCCTTCCCTGACACGATGAAACGACCTGCTCCCAGTTACGGTGGATGCGCTTTCCCCTTGAATCGTTATTCCTTTCATGCTACCGGGGGCGCCATGAAAACGAAGTTTAATGTTCACAAATCATATTTTTCAGCAATTGCCAGGCGCCTGGCATTCATCATAAATTACGCAGGGGATCATTTTCCTGATTTGCACGCATTTTTCCGCCTGCTCCTCGTAATCGCCATAATCTTCGCCGTGGCTGTTTTTGGCCCGAAAACGATCTCCAATCCGGCCGCCTCGCCGGAGGATAAGGCCAAAGAAGATCTGAGCCGCTATGAATACCCCAGCATGAAGGAGATCCGCTGGCAGGGACACTTTGTCATGCCGCAGGATAGTCTGGAGAGGCTTTTCGGCAAAGACTGGCTCGCCGTCGCCCGCTTCAACCGGATAGACCGCCGCCACGTTTACCCCGGCATGACGGTAAAAGTTCCCGAAAACATAGAAGATATTAAAAATTACACACCGATGCCCCCAATATTTGAAAAGGCGAAAGAACACCCCAAATACATCCTGCTGAACATAACGGAACAGTGGATCGGGGCTTACGAACACGGTCGACTCGTTTTTTCCATGCCGGCGGCAACCGGGATGGAGGGGCACCTTACCCCGATCGGACTGTTCAGCATTAGTGCGTATCATCGGAATCACACCTCGTCACTCTACAAAACCACAAAGGGAACCCAGCAATATCCAATGGACTTCGCCCTCCTCTTCCATATCGACAAAGAGCACGTATCCTACTGGATACACGCCCGGGATTTGCCCGGACGGCCTGCCTCCCACGGCTGCGTCGGCCTCTTCGACGAAAATATGCAGTTGCGCACCTATGGTGTCCCCGAGAAGCCTGTTCTCGATGACGCAAAAAAACTTTACGCCTGGACAATCGGCGAGGAACTTTACGCCTTTGACGGCGGCACCCCGGCAGTGCTGTCCGACAGGGTGCCTCTGGAAATTTTCGGCGCTCTGCCGAAACGACTCCCCAGATCTCCGCAATAGGGCAAAAAAGCATTGGCATTCCCGATGTAAATCTTATAAAGATACCAATCTGCAATAAGGAGGTAGAAAAAAATATGGATAGTAATGATAAATTCAAAGGCTCGTCAAATTACGTTCTCGACGACGAACTTGCCAAAATCGTCAATGTTTCAATAGCGCTGGAAATGCCGCTCTTGCTGAAGGGCGAACCTGGTACCGGAAAAACGATGCTTGCCCACGCAATAGCCGAAAACCTGGGCATGCCGCTGATCGTCCTGAACGTCAAATCAAGCATGAAGCTTTTGGACGCGCTTTACCAGTACGACACGCTGACCCGCTTAAACGACAGCCGTTTCGGCGATTCCAAACGGGACGTAAGCGATATCAGTGAGTATATCCGGATGGGCAAGATCGGCCAGGCCTTCGTCGCCGAAAACAGAACGGTGCTCCTGATCGACGAAATAGACAAGGCCGACACGGACTTCCAGGATGACATGCTCGACGTCCTCGATCAGATGCAGTTCGACATCATGGAGATAGACAAGACCATCACCGCCCGGAACCGCCCGGTGATCATCATCACCTCCAACGCCAAAAAGGATCTGTCCGATCCCTTCCTCGGACGCTGTAATTTCCATCATATCGCCTTCCCCGATCCGGATATGATGCGGATGATCCTCGACGTCCATTTCCCCGATCTCTCCGAAGGGCTGGCGAGGGCCTCGCTTGCGACCTTCTACCGCCTGCGGGAGCTGCGGGGCATCGAGAAGAAACCGGCGACGCGGGAACTGATAAACTGGGTGCGCGCCCTCAAGCTGGATCCGGATTTCAATATAGAGAATCTCGAACGAAGCAGGGATATCCCGTTTCTGGGCATTCTCTTCAAAAAGAGTCTGGATTTGAACACTGCCCTCCAGCAGACGGGAAAAGGCCAGCGGTAACCGAAATCCTGAATTACAAACAGAGGTTTTCTCAAAGCTCTCTGCTAATAATTTGTAAGGAAGAATAATTGTTCATCAATTTTTTCTATATGCTCAAGGAAAAGGGGGCGCCGGTCTCCCCCACCTCCTTTCTGCGCCTGCACAAGGCGCTCTCCCTCGGCCTGATAGACACCATTGACGATTTCTACACCGCGGCCCGCTCCATTCTCATCAAAAGCGAACGCTATTTCGACGTCTACGACCAGGTGTTCTCCAGCTATTTCAAGGGAGTCGCAATGCCGGAAGCGGACGACACGGAAATTAACGAGGTCATGAAGGCGCTCCTTGAGGAATGGCTCAAAAACCCCAGGGAACTCGCCGACATCCTGGGCATCGATGAAAAGGAACTCGCCAGTTTTACCCCGGAGGAACTGCTCAAGTACTTCATGGATCGCCTGAAGGAGCAGACGGAGGCCCATCACGGCGGCCGCAAATGGATAGGCACCGGCGGAACATCTCCCGTCGGGCACTCCGGCTATCACCCGGGAGGGATGCGGGTCGGCGGTGTTTCCCGGAACAAATCCGCGATGAAAGTGGCGATGGAGCGGCGCTACAAGGATTACGATCAGGAAGGGCCGATAACCGAGCTGCAGATGAACGAGGCCCTCAAGAAGCTCCGGATGATGCTTCCCCACGGACCGCGCGACGTCATCAACATCGATAAAACCATCTATGAAACAATGAGAAACGGCGGAGAGATATCAATTGTCTTCGACCGCCGCCTGACCGACCGGCTTAAAATCGTGCTGATGATCGACAACGGCGGGTGGTCGATGGATCCCTATATCGAGATCGTCCAGACATTATTCACCTACACCCGTTCCCAGTTCAAGGATTTGAAGATATATTTTTTTCACAACACCATATACAGCCATGTCTGGTCAGACCCCCAGCGCCACCTCCGGCCGGAATCCATTGAGGAGCTGACGCGGCTCGATCCGGAAACCCGGGTGATTATCGTCGGCGATGCGGCGATGGCCCCCTCCGAGCTTTCCTGGGCCAACGGCGCCCTTTATATCGACCAGCATGAAAACCGCAGCAGCGAGGAAAGACTGAAATTTCTCGCCCGGACCTTCCGTCACTCCCTGTGGCTGAACCCCCAGCCGGAATCGAGCTGGGGCTATACCTGGACAATCGGAAAAATCGCCAATATCTTACCCATGTTCGAGCTTACCCTGGACGGCCTGGACAAGGCGGTGCGGCATCTGATGAAGCGCAATTAGAATTCTATGGAAAACAACGACTATCTCGATTTTAAGGCCATCGCCATTCTCCTCGTCCTGACCCTGCTGTGGGGACTGAATTATCCTGTCATCAAATATACAAACCAGGGAATATCTCCAGTTTTTTCCTCGGCCATAAGGTCGGTTATCGCCTCGATCTTTGGGGTTCTCTACTGCCTTCGCAAAAAGGAAGCGTTGTTCCACACCGACATCCGGCTTTTTCATGGGTTCATGGTGGGGCTGCTGTTCGGGCTGGAATTTGCGTGCATTTATTTTGGAATGCTCTACACGGATGCGGTCCGTTCGGTGCTCTTCGTTTATCTGAGTCCCTTCGTGGTGGCTGCAGGCGCCCATTTCCTGCTCAAGGGGGATCGTCTCACCTTTTTAAAAACAGTTGGGCTGCTTCTTGCCTTTGCCGGCGTTTTCGCCGTTTTCTGGGGAAAACCGAAAACCGCCCGCCCGACAATGCTCTTGGGAGACATTTTAGAGATCACTGCCGGTTTTTTTTGGGGGGCAACCACTTTGTATATCAAGAAGTTCATGGCCCAGAAGGTGGCGCCTATCAACACCTTTCTATATCAGCTCATCTTCTCGATCCCGATTCTCTTTTTGGTGAGCCTCATTCTGGAGCCGAGATGGATATACAGAATCGATTTTTTCATAATCCTGGCCCTCTTTTTTCAGTCGTTTATCGTCGCCTTCATCTCCTACTTGATCTGGTTCAAACTCATCCACCAGTATTCAGTAAGCAGGCTTTCCTCATTCACATTTTTCACCCCGCTTTTCGGGGTGCTCTTTGGGGTTCTCTTTCTCAATGAAGAATTTACCGTTTCGTTGATGATCGGCCTGCCGCTGGTTTCCCTGGGAATCTTTTTCGTCAACTGGAGAGGCCGGAAAACGGCTTCATGAGGCGTTTTCAGACGATCCGCTGCCGCTCATTGCGAGAATCGGCTGCACGACGCCACGAAAGGCTTTGGCCGCCTCCGTTTTGCTGAAATGGGAAACAAACGGTTCCCCATTGTCGGAGGTCTCGACGATGCGCGGGTCAAGGGGGATGGTTCCCAAAAACGGCACGCCCATCTCTTTGGCCATTTTCGCGCCGCCGCCGGTCTTGAAGACGTTAATAAGCTTGTTGCAGTGCGGACAGATGAGGCCGCTCATATTTTCGACAACGCCTGTTATCGGAACGTTTACCTGCCTGCAGAAATTTATGCATTTTCGGACGTCATTGAGGGACAAATTCTGCGGGGTCGTAACAATTACGGCGCCGTCAATGCCGGGAATAAGCTGCGCGACGGACAGGGGCTCATCCCCTGTTCCCGGGGGAAAATCCACTATCAGGTAATCCAGTTTCCCCCATTCCACATCCGTAATAAGCTGTTTGATTACGCCCATCTTCATCGGTCCCCGCCAGATTACCGCTTCATCCCTGTTCGGAACGAGGAACCCGATCGACATAACCGCCAGGTTTTCGCTGTATTGAACCGGCATCATCTTTTCACCATGGACTTCCGGAAAGACGCCTTCAAGATTCAGCAGGGTCGGGATGCTCGGTCCATGAAAATCGGTATCCAGCAGACCGACCTTCTTTCCCTCCATCGCGAGTGCCACCGCAATGTTGGCAGCGACGGTGCTCTTGCCGACCCCGCCCTTTCCGGAAAGCACCATTATCTTGTGCTTTATCTGATTCAAGCGGGTATTGAGCTCCATTGATTCTGTAAACGCCTTGAGGCTATCCCCGGCTTTGCTGTTTTCTTCACCCATTATTTGTCCTTTCGTTATTTTTTTCGCTTACCATCTCTACACTGACCCAACAATCATTGGCGCATATCAACAAGTTATTCGCGCCCTATCAGATTAAATGGGGATAGTAAAGACCCATAATCAGTTATTCACCTTTTCAAGTTTTAAACGGGGGATGAAAAACAGATTCACAAGAACAGCGCCTCCGACAAGCACAAAGGCAAATCCAAACATGCCCGCATCCCCGAATATCCCCAGGAAAACAGGGATAAGACCGGCGCCGATAATATAGGCGATAAAAATAGCCAGAGAAACGGCAAGACTGCGCGCCTTGTCGGGAAAAATCGTGGAAATCGCTGAAAATCCGGCGGGGAAAAAACTCCCCGTCAGCATCGGCTGCAGAAAGACCATCAGGATAACCCATCTGTTCGGAAGGGCGCCCAGGAGAATAAGCGCGAGCCCATTGAACAGTACAACCGCTACCATGGTGATTTTTACGCCGAAACGATCAACAATCCATCCGGAGATAAAGACTAACGGAATCACGGAAATCCGGGACAAGCCCAAGAGCGTATTCGCCGTGCTCCGGTCTATGCCCTTTTCCGCGGCGAGATAAAGAGGCATCATGTTGTAAACGCCCATACTGACGGCAAGAGCCGCGCCAAAAAGAAAGGCTATTATCCAGAAATCATGGTTTCCGGCAACCAGGCGAAAATTGCCGAAGGTCGGGGCATCCCCCTTAAAATCGCCGCCCGTCGTCCAGCGGATAAAGACAAGGCCTGAGACTATCGAAAGAATCCCAACTGACGCCATTATCGCCCTCCAGGGAAGGATGAGAAGCAGCGCCTCGGCGATCAGCGGGGCGGTGACAAAAGCCAGATTCGGGGCAGTTTCATGGACGGAAATCGCCTTTCCCCAGCGGGCAGAGGCGATCGTGGAAGTAATCGCTGTTATTCCTGAGGGAAGATAAAAACCGGAAAAGAACCCTACCAGGAATAATTCTCCCCGGATCATCCATAAACCTTTGCTGAACGCAATCAAAAGCAGCAATATCCCCATGGCGACCGCTGATGCCAGAATAGTATGGCGATGCGAAAGCCTTGAGGAAACCAGCCCGGAGACGATAAGCCCCGCGGCATAGCCCAGGGCGAGCATCAGAAAAACGAGCCCGGCATCGGAATGACCGACGCCGAATTCCTTTTCGATGACCGGCATAAGCGGGGCGGAAATGACGCGGGACAGGATGTTGATATAAAAAACCCCGACCAGCGAAAACAGCAGAATAAGCTCCGACTTTAAGGTCGGGCGGGCATCACTCATAAAGATAACCGGCCTTTCTTGAGTTTTTCGCAGGCGTCGCTCAGGAGCGGCATAAAGACGAGCAGATCCTCGACAACGGCGACATCGGCTATCTGGAAGATAGAGGCGCGGGGATCACTGTTGATCGCGACGATGAACTGCGAACCGCGCATCCCCATCAGATGCTGAAGCGCGCCGGAAATTCCGCAGGCGATATAGAGGCGGGGCGTTACGGTCCTTCCGGTCTGACCAATCTGCAGGCGGGTGGGAAGCCAGCCCGCGTCGCACACCGTTCGGGAGCCGCCGACAGCGGAACGGGAAAAAAGCGCCGCCAGGTCGCGGACAAGGGAGAGATTCTCCTCTTTTTTGATCCCCCGGCCGGCGGCAACAACAACCTCCGCCGCGGCAAGATCGGCATCATTTTCCGGCGCTGACAACAGGCCAAGGGGGCGGCTCACAAGCGCCATCTCCGGAACGGGAATGATCTTTGCCTGCGCCGCTAACAATCGCTTCTCGCTCATCTCGCCGCCCTGTTTCCCCGGATTTATCCTGACGGAGCCGCCGACGCGATACGCGCCGGGAAGAAGAGTGATCACAGTTGTCTCTGCCCGAGAGGCGACCTCGGCCTGTATTTTGCCATTGAGAAGCGAACGCCGGAAGATCACCTCCAACCCGTCGCTCCTTGCGCTCTCGATCGCGGTGAGGCAGCCGGCGCCAAGGAGAGCGGCCAGCCCCGGGGCAAAGTCGGCGCCGGTCGCATCATGGGGAATGCAAACAAATCGAGGTTTTATATCAGCAAGACGCGGGGCAAGAACGCGCTTCCACGCCTCCGCGCTGTAAACGGCAAGAGCCTCTCCCGCAAGGCCGGTAACGGCAACATCAGGAATTTCGGAAAGCAGGGCGACGGCCCTTTCGATCCTCGCCCCGAGAACAAAGACACAAACCGGGGCGGTCTGATCGCCGCGGAGGGCTTTTGCAAAAGCGATCAGCTCTATCGTAACCGGCGCCGGAAGCCCGGCGGCAAGTTCAGCAACAACAACTATTTCCATGGACATTATATTATAACCCGATAGCTTTTGAAGTACCGCCATTATTCACAGAAACGCCCGTTCGCTGAATATTTCGGCAAGCCGCTCCGCCTTTTGTTCCGCCGTCCCCTCCAGAAAAAGGGCTTTCCCCGACGGTGCAGGCCAAAAAAGACCGAGGAGCAACTCGCGCCGGGGCGCTTCCGGCAGGGCGGCGGCCGGGACGGTCAGCACCGGCTGTGAACGCGACCGCAGGACGTGGGAGAGGGCGGGATAACGCGGGCGGTTGATCCCCGACTGGACGGTGATCAGGGCCGGAAGGGGCAGCTCCAACCCTTCTCGCAGGCCGCCTTCCAGTTCCCGCTCAACGGTAATCCTGCCATTTTCCGGGGAGATCCGCTCCTCCACGACCGCCGTCGCGCAGGGTATCCCCAGCAATTCCGCGAGGATCGGTCCGGTCTGCCCATGCATGGCATCATCCGACATCACTCCGGCCACAACCAGATTATAGGAACAATCACGGACAAAGGATGCCAGTAAAGAGGCCGTATCGCCGGGGAAAAGATCCTGATCTCCGGCGGGAAGGATATGAATCGCCTTGTCGGCCCCCATTGCCAGAGCGCGGCGCAAAACAGCGGAAACGCGGGCCGGACCTACCGAAATCGCGTCCACAGAGCTTCCCGGCAGCGCCTCGCGTATCCTCAGCGCCTCCTCCACCGCAAACTCGTCAAAACGGTTCATCCGCCAGCCATTTTCTGGCGCCAGCAAAGATTCGCCATCCCCGGCAATCCGGATATCCGCCTCGGCATCGGGCGTCTGTTTCACCAGAACGAGTATCTTCATTTTCTATAATTCCATCGCCGTCATACCTGTACCGCCCCAGGCCGGTTCATCGCCAGCAGTTTCCTTCCCTCCCGAAAGAGCACATCCATCTTGTCCATAGTCGTCGCTTCCACAAAGCCGCGGCCAAAGAGGGGGTGCGCAATGACGTCCCCCTTTTCGTAGAGCTCCGTTATCCCGTAATCCCAAACGGCCGCATCCTGACCGGTCGCCGCATTTTTTGCCTGCCACTGCCTGTTGGCCTCCGGGCGGACCGGTTTCAGCGCGGGCGCCAGCCTTCCCCCGAAGCCCCGCACAGCGGGAATCTCCTTTTTTCTTGCCGGCGCCGGCCCATGATAACGATGCTCGGATCCGCACGTTCTGCACTTTACCCCGGAGACCACCCCGTTCACTTCGTAGAGAACGACATGGGCCAACGTCAGCCGACAGTGCGAACAATAGGAATCAATATATCTTCCCACCAGTGTAACCACAGAAACCTCCCATTTTTCTTATCCGCGTCGCCTTTATCACGATGGCCGCGATTTGCAAACCTGATTTTCGCGATGGCAAAAACCGTCATTCGCATGGTTCTGGGTGGACTATTTCACAAAATGGTTCATCCCGGATGCAGATTTGGATTATGCCACCGTTCATAAGACTCGCCAAGGGGCTCAGGCGACATCGCCAATATTTTGTCAATTTTTTGTCTTGACAAGGGAGGAAGGTTCGCTTCAAATGCTACCCCGTAATCGTTTCCATGTAAATGTTTCTCTAAAACATGCATAAAGGAGACAAGAGTGATCAGAAAACATCGTCTTGCAGACAGGGTTGCCATTATTACCGGGGCAGGCTCCGGCATTGGACAGGCAGTCGCCAGGCTTTTTACGCGCGAAGGCGCCCGGCTCGTCCTGGCTGATGTCAACGAAGAGGGGCTCCGGGAAACAATGGATCTGGTCCGAAATGAAGGGGGAAACGGGGTATTCAGAATTGTGGATGTCTCCGTTGAACAGCAGGTCAAGGAACTCATCGACTTCGGCATTTCATCATATTCCGTAATCGATATTCTCTGCAACAATGCCGGCATTACCGGCAAGATGAGTCCCCTAGAGGAGCAGGACTCCGAAGACTGGGAAAAGGTCTTTGGAATCAATATTCTGGGAGCTGTTTTCGGAACCAAGCATGTCGTTCCCTATATGCGGCAAAGAAGATGCGGGTCTATTGTCAATACGGCATCCGTCGCGGGCATAAGATCAGGAGCGGGGGGAAATGCCTACAGTGCCAGCAAGGCCGCGCTGATCAATTTTACCCGGACATCCGCCTGCGACCTGGGAATTGACAATATTCGCGTAAACGCGGTGTGCCCCGGTCTTATTGAGACGGGAATGACCAAACCAATTTTTGAATACGCCCGTTCCCGGGGAAAAGAGGAAAAATTGGGGAACCGAGCCGAATTACGACGGTATGGAAAACCCGAAGAGGTTGCCGCCGCAATCCTTTTTCTGGCCAGCGACGAGGCAAGCTTCATCACCGGCCAGGCCCTCCCCGTTGATGGCGGCAACACCGCTTCCTTGAACATGCCGGGGATGAAGTTTTAAAAAAAAGCCTTGACTTGCGCAAATAACAAATGGTAGCGAACACACCATCTTTTTTCGCTTTTATGTTCAACTAAACTAAACGACAGAGGCCATGGATATGCGTGGGGAAATGCCTGTTTTTTCCTTCATTGGTCACAGCTATCACCCACAGCATCTCTGGCGGGGCTTTTTCCAGACAAACATCCCGAAGGAAAGGAGAAAAAAACAATGAAAGTAAGAACTTGGGGTGGGAGTGTTATACTCTCGGCGTTTTTGGTTATCATGATGGTTTTTCCTGTTTGGGCACGCACCATCAAGATCGGCATTATCGGCCCGATGAATTTTGTCCAGGGCAAAGGCCAGTGGAACGGCGCAATCATGGCCGCCGAGGAGATCAATGCCAAGGGGGGCGTTCAGGTCGGCAAGGAAAAAATGAAAATAGAACTGGTGAAGTCCGACTCCAATGAATTTATAAACCTGGCCGACGCCACGAATGCGATGGAGCGGCTAATGACCCAGGACAAGGTAGATTTTGTGATCGGCGGGTTCAGGTCCGAAGCCGTTCTGGCGATGCAGGACATCGTCATGGACTACAAGAAAATATTCATCGGCGTCGGGGCCGCCCACCCGGAGATCTGCCTGCGTGTGGCCAAAGACTACAACCGTTATAAGTACTTCTTCCGCGGTTCGCCGTTCAATTCCAATTATCTGGTCGCAACCAGTTTCGCCCATTTGGGATTTGTCGAAGCCGCTCTTAAAAAAGAATTGAACATCCCCAAGATAAAAGTGGCCATCGTCGCCGAGAAGGCCATATGGATAGATCCGATGATCACGGCGGCCCAGGGCGTGATCCCCAAAATGGGTATGGACGTGGTTGGGATCTGGCGGCCATCCGACAAGGCGACGGACGTAACCGCGGAACTTGCGGCCATTCAAAAAGCTGAACCCCATATGATCTTCACTATTTTTTCTGCCTCGGTGGGTATCACCTTCGCCCGGCAGGCCGGTGAACTCAAGATACCGGCCATTCAGGTGGGCATCAACGTAGAGGCTCAAAAAGACGGCTTCTGGGAGGCCACCAAGGGGATGGGGAATTATGTCTTTACGACGAACACCTATGCCCAGGGGGTTGAGTACAATGCCTTGACCAAACCTTTTGTAGAAACCTATACAAAACGGTTCGGCGAGGCCCCCACATACACGGCCGACACCCATACCGCGATTGTCGAGGCGTTGGTTCCAAGTATAGAGGCCGTCGGAAGTCTGGATGCCGATAAGCTCGTCGCCCACTTGGAAAACCGCGAATACCTGGTCCCCAGCGGAAAGGTGAAATACCTCAAAGATGCCCAGGGCCGCCCCACCCATGATTTGGCCTGGGGACCGGGGTATCTGACCAGCCTTGGGGTCCAGTGGCAGGACGGCAAACTGGTCGGTGTCTGGCCCAACAAGTGGGTGGCGGCCCCCGGAGCGCCCGAGGTTACCTATAAAGGGATCGCTCCCCTTAAACTACCGCCCTGGATGAAAAAATAACATATACTCCCCTTTGAATATGCCCCATCCCTCCCCGTCTGAAGGGGAGGGATGGGAAGAACGGTTATCCTTTATCTGTCGATCGATCTTCTTCTGAGGCGTTATGAATATTCTCATTACCGGTCTCATCACCGGCAGCATGCTGGCCCTCTTGGCCATCAGCTTCTCGCTGATCTTCGGGGTGGCCCGCATCGTCAACATCGCCCACACCGCCTTCTACATGGTCGCCGGTTATTGCATCTTCAGCCTGACCGGCAAATTCGGTCTCAATCCCGTCGCGGGGATGATGATCGCGGTTATGGTCGTCACCGTTTTCGGCCTGCTGGCCTACAAGTTCCTGATTGACCCGATCCGCGAACACGAGGCCGCGGTTCTGATCGCCACGATCGCGCTGGCCATGATCTTTCAGGAAGCGGTCATGCTGATCTACACCGGAGACTACCGGACCGTATCTGCGCTAATTGAGGGGTATTTCACCTTGATGGGGGTAAAGGTCTTCTATCAACAGGTGCTGACCTTCGGCGTCGTTCTGGTGATCCTGGGTCTCCTCTGGGTTCTCCTGATGAAAACCAAATTGGGCCTGGCGATCCGCTCCACGGCCGAGGACCGGGAGGTGGCCAACCTGATGGGGATGAATGAGAGCCGGCTGGCCATGATCACGATGGGCATCTCCGTTGCGCTTGCCGGGTTTACCGGGGCGGTGCTTGCGCCGCTGACGGTGCTAAGCCCCTACATGTGGATGGAACCGCTGATCATGATGATGGCCGTTGTCGTCCTGGGGGGCTTAGGCAGCATCAAGGGAAGTTTCGTCGCGGCCTATATCCTGGGGTTCACCGAAGCGCTGGTGGTTTTTTTAATCCCGAAGGGGGCTTTTCTGAAGGGATCGGTCGCCTTGACGATCATGATCCTGGTCCTGCTGCTTCGGCCCGAGGGCCTTTTCGGTATCTCCTTTGAGGAAGAGAGGTGACCATGGTCGCTGCCGGATTGTATTTGAAGAGGTTTTATACGGTCGTGCGCGGAGAGGTGCTGGTCCTCCCGAGCCGCGTCATTGTCGCCCTTTTCTTCCTGGTTCTGCTCGGAATGCCGCTGATCAGTCAGGATCCTTATCTGATTCGCATCATTGTTTTGACCAGCATCTTTGCGATCCTGGCTGCAAGCTGGGACCTGTTGTCCGGCTTCACCGGTCAGATGAACTTCGGCCACGCCCTTTTCTTCGGCGTTGGGGCCTACGCATCCGCCCTGCTGAATATCCATCTCCACATGCCCCCGTGGGGAACCATACCGTTGGGGGCCATGGCAGCGGTGCTCACTGGTTTGATTGTCGGGATCCCATGTCTCCGTCTGAAACACACCTACCTGGCCCTGACGACGATGGCCTTCCCGATTATCTTGATGGGCATCGTGTTTGCTCTGCCCGATTTCACGGGTGGTGAGCTGGGAATTTCGGGATTGCCGCGCATTTCCAATTCGCTCCTCGGCAATTATTACATTTACGTCGGAACGATGCTCGTTCTGTGCACGATCATGTGGAAAATTACCGATTCCAATACCGGCATCATTTTTCACGCCATCCGCGAGGATGAACTGGCCGTGAAGGCTTCGGGGATCAACACCACCCGCTACAAACTGCTGGCCTTCTGCCTGAGTGGCTTCTTTGCCGGTATAGCCGGAGGTCTCTACGCGCATTACATGAGAATCGCCGGCCCGTCGACACTGGAGGTCTCCATGTCCTTTACTGTGGTGATCTGGGGTGTTTTCGGGGGAATGGCAACAATTTACGGCCCCGTAGCAGCGGTGTTCATCCTTTTTCCGCTGCTGGAATTTGTCCGCTTCTGGCCGGAGTACCGCACGCTGATCTTTGCCGTCATCGTCCTGCTGATACTGTTGTACATGCCGGAAGGACTGATCCCGTGGGTGAGGGACAAAATCGAAAAGGAGTGCCCCCGCTGCAAGGTGAAAAACATCGCAACCCGTGATACATGTCGCATTTGCAGTGCTTCGCTTAATTGACCGGCCCTGTGGAGATTGCCGGAATGGGTGGAAAACCCACCGCTTTTATGAAAGCTATAACCATTCAACAACCTAAAGGATGCAACTATGAACTATAAAGATGCGTATCTTTCCAAACCATGGCTGAAAAGCTATCCGGAGGAGGTCCCCGCCCAAATTGACATCCCCGAGATATCCGTGCCGGATCTCTTCGCCCAGATCGTTGAAAAATACGGAAGCCGCCCGGCTTTGATCTTTTACGGCAAAAAGATAACCTACCGCGAGCTCCAGGAACTGGTGGACCGGATGGCAACCGCCTTTGCGGATATGGGAATCGGCAAGGGAGATACCGTGGCCCTTCATCTTTTAAACAGTCCCCAATACGTCATTTCCTATTTTGCGTCGCTGCGGCTGGGCGCCAAGGTCACGCCGATCAGCCCGGTCTATACCAGCATCGAGGTTAAACATCAGATTGAGGACAGCGAGGCGAAAATCGTTATCTGCCAGGATATCCTTTTCGATAACCTTGATAAGTCCGGCATCAGTCCGGAACGGGTGATTTTAACCAGCATTAACGAGTACCTCCCCGCCTTGAAAAAAATCTTCGCCGGCGGGAAAAGGGCCTCTGTCGGAAAAACCGGGCTTTCGATAGAAACGCTCAAAAAAAGGGGAATCAAATCCTTCCAGGACTTGTTGAAAAAATACCCCCCCGAACCCCCGGTAGTCGTAATTGACCCGTGGAAAGACCTTGCGGCGCTGCCTTACACGGGGGGAACCACCGGGCTTCCGAAGGCTGCCATGCTTACGCATCGGAATATCGTCGCCCTGCAGGCTCAGACCCTTGCCTTCTGGCCGATATTTGAAGAGGGGAAAGAGGTGATTATGGCCTTTTTACCCCTGTTCCACATTTACGGGCAGGTGGTTGTAATGATTGCGGGTTTGGCCTCCGGGGCAACCCTTGTTCTGTTCACCACCCCCGATATCGATGAAATCCTCTCGGCAATGGAACGTTATCAGGCCTCCGCATTCTACGGGGTGCCTACCCTGTTTGAATATCTTAAGGAGTATGAAAAAACCAACCGGGTAAACTGGAAGCGCCTGAAACTGATTGTCTGCGGGGCCGATACGCTGCACGAATCGACAATCGACGGCTGGGGAAAAAGGACTGGATCGCAGATCCTCGAGGGGTACGGAATGACGGAAACCACTTCCGCCAGCCACGGCTCGCCGATGAAGCACTACAAGAAGGGTTCGTTCGGTGTGCCTCTGCCGAATGTCGGGGCGGCAATAATCGATCCGGAGGGAACTGAATTCCTGCCGGTCGGCGAGGTCGGCGAGATGATTTTATCCGGGCCGAATATCATGCAGGGTTACTGGAAAAGACCGGAAAGCACACAGGAGATCATGTTCGAAATTGATGGGGTTACCTGGATGCGCACCGGGGATTTGGTCAGCATGGACGAGGAGGGATATTTTCATTTCTTCGACCGCAAGCGGGATCTGATAAAATACAAGGGATATTCAGTATTCGCGCGGCATGTGGAGGAAGTCCTCTATCAACATCCACAGATCAAGGCCGCCGGCGTTGTCGGTATTCCTGATCCCGCAGTCGGAAACCTGATCAAGGCCTATGTAGTTCTGGAAAGCGAGGCCAGAGGCAAGATTTCGGAGGAAGAAATCGTAAATTTTTGTTGTGAGCGGCTTGCCCATTACAAGGTTCCGAAGATCATCGAATTCCGCGGCGAGCTGCCGAAAACCGATGTCGGCAAGGTCTCGCGGCGGGAATTGCGAGAGGAAAACGAGGAGTGCTGACATGACCGTACCATTGCTGGAAGTGGAAGGATTAAACAAAAATTTCGGTGGTCTGCATGCGGTCAAGAACATCAGGCTGCGCATGGAGCAAAAGGAGATCATCGGCCTCATCGGCCCCAATGGCGCCGGCAAAACTACCCTGCTGCGACTTCTAACCGGAATATTGAAACCGAATTCGGGAAGTGTTGTTTTCAAGGGGAAACAGCTCGTCGGCATGAAGATCTGGGATATCGTCAACATGGGAATAGCCGGCACTTTTCAGAACATGCGGCCGTTTCGCCGCCTTCCCATTATCGCTAATGTGATGGTTTCCTGCCTCTCCCCCCGGGTGATGAAAAAAGGGGAGTGGGTGAAGGTTGTGGAGGCAAAGGCCATGGACGCCCTCGAATTCGCAGGTATCTCTGATATGGCTTTGGAAAAAGCTTCCACGCTGTCTCAGGGAGACTTGAAGAGACTGGAGGTGGCGCGGGCAGTGGCTACGGAACCGGAATTGCTGCTGCTGGATGAACCGTTCGGCGGACTCAGCCCCGCCGAGACGGAGTTGATGGCAAAATCCATACACCGGCTCCACAAGGGCGGGCGCTTTGGGCGCCTGCACAGCGAGGGACCCGCGATGATCATTGTCGAGCATAAATTGCAACAGCTTATGAAGATCGTGGACAGAATCATCGTTCTTAACTTCGGCTCGATCCTTGCCGAGGGAACCCCGGACGAGGTGGTGAATAATCCGCTGGTAATCGAGGCCTATCTGGGGACGGGGGGAGGACAATAGCCATGCTCCTCGACGTCTCCCACTTAAGCGTACGGTATGACAAGGCCGTTCTTGTCAACGATGTCAGCCTGTCCGTTGCAAAAGGGGAACTGGTCGCCCTGGTCGGACCTAACGGAGCAGGGAAATCTACAGCGCTTCGGGCGATCAGCGGCCTGGTTGCCTGGGAGAGGGAAATCAAGCGCCGTTCCACTTCGGGCGACATCTCCATAGAAGGGACGATAACCTTCAAAGGCGAACGCATCGATCAGATCCCCGCCCACGCTATCGTCCAGCGGGGGCTTGTTCTCTGCCCCGAAAGAAGACGCCCTTTTCGGGAAATGAGCGTGCTCGAAAATTTATGGGCGGGCGCATATCTTCAGAAAGACAAGAAAAAAACCGAGGATATCCTGAAAAAGGTCTATGAGCTGTTTCCGGTTCTCCAAAAACGCGCGGCGCAGATATCCGGGACCCTCTCCGGCGGCGAACAGCAGATGCTGGCCATTGGCCGGGCCTTCATGTCTGACCCGGAACTCCTCTGCATCGACGAACCATCCACCGGTCTGGCCCCGCTGATCCGCCAGGAGGTCTTTGAAAAAATCTCCGAGATCAAACGCATGGGAATAACGATCCTGCTGGTTGAGCAGGAGGTAAGCACCGTCTTTAAGATGTCCAGCCGCAATTACGTACTATCTTCGGGAAAAATTATTGCGCAGGGAACCGCGGAGGAACTGCTCCAGAACGAAGTCCTGCGCAAGAGCTATCTGGGGCTGTAGGCGGCAGCTTCCTACAGCAGCTCGTGCAGAAACCGGCCGGTATGGGAGCCCCCTGTATTGGCAACCTCTTCCGGTGTTCCCGTGGCGACAATTCGGCCGCCGCCGGGGCCTCCTTCCGGACCAAGGTCGATGATGTAGTCGGCAGACTTGATCATGTCGAGGTTGTGCTCGATCAGGACGACGGTGTTTCCCATGTCCACGAGGCGCATCAAAACGTCAAGAAGCTTCTGGATGTCGGAAAAATGGAGACCGATCGTCGGTTCGTCGAGGATATAGAGGGTGTTGCTGTTGGCCCGTTTCCCCAGTTCGCGGGACAGCTTGATCCGCTGCGCCTCGCCGCCGGAGAGTGTCGTCGCCGACTGTCCGAGGTGGATGTACCCTAAGCCCACATCGTACAAAAGCTGAAGCTTCTCGCGGATCGACGGGATATGCTCGAAAAAGGAGAGCGCCTGCTCGACGGTCATCTCTAGGATTTCGGCGATGTTTTTGCCTTTGTAGCGGATCTCGAGGGTATCGGGATTGAACCGTCGGCCATGACAGGTGTCGCAGGTCACATACACGTCCGGCAGGAAGTGCATCTCGATCTTGATCAGGCCGTTTCCCTCGCACGCCTCGCACCGCCCGCCCTTGACGTTGAAACTGAAACGCCCCGCCTTGTAGCCGCGGAGTCTCGCTTCGGGAAGACCGGTGAAAAGTTCCCGGATATGGGAAAAAATGCCGGTATAGGTAACCGGATTGGAACGCGGCGTTCGTCCTATCGGCTGCTGGTTCATCATGATGACCCGCTCGATGCCGCCGAAATCGGCAATGCGTCGCACCTTGCCGCCGCCCGTGCGCTCCTGGTTGATCCTCCGGGCAAGCGCCTTGTAGAGGGTTTCGATCACCATCGTGCTTTTCCCGGATCCG
>Ga0208373_1001298_pt1 | contig 34140 bp, 29 predicted proteins | sample RifOxyC2_FD_184036 | JGI IMG/M metagenome (GOLD analysis project Ga0208373, IMG submission 184036) | Soil microbial communities from Rifle, Colorado - Rifle Oxygen_injection C2 (SPAdes) | ecosystem: Environmental > Terrestrial > Deep subsurface > Rock core/Sediment | place: Rifle, Colorado... | reverse complement strand
CCCTGACTATTTACATTCTGCAATGTTTCCCGGTTTAACCTGTGTCTTTACGCGGATGTTTTTGCCTGTCGTATAGAACTCGTCAACAATGTTGAATTCCTGAGATTCCACTACCTCAATTTCCGGTTCCTGTACAAAATTTTCGGTTTCGAGAATCTTTTCCCGCAGTCTTTTACGGCAGACCTGGATGGCGTCTGCAAGTGTAAAATTTGCGGGAATCGGGGTTTGTGAACCATCTTCCGCTATCGTCAGGATCCTGCGTTCCGTGTCGGCAAGAACCGTCAGCTCTGCCGTTGTCCTGGCAAGGGCGGCCCCGACAGCATTGGCAATTTCGTAATTGACGGGGATGTGCGCTTTGCAATTACCAACATCAAACTCTGTTTTCAGCAATCTTTCTATTTCAGGGGCCATCTGCTTTGCCGGTCCGCCGACGACATGGAGGCTGTGGGGTTCGAGTTTTCTGTCCGTCAGCAGGGCATGAATAGTATAGACTGGAGCATTGTTAATTTCATGAAGGAATTGGAGGGAGGCTGAGGCAATCCTGCGGCAGGTCTCCGTAAAGATCATCCGCGCCGCCTCCGGGACGTTGCAATGGAGAGATTCGGCTATCGGGATGAGGGAATTTGTCGCCTGTTGAAGATCTCCCATCGCTGTCAAGCCGAGGACAATCATCGCGTCGGTGGGAGTGGGAAATGGCCCTCCCCACGCGGCGGCAGGTCCTTCGCGGTTGGGGCCGATCAGAATCACTCCCTTGTCCACACTCACGACGCTGTCCCCGCCAACCCCGATTGAGCGGGTACGCAACCCCCTGATCAGTGTTTTTCTGCCTTCTATGGTAACGCCGAACGGCTCAAGGAGGGGGATCCCGTCGGCAAATATGGCGATATCCGTTGTTGTGCCGCCGATATCGAGAGCAATGGAATCCTCCCGGCAATTTGTCGTTGCCATAATTCCCATGACACTCGCCGCTGGCCCGGAAAGGATGGTTTGGGCCGGAAATTCAACAGAGCGGGAAAGTTCCAGGGCGCCGCCATCCGCCTTCAGTATGTAAATGGGAATATTCATCCCCCGTTTCAGCGCAAAGTCGGCGACACTGCCGGTGAACCGCTGATAAAGGTCCCAGATGGCCTCATTGAGAAAGGTGGTGGCAATCCGGCGGGGAAAATTGAGATGTCCTGATACTCTGTGACCGAGGGTAACATGGGCTGCCTTATTGCCGATAATTTCCCGGAGCTCAAACTCGTGTTGGGGATTGCGCGTTGAAAATTTCCCGACGATTCCTATATTTTTAATTCCTTCGAAAACAAAATCCGCCACTGCCCGGTCTGCCTCTGCATGGTTCAGGGCTTCCATCTCGCGGCCGCGATGGTTAATGGAGCCGGCCAGGAAACGTATGTCCGGATAGGCATTTATGGACTCGGGGGAGAGACCGGGGCCGCTCGCGACGAGGAGACCAACCCGGTCAATCTTGTTTTGCACAATCGCGTTTGTTGAGATGGTTGTGCTTAAAACGACCCTTTCCAGTTGAGGAATTGTGGCTTTGTCAACGATTCCGTTTGTAGCAGCAAGAAGCGAGGCAAGCAAATGGGCATGATTTGTGGGGACTTTTGTCTTTTTAATAACCTCACCACCGCCGATCAGAACCGCGTCGGTGTGCGTCCCACCTACATCGATACCCAGAATCATAGGGGTTCTCCTTTTTTCTTTGCGGGGCTCTTTATATATTTATAAAATATTCTTGACAAGCTGAAAATTAATAGTAGAATGCCACAAGTTTGCAGTCAGTGAGTTGTGTGACTGCAAGGAAGTGAAATCTATGAAAGGAGGTGGCGTTTAATGAAGAAGATATTCGCAATGATTATTTCTATATTATTTCTGGCGACGATTTCGTTCGCGGTTGTTGGCTGCAGCAAGAAAGAAGAGCCGAAACCCGCGGAGACCGCAGCACCGGCAGCTCCGGCAGCTCCGGCTACTCCCGAAGCGGCTCCGGCTGCCCCGGCAGCTCCGGCAGCTCCGGCAACAAAGTAGTTCTGTTTTAATCGTAAAAAAAAGGCTGGGATTTTATTCCAGCCTTTTTTTTATCTTATTTTTTGACTATCCCTGCAAATGTATTGTATAAGCACATGCGAATATCGTGAAAAAATCATAATGGAGGTGCAGCTATGAGCAATCGCGGTGATTTTATTGCGGGTATGGTTGTCGGTGGTTTTTTGGGCGCCCTTATCGGCATTCTTTATGCGCCGAAAAGCGGCAGGGAGACACGTGAAGAAATAGGCAAAAAAACGGAGGAGCTGCTCTCGCGGGCAAAGGATGAATACGAAAACGCGATAGAGAAGAGTCGCAACGCCTATGAAGCGACCCTGTTAAAACTCAAAAAACTGGAAGAGCAGACCAAAAAGAAGGTTGATGAGGTTGAAGAAAGGGTCGAAGAGTTAAAAGAGCAGGGGAAAGATACATTGCAGGAAGGCAAGAGCCGCTTGAAGAATGCTATCGTCGCGGGGGTGGAAGCCTTCAAGGAAGAGCAGAAAAAGGCATAGGACAATTAGAAGAGTAAAGAGGAGTTTACCATGACGAATATGGAGATGATCCTGTTAATTGTCAGCCTGGCCTTTCTTGTCATTGCCGGCTATGCCGCTTGGGCCTTGATTCAAATCAGAAAAACGTCATTAAGCGTCGCGGAGACGCTTGGCAGCATCAACCAGAGGCTGCCGGTCATAATGAAAAATCTGGAAGAAATAACGACAAAAATCAACAATGTTACGAACACCGTAGAACGACAGGTTGACGATCTTGCCTTGACCTTCGATAAAATTAACAGCGCCATGAATTTTTATCTAGGGAAAGAGCTGTTTTTCCGGCAGCAGGTGGGCATTCCGGTTGCGAATGCATTTCGTACCTATGGCGCGTTTGTAAAGGGAATCAGAGTTTTTCTCGATTATCTGAAGACCGGCTCGCCGTCCGGGAATCACAATCGTTTCCGGTAAATTACTCGAAAAATAGCAGAGGGAAGTCTATGGCCGGGGTAACGTACGGGAAAAGGGGGGGGCAGATCCTTGTCAAAAAAGTGCAGGAAAAGACGCCCTTTTCCCGTACCGCTGAAGATGTCGTGCGACAGATAAAGGCGTCGCAAACACCCGGCGAAGAGGATTACCGGGAGAGGTCCCTTGCCATGCATGGTCTGATTTGCGCCCGTTGCGGCCGGGAGTTTGACGCCTCCAATCGCCACCTCCTCACCGTTCACCACAAGGATGGCAATCATCAAAACAACCCGCCGGATGGGAACAACTGGGAGAACCTCTGCGCCTATTGTCACGAGGATGTCCACAGCAGGGAGATTTTGGGCGATTACCTCGATGGAGCAACCGCTTCCCGGGAACAGGCCCTTTTCTATGCCGACCCCGGCGCGCAACGAGGAATGGGTTCTCTTGCCGAAAAACTGAAAAACGCCTTGGAAAAGAAAAAAGTATGAACGAAGTCATTGTATTGTAACTTAAATAAGGAGGGAGCAGGTATGGGTAAACTTTTATGGCAGCCGTCCGAGGAACGAATCAAAAGTGCGAATATGTACCGCTTTATGGCGTTCGTCAAAGAGCGGTACGGAAAAGATTTTAAGGATTACAGCAGCCTTCATGACTGGTCAGTCAACAATATTGCCGATTTCTGGGGAGCCGCCTGGGATTTTCTCGGGATCAAGGCATCCCGTAGGTATGACAAGGTGATTGAGGATGACAAAAAAATGCCCGGGGCAAACTGGTTTCCCGGCGCTCGTCTCAACTTTGCCGAAAACCTCCTGCGTTATCGCGATGATTCCGTAGCCTTGAGCTTCCGGGGCGAGGATCATCAACCGGTTACAATGACTTACGCCGCGCTTTATGATGAGGTAGCCAGACTGGCGAAGAGCCTCGAAAATTGCGGTGTAGGCCCCGGCGACCGTGTTGCCGGCTTCATGCCTAACATGATTGAAACCGTTGCCGCCATGCTCGCAACTACAAGCCTCGGGGCGGTATGGTCGTCGTCCTCGCCTGATTTCGGAATCAAGGGTGTACTGGATCGTTTCGGGCAGATCAAGCCCAAGGTGCTCTTCGCGGCGAACGGCTATTTCTTCAAGGGGAAAAACCTTGATTCCCTTTCCCGGGTTGCCGAGATCATCAAGGCTCTGCCGACCATCGAAAAGGTTGTTCTTGTCCCTTATACGGAACAAGAACCGAATATCAGCCCCCTTGCGAATGCCGTTCTTTATAAGGACTTCCGTTCCTCCGAAAGCGGTCTGGTGATAGATTTCGCACAGCTTCCCTTTGATCATCCCGTTTACATAATGTACACCTCCGGGACTACCGGTCTTCCCAAGTGCATGGTGCAGAGCGCCGGCGGAATTTTGATCAACCAGCTGAAGGAGATGGTGCTCCACACGAACGTGACCAGGGACGATACGATATTCTACTTTACGACTTGCGGCTGGATGATGTGGAACTGGCTTGTCAGTGCCCTTGCCGTCGGTCCGAAAATTGTCCTGTACGACGGTAATCCGTTCCATCCGAATGCGGGCGCTCTCTGGAAAATGGCGGAGGAGGAGAAAATCACGGTATTCGGAACGAGCGCCGGGTATATTTCAGCCTTGATGAGCGAGAAGGTGTTGCCGGGGAAAGAGTATGACCTGTCCGCCCTCAAAACGCTCCTTTCTACAGGCTCCCCCCTTTCCGAAGAGGGATTCGAGTTTATCTACCGGGAGGTCAAGGAGGATATACAGCTTTCCTCAATCTCCGGCGGATCGGATATAAATGGCTGCTTCGCCCTCGGCAATCCGATCGGGCCAGTATATTCCGGCGAACTGCAGTGCCGCGGCCTGGGGATGAAGGTGGAGGCGTTTGACGATAACGGCAATCCTGTTGTCAACCAGCAGGGCGAGCTGGTTTGCTCGGCGCCGGCCCCCTCCATGCCGATCTACTTCTGGGAAGATCGGGACGGGAAGAAATACCATGCCGCCTATTTTGATGTATATCCGAATATCTGGAGACACGGTGATTATGTCCTGATAAACGAAAGAGGCGGGGTGATAATTTATGGCCGCTCGGACGCCACTTTAAATCCAGGCGGGGTTAGAATCGGCACGGCGGAAATATACCGTCAGGTGGAAAACGTTGAGGGAATAAAGGACAGCATCGTCGTGGGGCAGAACTGGAAGAACGATGTCCGCGTTATCCTCTTTGTCATGATGGCGCCGGGTGTTGAACTGACCGACGAGCTCCGGAACAAAATCAGAAAGCTGATCCGTGAAAACGCCTCGCCGCGCCATGTTCCGGCAAAAATAATCGCGGTTCCGGACATCCCCTACACGTTGAACATGAAAAAGGTCGAGCTTTCTGTAAAGAAGATGATAGATGGCATGGCGGTTACAAACAAGGATGCCCTGAAAAATCCGGAGTCGCTGGACTTCTATGCAAACATTTCGGAACTGAAGGAAGATTGAGATCAACTGCTTTTGATTTTCACGAGCCCCAAGAAGGAGTAAAAGGGGCGGTGCAATGGCCGCCCTTTTTAATTTTTCTTACCTTATGACGGAAAAGGATTTCTCTCTTTCCGTTACGAGTTTTTCCCCTACGGATGTTGCACAGTAAGGGCAGTAGTAGTCGTATTTATCGCCCTCCGACAGTATCAGCAAAAGGCGCTTTCGCACCGGCACGGCCCGTCGGCATTTCGGGCAGAACAGCTCAATTGCGTCAAAATCATCGTATTGCGGTCTGTTATTCATCCTTCACCCCTAACTAAAAACTCACAACTCAGAACTCTTCATCATTCTCTGGAATCTGTTTCGCGTTCTCAAGCCAGACTGCGGCCTGGGAGTCGCTGGGCGCCCGATAGTCGCCACGGGGCGACAGGGAGCCGCCGGAGCCGACCTTGGGGCCGTTGGGAATGCAGGAGCGCTTGAACTGACTGGTCTGGAAAAAACGGTAAAGAAAAACATCCAGCCAGTGGCGGATCTCGCCTATTGTGTACTGGTTCCTTTTCTCCGCGGGAACATCCGGCCAGTTTCCCTTTGTCTTGTCGCGCCACGTGCAATAGGCCATAAAGGCTGTTTTTGTCGGCAGATAACCGAACCTTGTTGTGTAGAATGTATTGAAATCCTGGAGTTCGTAAGGACCGACGATCGCCTCCGTTTTCTGGAAGGGCCGCGAGTCGCTGCCGCCTGGTATCAGCTCCGGGCTGATTTCCGTCTCCAAAATGTCGATCAGTATCGCCGCCGTTGCGGGAGGGCACTGAGGTAACTTTGCGACCCAGCGGATGAGATGCTGAATAAGCGTTTTGGGAACGCTGGAGTTTACATTGTAGTGTGAAATATGGTCGCCTACGCCGTAGGTGCACCAGCCGAGCGCCAATTCGCTCAGATCGCCGGTGCCCAGTACCAGAGCGTTTCTATTATTGGCGATTCGGAAGAGGTGCGATGTTCTCTCGCCGGCCTGGATGTTTTCAAAGGTGACGTCGTAAACGGCCTTTCCTTCTGCAAATGGGTGGCCGATATCCCTAAGCATCTGCATGCAGCTCGGACGGATGTCGATCTCGTTGACTTCAACCTCCAGCGATTCCATAAGGCGCAGGGCATTTCGATAGGTTTTGTCCGATGTCGCGAATCCCGGCAAGGTGTAGGCCAGAACATTTGCCGGGGGGAACTTCAGCATGTCCATTGTGCGGGCGGCGACGATCAGGGCGTGCGTGGAGTCCAAACCCCCGGATACTCCGATGACCACTTTTTCTATGCCGGAAGATTTGAGCCGCTGCGAGAGCCCCTGAACCTGAATGCTGTAGGCCTCGTAGCAGCGTTCATCACGCCGGGCGGGGTCAGACGGGATATAGGGAAACCGGGCGTATTCGCGCTGAAGCAGCAGGCGCTTCCCTATAGGGTCTGTCTTAATTTTAACAAAGCGGAACTGTGAAAGTTTTTCCTTATGGGTGAAGGCGTTTTTACTGAAGGTTGTCTGCCGCATCCGATCCTGGGCGAGCCGGTCCAGATCAATGTCGGCGGTGATTATCCGGGAATGGTCGGCAAAGCGCTCCGATTGGGCAAGCATATTGCCGTTTTCAAAGATCATGGCGTGGCCGTCCCAGGCCAGATCGGTCGTTGATTCTCCGGGGCCTGCCGCTGCGTAGAGATAGGCGGCGATGCACCGGGCGGACTGATTGGCGGCGAGGTTGCGGCGGTACTCCGCCTTGCCGATGGTGGCGTTTGAGGCGGAAAGGTTGCCGATAACGGTGGCGCCCGCCAGGGCGGCAAATGATGACGGCGGGATCGGAATCCAGAGATCTTCGCACATCTCCAGAAAAAAACGGAAATGGGGGATGTTGGCGACTGTAAAAATAAGGTCGGCGCCGCAGGGGATATTTTCCTGCCCGCATAATGAGATCGTTTTCGAAACGGCCTCTTCGGCGGGGCAAAACTGTCTGCCTTCGTAAAATTCCCGGTAATTGGGGAGATATGACTTTAGAGCCACCCCCTCGATTCTTCCCCGGTACAGCACGATTCCCGCGTTAAAGAGTCGGAAGTCCACCCGCAGAGGGGCGCCGATCGCGATGATGATGTTCAGGTCTCTGGTTTCCCGGGCGACCCTCTGTATTGCCGAAAGGACCCCGTCGAGAAGGGCCTCCTGCTGAAAGAGGTCGTCATTTGAATAGGCGGAGAGTCCCAGCTCCGGGAAAAGCGCGAAGACGGCCTGCTGATCCGCCGCTTTGCGTATCAGATCTATTGTCTGCGACGTGTTGAAGAAGACGTCGGCAACCCGCACCTCGGGCAGACAAACGGCGGTTCTGATAAAGCCATGATTGTAGAGATTGAAAAATTCACCTTCCTTTTCCATCGCTATTCCTTCTCGACGCACGCGTACGCGCTGTGATTATGAATACTTTCGAAGTTTTCCGCTTCCACCCTGTACCATAGAAAGTTGAAATCATTGTTAAGGGCTACCGCCACATTGCGGACGACATCCTCCACGAACATCGGATTATTGTATCCTTTTTCGGTAACGTATTTTTCATCCACTCTTTTGAGAAGGGAATAGACCTCACTGCTGGCAGAAGATTCGATCAATTTGATAAGATCCTCGATCCAGAAAAATTTATGGAAGCGTACCAGCGCCGTCACGATGCTGCGTTGATTGTGGGCGCCCACGAGGCTGATTGCCCGGGAACACGGGCAAACGGTTGTCACGGGAACGTCCACCCCGACGATAAAGTCCATACCCTTGTGATCGCGGGTGCCGATAAACCGGCAGCGATACTCCATCATGCTCCTTGCGCCCGAGCGGGGCGCCGTCTTTTCTATGAAGTAGGGAAATTCGATCTCGATATGCGCCGATTCGGCATGCAGTTTTACCCGTATCTTTTCCAGGATGTCTTGAAATGTCCGGATGTTGACCTGTTCCCTTATTTCGTTGAGCACCTCGACGAAGCGACTCATGTGCGTCCCCTTGAAGTTGTGGAGGAGACTTACATACATACTTATCGTGGCATTGACCTGCTGGGTTTTGCGGGCTTTGTCCAAAACGGTTATCGGGTATTTGAGGCCCTTCACCCCCACCTTTTTTATGTCGACATTCCGCTCATCTTTTAGATTCTGTATGTCTATCATAGTCTATAGGATACGCGAGCGTTTTCCGATTCCCATACGGTAACGCGGGTAATGGGTGTGCCTGAGGACTTTGCCTTTTCGGCCAGCCTTTCAAACATAAAGCGGGCGATGATCTCCGAAGAGGGATTAAGGTCTTTGAAAAAAGGAAGTTCGTTTAAATATTTATGATCAAGCTCCTCAAGTATTTCATTTGTCCAGCTCTTCAGCAGGCGAAAATCGAGCAGCAAGCCATCATTGTTCAAATTCTCCGCCCCCGCTGAAACCTCAACGGTAAAATTATGGCCGTGCAGTTCTTCGCATTTCCCGCCAATGTCGTGCAACTGATGGGCGGCGGCAAAAGATTTTCTAATCGTCACTTCGAACATGAAAATGTCCTCCTGTTGTTTTGTGTGCCCTATATCACAAAAATGTCGCAGGTGATAAGCGGAAAATAAGGAAAATGCATGTGATGCGAACGGTAATGCAATTAATCCTGTCTTTTTGGCCCCATCTGGTTTATATAGCCCGCCAACTTTTCATCAAGGAGATCAACGTTTATGTCTCGAGCCGACCGATATCTGAGAGCGTGCAAAAAAGAGAGTGTGGACTGTACGCCTGTCTGGATCATGAGGCAGGCGGGCAGGTACCTCGAGGAGTACCGCGCAGTGCGGACAAAGCACAGCTTCATCGATGTGTGCAAGACGCCGGAGCTCGCGGTGGAGATCACCCTGCAGCCCGTCCGGCGCTTTGAACTCGACGCCGCCATCATCTTTGCCGACATCCTGCTGCCTCTGGAAAAGATGGGCATAGATTTTGAGTTCACAAAAGACGACGGCCCCCGGATCAACAATACCGTCCGGGCGCGGGCCGATGTGGAAAAGATCCGGGCAATCAACCCTATGGAGGAGATGGCGTACCTGATGGACGCGATCCGGATGGTAAAGCGCGAACTGAACGGCAAGGTTCCGCTGATCGGCTTCTCGGGCGCGCCGTTCACATTGGCCAGCTACATCACCGAAGGGGGCGGTTCCCGTAACTATCAATACACCAAGGCGATGATGTATCAGGAGCCCGCTACCTGGCATTTGCTGATGGAAAAGCTGACCGATATGGTCATTGTTTACCTGAATGACCAGATAAAGGCTGGCGTTCAGGCCGTGCAGGTGTTCGACAGTTGGGTCGGATGCCTCTCGCAGGCCGATTACCGGGAGTTTGTGCTTCCCCACCAGAAACGGCTGATGGCCTCTCTCGACTCCTCGGCGCCGCATGTCCATTTTGCCTTCAACGCGTCGCATCTGCTCAGGCTGATCCAGGAGGCCGGGGGCGATGTGATCGGCCTGGATTGGCGCATTGAGATCGACGCGGCGTGGAAGGCGCTCAACTATGAGGGCGGAGTCCAGGGAAACCTTGATCCGGTGGCGCTTTACGGCTCGCGGGAGTACATCAAACGCCGGGTTCAGGAGATCCTCGATAAGGCGGAAAACCGAAACGGTCACATCTTTAATCTTGGCCACGGCATCCTGCCGACCGCACCGATTGACAACGTGAAATACATGATCGATATTGTCCACGAGCTGAGTGCGAGAAAATGAAGACGGCCGTAATTCTCGTGACTCTCGGAGGTCCCCGTAGCCCGGAGGAAATACCGGAGTTCATCAGACATTTCATCGGCAGGGAGCTTCCCCCTCCCGCGCTGAGAGCCGTCAGCGAAAGATACCGGCTGATCGGCGGCTTTTCGCCGCTCGCGCGCATCACTGGGGAACAGGCGCAGGCTTTGGGTGAAGCGCTCGGCGAGGGGTATTTCTGCGTTTCTGCCTTCCGCCACGCGCGGCCGTTCATTGATGAGGTGCTGGAAAGCACCGCGGCAATGGGACCGGCAAGGATTCAGGTGCTTCTGCTCTCCCCCTTTTACACGAGCGTCACCACCGGAGATTATATCGATGTCGCAAGAAGCTATATTCAAAAGCAATCGTTTTCCGTACCGGTGGATTTTATCCACAGTTGGTATCAGGAGCCGCTTTTCATAGAAAGCTGGGTGGAGGCGATTCGCCGCGAATCTTTCGATGAGCGTGCGTTTTACCTCTTTTCTGCCCACAGCCTGCCGCTGAAATTTTCCGGCGAGCCGTACCGGCAACAGATCGAGGAGACCGTGGCATTGGTCGCCGCCCGCGCCGGCATCCGCAACCAGGCGCTCGGATGGCAGAGCATCCCGGGAAACGTGGCGGAACAGTGGATTACCCCGACCGTCGAAGAAAAAATCGAAGCGATCGCCGCCGCCGGTTTCCAAGGCATCATCCAGGTTCCGATCGGCTTCACCGCCGACCACATCGAGACGCTCTACGATATAGATATTATCCACCGGCAATACGCGCTTGCAAAGGGGCTTTCCTTCCGGCGCATACCTTCCCTTAATGCCGGCGCGCCTTTTATCAGGGCCTTGAAAGAGATCGTAACCAGGTTTAACGCCGATGAACGATAACGGTTCCAAAATGAAGAAAATAGCCATTGTCGGCGGCGGCATCTCTGCCCTTGCCTGTGCCGTCGCTCTGAAAGAAAAGGGATTTGACTTTACGGTCTTTGAAAAGGAAGACTCCGCCGTAGGCAAACTCTTCACGGAAAAAATAGGCGGCCTTACCATAGAAGGCGGGCCGGACAGCTATCTTCCCGAAAAGATCTGGTCCGTACAATTGATAAAAAAGGTCGGGCTGGCCGGGGAGATGCTCTGTTCAAACGACGAGCACAAGGGCACCTTCATCTATTCCGGGGGACGTCTCCATCCCCTTCCGGAAGGCGTCATGTTGATGGTGCCCACCATGATCATGCCGCTCCTCAAGTCGGGTCTCATCTCCTGGCCGGGCAAAATACGGATGGGCATGGAACTCTTCGTCCCGCCCCGAAAAGACCGGAAAGATGAAAGCCTCGCCGAATTCGTCACACGCCGGCTCGGCAGGGAGTGTCTGGAAAAGATCGCAGAGCCCTTGGTGGCCGGCATTCACACCTCCAATCCGGACAATATGAGCGTACTGGCCACGTTTCCCCGTTTTGTCGATATGGAGCGGAAATCCGGCAGCCTGATCAAAGGCATGGTCGCCGCGATGAAAAAAATGCCGCCTCAGAATTCCCCGCGTCCGAAGATGACCTACTTCATGTCGCTGAAGGGGGGCATGCAGGAGCTGGTGCGGGGATGTGTATCCTTCGTCGGGGAAGAACGGGTGAAGACCGGAACAGCGGTGGTCTCAGTGGTGAAACAGGATAGCGGCTACCGCCTGACATTCGGCGACGGTTCAACGGCTGATTTTGATGCCGTGGTGCTTGCCACTCCCTCTTACGTAACAAAGGATATCCTAAAATCTGCGGACGAAGAGCTCTGCGGCAGGTTGTCCGCCATAGAGTGGTCGTCATCGGCAACGATTTCCCTGGCATTCAGAAAGGATGACATCAAAAAGCCCCTGCCCGGCTTCGGATTCATCGTTCCCCGCGTCGAGAACCGAAGAATAAACGCCTGCACCTGGAGTTCCGTAAAATGGTCCCACCGGGCGCCGGAAGACACCCTGCTCATCCGCAGTTTTGTCGGAGGCGGTCATCACGAGGAGCTCGTATCTCTGGGCGATACGGAGTTGGTAAATATCGTCATTGAAGAGCTGCGTGAGATTATCGGTCTCACGGCTGAACCGGTATTTTCCAAAGTTTACCGCTGGTTCAAGGGGATGCCCAAATACACCGTCGGCCACTTGGAACGCATCGCCGCCATCGATAAAAAATGCGAAGCGCACCGGGGCCTGTTTCTGATCGGCTGCAGCTATCGCGGCATCGGCATGGGGGACTGCGTGAAAAGCGGTTTTGACGCCGCAGCGGCAATTGCTGTGCTTTGACCCCCGCAACGCGAGCGCAATGAACGGGACGGCATTCTTCCCGATTTTTCACAATGTGTGGGTGATCAGAAATAGTGATTCTGTCTTGAATGACTACCTTGGCTTCGCAATTCTGGGTGATAATTAGTGGTTTCTGCTGTCCGGCGATTATAGCTTGACATGAAGATTAATCACGAGTAATTTACTCGTAAGTAATCTTGCTATATTGCATGGAGGCGGTGAAGATGAATTTTATTGATCGGGAAAATGAACTCGCGTTCCTTTGCAGTTTCCACGACGAGGACGAATCGCAACTAATTGTGATTTATGGCAAAAGGCGCGTAGGCAAGACGGCTTTGGTCAAGGAATTTTCAAAAGAGCGACACCATATCTACTTTCTTGCCGACAAGGCGCCCGATCGTGACCAGCTACGCCAGCTTTCCGAAAAGGTCGGTTTGTATTTTCAGGACGAGTTCCTTTTATCGCGTGGTTTCGGCACGTGGTACGATTTCTTCGGCTACATCAAGTCAAAAGGGAAAGTAGTGATAATATTTGATGAATTTCCATATCTGATCGAAAGCAACCCTGCTATCCCTTCCCTGTTCCAAAAGGGCTGGGATGAGGATTTGAGACAATCAGGCGTTTTTCTTATTCTGCTCGGCTCCAGTATGGGTATGATGGAAACGGAGGTGCTTGGCCATAAGTCGCCGCTTTTCGGCAGGCGCACCGGCCAGCTTCTCGTTGAACCGCTCTCTTTTGAAAGTGCGAAGGCTTTTTTCCCGGTGCTTTCCACCGACCTGTTCATGTATTTTTACGGCGCCTTGGGCGGAACGCCCGCCTATCTCCAGCAGTTCGATTCCGCCCTCGATTTCCGGGAGAATGTCCGGCGCCGCATCCTCGTTCCGGAGGCTTATCTCTACCGCGAGCCGGACTTTGTACTGCGGGAGGAGCTGCGGGAGCCCCGCAACTATTTTGCCATCCTGCGGGCCATTTCGATGGGGAAAACCCGTCCCGCCGAAATCGTTAACGAAACGGGATTTGAAAAGAATATGGTCGGCAAGTACCTCTCTGTACTCACGGAGCTTAAAATCATCCGGCGCGAAGTGCCCGTCACGGAATGGGGTTTCGAAAAGAGCAAAAAGGGCATTTATCTCCTTGAAGATCATTTTTTCCGTTTCTGGTTCAATTACGTCTATCCCAACAGAAGTTTCATTGAAGAGGGGCAAAGCGATTATGTTCTTGACAAAAAGATCATGCCTTCCCTCGACAGGTTTATTTCATGGTCTTTTGAGGAGGTCTGCCGCGCCCAAGTGCGTAAAGGGGCGCCGCAGGGGATAAAATACAACCGTGTGGGGCGTTGGTGGAGCAGGGAAAGGGAGATTGACATTGTCGGACTGGCCGAGGATGACAACACCGCTGTTTTTGGAGAATGTAAATGGAGCATAAATCCCGTTGGCACGGACATCCTGAATGATCTGGAAAAAAAGGCAGTGCTGGTGGATTGGCGAAAAGGAGAGCGAAAGGAATATTTTATCCTTTTCAGCCGTTCCGGTTTTACAAAAGAACTGGAAAAACGCGCCGGGGAGCGAGAGGATCTGCTTTTATGGTCATAACCCTCTGCTGGAACGGCGTCTCGTCTACGGAGCGGAAGACCACTCCTTTAAAGAGAAAGACCGTAGAGACGATATGGCCCCATTTTGATGACCGGACGCAGATAGCGGTTCCGGTAATCCTGGAATCTTTTTATTTCTTCAGCGGAAAGCGGGCTAAAAGTGGAAATCAGGTAGCGTTCGTCGTACATGATATGGGTGAAGCCTTCCTTCTTCAGGGCGCCTTCTATTGCCTCCGGCGCCGCGGCAGTGCGGAGGATCTTGACGAGTGTATGCGTTTCGAACATCGAATCGCTGTAGCAGTCACGCTTGCAGAAAAAGGTGTAATTCTTCATGTAGATCATAAAAACCTTTGCCTGCGGGGGGAGTTTCTCGTTGACGAACCGGTACATGGGGTAGGTGGGAACCAGCCGGGTAAGGAAATTTCCCCGTGACTCAATCCCCGCGACGACGCGCAGGGGGGCGATCTTCAGGAAGTCGCGGGCGATGTAAGAGCCATTTAAAAGCAGGCTTCCCAAAACAGCGGCGATTAGAAAATAAAAGATTAATTTTTGTTTTCGATAATGGTTCAGCACCCCGCCCACGGCAACCGCAAGAAGCGGAAACAAGGGGATAAGGTAGCGAATCTGCTGCGCGGAAGAGGCCCAGAAAAGAAACGAAAAGAACGAGTAGCCGCTAATCAGAAAAAGTGAGGTTCCCCTGCGGACAAAAGCGAGAAAGGGCAGTATCAAAAGAAAGACAGGGCCGATGACGCCGTCAAAGGCGATGCTGTCCATCTTTGCGTGGAAACTCAAATTCCACGGCAGCAGAAGATAAGCGCCTAAATCTCTCCCCATCCCGAGGTTCTGCACAAAGAGATCGTAGAGACGCGCCTGGTTGGCATCCCACCCGGTTCCTCCGAATATCCCGTAGAGAAACGGGAAAAACGGATTGCCCGTAACAAGCAAATTCTTCAGATAAAACGGACTTCCGACGACAAGCGCCGCCACCGCGTAAACGATAAGTGACCGTATTGTTTCGTGAACACCGTATTTGTTTTTGTGCGCGAAAAAGAGAATGCCGAGGCAGCCAAGCGGGATGATCAGAAGGGCAGTATATTTGCAGGCGGCAGCGGCCCCGGAGAAGATGCCGAAAAGGATCAGCCAGCCCCCCGCAGACGCTTCCTCCGGCCAGCGCAGAAAGCAGTAAAAGGCCGCGAGCGTGAAAAGAGAGACAAAAAGATCGTTGTAGGCGGTATGAGAAACGGCGAAAACAGAGGGGATCGACAAAAAAATCAGGATGCTTAAAGCGGGGAAGGCGAGATCCTTTAGCGCCAGGCGGGCGAAGAGGCCAATCCCGAGAATAATCAGGCACAAAACCGCGTAATTCATCATTTTTGCTAATATATCGTTCTGCAGGAAAAGCGCGGGCAGGTAGTTCATTTCGGCAAGCAGCGGGTAGTGAGCGAAGATATTTCCGGGGATGGTGTAGAAGCCGTGATGCTGCAGAAACAGTTTCGGGACGGCAAGGTGATAGATAAGCGCGTCCTTGCCGATTTCCGGCGTCAGACTCAGCAGAAAGCCCATAACAAGAATTACCCCTGAAAGGGCAAGAAGAAGGATGCCTGCTCCGGAAAGGCCATTACTTTTGAAGGCAGCGGCGGTTGGCGTGTAGCGCGGCGGACGCAGCCAACCGCTGACGGAAATCGCCGCCAACGAAAAAAACAGGGCGGCGAGCGAAAAAGGATATAGGCAATGCGTTACGCCGAGGAGAAATACCCCATAGCCGACCACGATTAAACCGATCCCGGCGGAGAGAAAAAGCTCCTCTTTTCGAGAGGCTATATCTATCGATAATGCCTTCAGACAAAAAAGGCCATCGCCTGTCACAACCAGAAGCCAAAGCAGCAAAATGAGAATCGTAATTGCGTGCTGTATTAAAATTTCCGACATTGTTTCCCCACCCCGAAAAGTGAAGACTCTTTATCACAGATAGTGCCAAGGGGTAAAGAAAAGGCAAAAATCCGTGAAAATTCCATATTCCTCAGTTTAAATTACAGATGTCTTTGTCCGGCAGCGTGATCAGAGCCTGGTATTCAGATAAAAGTGGGAAGCTGATCGTAAAAACGGGCACAAAAAGGCCGACGTGAAAAAACTGAAAATATTTCTTCGCCCTCGGCAGCAGGAATTAAAACATTTCACCTTTTGCATATTTTTGAATTATTTAAAGCAGTTTGCCTGTATCCTTTCCCGATACTCGTTCTTCGTGCACCGATAAATGCCGCTGCCCCCCTTTTAATTTACAGCAAATTTCTAAATCATGGCACTTTAATTGCTCATGGAGAGCTGTCATGTTTAAAATTATTTGGAAAGGGGGCGAGGCGGGGAGAAAAAAAGCGCTGTAAGTTTTCGATAACTATTAAACAAACCCTATTTAAAAACAGAAAAGGAGAAAAAATCATGATGAATTCATTTTCCAAGAAAAGCAGCAAAGGCTTCACCCTGATCGAACTGATGATCGTTATCGCCATCATCGGCATCCTGGCGGCCATCGCCATCCCGCAGTTTACCGCATACAAGTCGAGAGGTTACATGGCAAGCGTCAAGTCGGATGCAAAAAATGCCTACACGGCTGTAGTGGCGTATCAAGGCGATAACCCAGGGATAACCGCGCCTGCGGAAACCATTGCCGGAGGCGCTACGGGAACTACCTATACAAGTGCCAGGGTGACTACCGGGAATCAGGTTGCGATCGCAGCCGGTGGAGCGATAACTGCAACTCATACCAATGCCGCCGAGCTGACTGGAAGCTATGTCATCGACTCCGCTGGTGTTGCAACCGATACTCTGGCAGTCCCCTAAGCTGAAGCGTTGTTAAGGGGCAATATCCCGATACTGTTGAGAACCGCATCACAAAAATTACAGGTAAAGAAGGGAGGGGGTGCGAATCCCCCTCTTTTTTTTGTCGGGTCTCTCAGGCCTTAAGCCTTCGCCGATTTCAGGTGTCAAACCGGGTTTTTCATCCGCTCAGGAGAAACATGCATGATCCGTCAGTGGATTCGCTCTCAACCCGTTCATATCTTCATTTGCCTGGGACTGGCGCTGATCGTCGTCGTGGCTTTCTATCAGACGAGTCAATTCAGATTCGTCATTTACGACGATAGCAGGTACATCCTGGGCAATAAGAATATTCAGACCGGATTTGACCGGAGCAGTGTCTCCTGGGCTTTTACAACATTCTTTGCGTCCAACTGGCAACCGCTGACTTGGCTTTCGCTGATGATGGATTATAAAATGTACGGCACGGATGCGGGAGGCTATCATCTGACGAATGTGCTGATTCATCTGGTCAATACGCTGCTGTTGTTTTTAATATTAGGCAGGATGACCGGAGGATTGTGGAAAAGCGGCTTTGTGGCCGCGTTATTTGCAGTGCATCCCCTCCACGTGGAGTCCGTGGCGTGGGTAATGGCGCGCAAGGATGTCCTGAGCGCGATGTTCTGGCTGCTGACGATGGCTGCGTATGCGCATTATGCCGACAATCCATCCCTGAAACGCTATGCAGGGGTAGTTATCGCGTTCGTCCTGGGGCTGATGTCGAAGCCGATGCTGGTGACGCTTCCCTTCGTTTTACTGCTTTTGGATTATTGGCCGTTGCGACGTTTCCAGGGTGGTGCGTTTATCGCCGGCCGGCGTCTGATCCTCGAAAAGATCCCGCTTATTGCCCTCAGCGCCGTCATCAGCGCCCTAACGATTCAAGGCCAGGGCAGTTCGGGGGCATTGAAGTCGCTGGGAGATATTGACTTCCCCGCAAGGATAGCTAATGCGGTAGTTTCCTATGGGGGATACGTGGCCAAGATGATGTGGCCGCTGAATCTTGCCTGTTTCTATCCTTATCAGAATTCTTTCTCCATCTCCGTTGTGCTGCTGTCCGGGGCATTCCTGGGTGCGGCATGTTTTTTCTCCTTCAGGTACATCCGTACAGCGCCCTATCTGGCAGTGGGCTGGCTTTGGTATCTGATTACGCTGCTGCCGGTCTGCGGCATCATCCAGGTCGGTGATCAGGCCATGGCCGACCGATACACCTATATCCCCCTGATCGGCCTTTTTATCGCTGTCGCCTGGGGGATCCCTGACCTTCTGAAAGCAAACCCTTTTCACCGGCACTTCATTCCGGTTGCGGCGGGGACAACCCTCCTGATCCTTTTAACTCTGACATTTAAACAGGTCGGTGTCTGGAAAGACAGCGTTACGCTGTTTGAACACGCAATTGCCGTGACGGAGGAAAACTATGTGGCCCATAACAACCTGGGCAGTTATCTCATGGGGCATAAACGTTTTGGTGAAGCGGCAAGTCACTTTGAAAAGGTGGTCCAAATCAAGCCTGATGATGAAAAGTATCTGAATAATCTTGGGATTGCCCTCTTTCGACAGAATAAATATGATGAGGCAATGATATATTATTTGCGGGCCATCGCCGTTAATCCCCGTTTTGCCGATTCGTATTTTAACGCCGCGGATGCTTTTTTATTCAGCAATAGGGAAAATGAGGCCCTGGAATACTACAGAAAGGCCCTTAATCTTCGTCCGGGGCACGCCGTCGCCGAGAATAATGTGGCCGAGATCCTCATCCGTCAGGAGAAGCTTGATGAAGCCGTTATTTATTTACGGGCGGCGATCAGACATCATCCGGGCTACGCAACGGCCCGCAATACCCTGGCCGTTGTTCTGACCCGGAAGAATCAAATAAGCGAGGCCAGCGATGAGTTGAGGGAGGCGTTGCGGATCAATCCGAACTACGCGGAGGCTGATAACAACCTCGGCGAGATCATGGCAATTCAACAGAAATACGGGGAAGCGGTGGCCTTATTTCGCGAAGCGGTACGAATCAGGCCGGATTACCGGAAGGCCAGACGCAACCTCTGTGATGCCCTGCAGAAGCTGGGGCAAGGGAAAGAGGGTTGCGTAAAATAAAAAATAATTTCGGTCACAGACTTTCTATTATTGCAGCGATAGCCTTTTTTATTGCCATCTTGCTTGCCAGTGCCTGGTGGCTTAATAATGATCCGCGGGTAAATCTGCTTCTGAATGAAGGGGGGGCCGAATGGGTGCGTTTTCCCGAGCCATTCAGCCGCGCCATTCACATATCGGAAGATAATAAGACCAGCTTTAAACAGTATTTTGAAGTTTCGGTCGTGCCTGAAAAAGCGGTTTTAAACTTTCGCACGATGAAAAAGGCCGAACTTTTTCTTGATGGCCGGCCGATCTTTCGCACTCCCGATGCTCCGGTCGGGTGGAAAGAGACCTTTCATGTCGACCTTTCGCCCCTGCTGAAGACGGGCCGGCATGAACTGCGGATAGATGTGACAAATGGAAACGGCCCTCCGGCGCTTCTTGCTTACTCAGAGCCGTTGAATATATTCACCAATGGCGGGTGGCTGGCGAGCAAAGACGCCCGAAAATGGCTCCCGGCAATTTCGGTTGAGCAAATTTCTTCCCTCCATATCTCCCGAAGCTTTCCCCGTGCCGACCGCTGTCTGGCGTCTTTGTCTTTTCTGTTTCTCTCGATTTTCCTCCTCTTTTTCTTTCTAACCCTACGATTCTCCGCAAGCAGGAAATTTCCCGGGGGCGAAAAGATCGTCATTTCTCCCAGGATGACGGGCTGGCTTGTTATCGGGGCCTGGCTGATCATGGGGGTAAATAATTTTTGGAAGCTGCCGCTGGAGATGGGAATGGATTTTAAAGGGCATCTTCAGTATGTGCAATATATCCTTGAAAACGGACGAATTCCCCTTGCCACCGAGAACTGGCAGACGTTCCAGCAGCCCCTTTATTACCTCCTGAGCGCATATTTTCACAGGTTTTTCCTGGAATCCTTCAATACGGAGACAACCATCAGGATACTGAAGCTCCTGCCGTTTTTCTGCGGTATTCTGCAGGTGGAGATAACTTATCAGACACTAAAAAGCGTTTATCCGAAAAACGAATATCTTCAGAAAACGGGCATACTGATCGGGGGATTTTTACCGATGAGCCTCTACATGTCACAATCACTGGGTAACGAACCGCTTGCCGGCTGTCTTACCGCCTTGCTTATCCTGCTTGCCGTCCGCATCTCTTCCGGTTCTTCCGCAAGCAGGGAAATGGCGATCATGATCGGGTTTGTTCTCGGTTTGGCCTTGCTCACCAAGGTATCCACTGTCCTGATTGTTTTGCCCCTCTTTTTTTATCTTTTAAGTGCGATTACGGAAAAGAAGGAAAGCCCTGCCGAGAAAATGCGTGCGGCGGCAACCTTTATTACCGTGCTCATGATTGTTTCCGCGATTGTAAGCGGATGGTATTACGCCAAAAATTTTATTGAAATGGGCAGGCTGTACGTAGGTGGGTGGGATGACACCGTAAGAATAGCCTGGTGGCAGGATCCTGGATACCGGACACTGCGGCAGATATTCAGCTTTGGTCATTCACTTTTCTACCCCGTATATTCATCGCTCCATGGATTCGGGGATGCGATTTACTCTACCCTTTGGGCGGACGGCTTTATTGGCGCCTACAATCGCCCGCCCTGGAACTACAAATTCATGATGGCCGGGCTTTACCTTTCGTTTTTCCCGATGTTTGCCATCCTGGGAGGGTTTTTCGCGGCGATCACTGCAAAAAGCGGCGCCCTTCGCCGGGTGCTCCTTTTTGCCGCGGGAAGTGTGGCCTTATACATGGCGGCGATCTTCTATATGTTTATGACCGTGCCGATTCTGAGTTCGGCGAAGGCGACCTATATGCTCGGCATAATTCCGTGCATCGCCCTTCTGGCGGCTGCCGGGATTGAGCGCTTTACCGGCCGCAAATACCTGCGGGCAGCGACAAATGGTCTGCTTGCCTGCTGGGTCGTTTCTTCATATCTTTCATATTTCGCTGCTTGATTGACCGGTGGTCAGTTTTTTATGCGGCAAACATTCCCTGGAGATTTTCACCAGGACATCCAGGCGTTGATGCCGCCTTCGCGATAAGATTTTGTTGATACGGCGTTTTTATTTTTCAGGCCGTGGCGGCCGCCTTCATTGCCGCCTCGATTCCCTTGCTGAAATCCGTAAGCACGGTTGTCATCCGGGTTGCAAGTTCCTTGTCGATCATGAAAAGCCCGTTACTGGCATCCTTGCCTTTGCCGAGCAGATTGAGATTGGCGATGATATCGTTGTCGTTTTCCTCTTCTTCGATCTGTTCGGTGATGTACCATTGCAGAAAGATATGTGTCGCGTGGTCTTTCTCGGCGATGGCCAGATCAACCAGATCGTTTATTGATTTGGTTATGAATTTCTCATGTTCCAGCGTTTTCTGAAACATGTCGAGCGGGGACTTCCATTCCCGGGGTGGCTCCGCTATGGCCATCAGCTTCACCTTTCCACCCTGCCGCTGGATGTACTCGTATAATTTCATCGCGTGCAGCATTTCCTCGTGGTACTGAACCATGAACCAGTTTGCGAATCCCTTCAGTCCCAACGAGTTGCTGTGGGCTGACATGGCCATATAGAGATATGCTGAGTACAGCTCCTTGTTAATCTGGCCGTTCAACGCGTCTTCCATCTTTTTTCCGATCATCCCGGTTCCTCCCTGATTGACTGTTTGTCAATTATAATGAATGTTTACCCCGTGCCAAGATTATAACATATTGAAGAGCATGATTTTATTGTCAGCTCAGTCCGCATTTCCAGAATCCTCTGCCGTGGGTATCGCAGTCAGAAGCTATCCGATTGTTCTATAAGTTCCCCGGTTCGCTCTCTTTATCTTGCCCATTTTCGCTGCCCGGGAAGTAAGGCTCCGGATTTGCTTCGCTGTAAATCCAGTTTTTTCCTTCAATTCAGACGTCGTTATTCCCGTTGGGCTATCTTGAATAAGATCGATGACAGTATCAATAAGGGTCTTTCCTTTAACGGTCCTGGCAACTTTTCTCGGAGCCGGTATTTTTGACTTTGCCGCCTTCTTGGCGGTGGTCCTTTTAACGGGAAGCACTTTTGCCGCTGTCGGCACTTCTTTTATCTCATCAGGTATTCCCGGCAGCATTTTCTGAAGCTTGTCGAAATACGTTCTTATAAATTCCTCGGAACCTTCCAGCTCAAACTCTTTCGTTACCGGGTTGAAATAGATTCGTGACATCCTTTTCATACGCACTCCTTTCTCCGTTAGTGATAATAATATTCTTCAGTTTCTATGTAAGGCAAAGATGACGGTATGTCAAAGGAAAAACTTTTCATAATGAAAAATTTTCCGAATCTTGCCCGAAAAAATCACCATGTAAAGCGCCGGCGCTTTTGGAAGGGGGAAGCGGAGCGCTGATGACGGAAATTGAGTAAAAATTATTTGAATGAAGTTAATTTTTTTGTTTTATGCTATACGCCGAGCATCCCTCGCCTGGCGATGGGGTTACGAATGCAATCCATAAGGCACACTCATGAACGGTTTCCATGACGGATCAAAGGGAGGCAATACAGGCGATACCAAAGCGGGGGATAAACCGGCGTCTGAAGAGTTCAGGCAAATTCTGCGTCTTGTGGCAGCCCTGAACATGATCCGGATGAATCTCGGGATGTACCCGCCCGGTCATATAAAGATTACGGAAAGTTTCAATTCTGCTTTTGCCATCATCGAAGAGGCGTTAAGCAATCGATCCGAATTGACCCTGGAGGTAGCCGGCAATGCACTACGGTTCGGAGAGACTGTCCTGGATAACAGGAATACCGCCATTCGAGATTACGTCCGCACCCTCAAAAACCTGCGCATCCTCTCCGTCAGTTTTCATAGCGGGTTGAGAAAGGAAGAACTGCTCGAATTCAACCGGATACTCTCCTCAAAGCCAGCAGATATCTGGGCGGAGGGGAAAATAGAAGGCATTCTCGCCAAGGCTGGAATTATCGGCATCAAGGTCAAGGAGGCCAACGCAGACATCTACAGCCAAACCCGGGAGAGCAGGGTCGTCCGGGAAAAGGCCATTAAGAAGACGACGGGCAAAGAATTCTGGAAGGATTTCCTTGCCCGTCTGCCGGAGCCCGACCGTTTGCATCCAGCGGCTGCCCTTCAGAATCTCAACGAGCAACGAGAACTCTGGCAGGCCGCGGCGATAAACTACGAAGCCGTCATCCATGAACATTTTAAGGCCGTTCGCGAGGGACGGGCGGTCAGCGCTGAACAGCGTGAGACCTTAACCGAAGTAAGCCTTTTCATCAAGGAGCTCCATCCCGATTTGAAAGAGCAGTTTTTAGAGGTTGTGGAGCGACAAGTTGCGTTGCAACCCGACAACGCACTCATCATGGAGAATCTCAAATGCTTTCCACGGGATATATTCCTGGATATCGTCAATAAAGCGAACGAGGGGAATAACCAGATTTCTCCTGCACTCATTATGATCCTTCAGAAGCTCTCTACGGCTGAAGACAAAGCCATCGACAGCAGGGCGAGGGGAGAGGATATATCGCACCAGGATATGGAAAAACTCCTCAAGCGGGAGGAACACGAAAAGTATATCCCCGAAGAATACGATCAGATACTGAAAAGGGCAGCGCAAACCGCTCATCCGGATACGGACGGAGAAGAGCGGTTTCCCATTCAGGAGTATTTGAAAACGATCACCGAAGATCAGCTCGCCTTGCGGATCTGTCAATTTCTGCTCGCTTTAATGGATCAGGAAACAACCGATGAGGGTTACTTCTTATATGCGACGAGACTGACACGCGCTGTACCCGAACTCATCAAGTCGGGGCAATTTCCTTTTTTGACCGATGTTATGGAAACCCTCCGCCGTCATGGCCGGGAGGGGGGGGAGTACTCAGAAAAAATCCGCCAGGAAGCCTCAGCCAGCCTGAAACCCTTTTCCGATCAGGCATCCATGGAAAAGGATGTTTCCCCGTTTATCCTGAGGGGATTGACGGATATCCCTGTGATGACGAAATTTTTAACAACGAGCGGCCCCCAGAACATTCCGTGGCTTTTTGATCTTTACCTGGATCCACGATGCCCCGTATCGACAGAACTCATTGGTATTCTTAAAGAATTCGGTACGGACGCGATCGATGAGGCTGTAAGGCGGCTGACCGGGCAGAGTTCACAGAAGATCGTTCAATTATTGATTTTCCTCCGGGCAACAGCGGACAAATCCATTGTCGCTTCCTTGAAGGGTCTCTTCGATCATGAAGACTGGATTGTCAGAATAGAGGTCATCGAAACGCTTTTTTATTATAACGACCCGGCAGCGGTTGCTCTCTTGAGGAAAAGCCTGGGCTCAACCCATCACGAGGAGCTGTTCACTGCGGTGAGTTTGACCTGCCGTTATCGCGTCAAGGATCTGATCAACCATCTGCTGTCCCTGCTGAAAACCTTTGTCATCCGCGAGAAGGACACCCTTCTGAATGATTGGATCCTCACGCAGATGGGCGCAACCGGTGATCCGGTATTTGTCCCTTTCCTGGAGAAAATTTCCCGAATCCGATTTTCTTTTACACCCGGACAACTTTTCCGGATGAAATTGAGCCTCTACGGCTCCCTCGTCAATTTTCCCAGGGAAAGCGTGCAACAGATTCTGGAACGGGGGAAACGTTCCTATCATCGGAAAATCCGTTCTTTATGTATGAAGATCTTGGAGCAATGAGGGCAATATGGATAGCGTTGAATACAACAGGGAGATCGGTAAAGTCATCGCGCAGCTCACGGCGGCCATTCAGAATGTCGGCATGTATCCGCATGACCATCCCCTGATCTCATCACCCATCCGGGACGCGTATAACGGTCTGGAGGCGCTGCTCAAAACAAAACAGGGTATTGCGATCATCCTGGTTGGTGGATATCTCCTCATAGACAATCGCCCCCTTGTTCTTGCGGGTACTTATGAGACCGCCTTTGTCAGGATCTTGAAGCAATGTTCGATCGAGCGCATAAACTTTTTGAGGGGCCTGTCCCTTGTTGAACTCGAGGAATTGGTCCGCCAGCTCGCCTCAGCGGACGTTTCAGCGATGCGCTCCTCCCCAAATATAAAAACGGGAAAGCTTATTAAAAGGAAAGATGGGGAACAAGACGGGACCGCGGAAGATTCGGATCTGGAGTTCTCCGAGGGGGAGCCGGGGGAAACCCTGGATCTGGGGTTCTCCGGGGACGAGACCGGGGAAGCCCCGGATCTGGGGTTCGACATACCGGGACAAGACATTCGGGATATATACCAAAAGCTCATGAAGCAAAAAGATGTCCATCCGGACAGGGTACAGGAGATTGTTCTCTACTTCATGGAAAACATGCGCAAAACGATGAATCCCCTTAAGCTGCTGGCAGAGATCAAATCGAACGATGAATACACCTTTACCCATGCCGCCAATGTCGGCATACTCTCGATGTTTTTGGCAGAAGATCTGGGTTTCGAAGGATCGCAGCTTACGGAGATAGGCATTGCGGCCATTCTTCATGATGTGGGAAAGATTACGATCCCCGACGAGATCCTGTCGAAGCCGGGCCAGCTTACCTCCGAGGAACGAGCCGTCATGGAGAGCCATCCGGTCATGGGGGCGATGCGCCTGATGGAAATGAAGGGGATAAGCGCTCTGGCCGTCATCTGTGCCATGGAGCATCACATTCGATTCGACGGAAGCGGCTATCCCCAAATCAAGGGGGGATGGAAGACGAATATCGTCAGCCAGATCATTTCTGTTGCCGATGTTTACGACGCTGTGCGCACGAACCGTCCCTACCGGGAATCTATGCCTCAGGACAAGATTGTGCAAATCTTTATCCGGGAGAGTGGTACAACCTTTAACCCCGTTATCGCTAAACGTTTTTTGCATTTGATCGAAAAATCATCCCCTTGATCCGGCGAACCCCGCGACAATGTCAGGGCACTTTCCGTCGCCGCTTCCTCAGCGTCACGCTCAGCGTGGTTCTGCTCCGAAATTTATTTACTAATTGCATCCGAAAAGTTTAACTGATAATTGACAGCGCCGAAAGTATGTAAATTGCGGGCAGGAAGCAATGGCTTCAATAAACAGGAAAACATGCCGTGACCTCCGGGGGCCTCTATTTTGGCCGTCGCTGCTGCCGGCATTGTTTGTTTTCGTTATCTATCTGCCGGCAGTCTGGTTTGACTTCATCTCCCTCGACGACAATCTCTATATCATTGATAACAATCAGATAAAGCTGGGTTTTTCCCTGGAGGGAATAAAGTGGGCGTTCACAACCCTCTACACGACGAACTGGCATCCGCTGACTTGGCTGTCGCTGCTTGCAGAATATCAGTTGTTCGGTTTAAATCCAATGGGTTACCATATTGTCGGGATTGTTCTGCACGCCCTTAACGCTGTTCTGCTATTTTTCGTTTTTCGGGGGCTGACCGGGGAGAAATGGAGGTCTGTTGCGGTGGCGTCGCTTTTTGCCGTCCATCCGCTTAATATTGAATCCGTTGTCTGGATCGCGGAGCGTAAAAATCTCCTCAGCACGCTGCTCTGGATATTAACCATCTGGTCTTATTTAAGATATGCACGCAGGCCAGGGGCGGTGCGTTATCTTGAAGCGGTGCTGTTTTTTACGCTGGGGCTGATGTCCAAACCAATGGCTGTCAGTTTGCCTTTTGTCCTGCTGATGCTTGATTACTGGCCCCTGCGGCGTTTCTGTCTTGCCGAAGACCGGTTGACGGGTGGAACGGGCCTCAGTAAGGGCGCTCGCATGGTTGCACCGCTCTTCCTGGAAAAGATTCCGTTTTTCATTATTTCCCTTTTTTCCGTTCTGATAACGATTTATGCCGCCAAAACCGGGGGAGCAGCCAAATCCCTTTTGGCATTTCCTTTATTGGCGAGATTCGAAAATGCGTTTTTATCATATTTTTCCTACCTGGTGATGTTGTTAAGACCGGTGGAAATTTCCATTTATTACCCGTACCCAGGCTATATGCCTCCCGGGAAGGCGATCGCCGCTTTTTTGTTTATATTGGCAGTCACTGGTTTTGTTATTTTAAAAGCTAATAAATATCGATATCTTGCGGTTGGATGGTTCTGGTACTTGATAACGCTCCTGCCGGTTATCGGGATTCTCCAGGTTGGCAGGCAGGCAATGGCAAATCGCTATGCATACATCCCCTTTATCGGGATATTCATCATTATTGTCTGGGGTGGGGGCGAAATTTTCAACCATTCACGAAGATTCAAATATGCCCCTGCTTTTGCTGTTATTTTAATGATTGTTTATTTCGGCGCCTTATCCGCGCTGGAGATTGACAACTGGAAAGACAGCCGCACCGCTTATAACCGGGCCAGGGAGGTAACAACAAACAACCACATCGCCGCCCTTGGCATCGGAAATATCATGCTTGGCGAGGGGAATCTGGCGATGGCGGAAAGATATTATCGGGAGGTGCTGCGCATTCGCCCTGATTACGAGTTGGCGCACTACAACCTTGGTTTGGCGTTGATGCGTCAGGGAAAAATGAAAGAAGCCGAGTTTTGCTTCCGGGAGGCGCTGAAATATGATCCATCTTTTGTAAAGGCTCTTGATAGTTTAAATTCGCTGCTGCTAAAAGGGGAAAAAACAAATGAGGCGAAAGGAGACAGATAGCTATGTTAACAAATAAAAACAGCGCATTAGTAGTTATCGATTTTCAGGGTAATCTTGCCCAGGCAATGGATAACAAACAGGATCTTTTTAACAATGCCGAGAAAATCATCCGGGGGGCGCAGGCGCTGGGAATTCCTGTGCTGGCGACCGAGCAAATCCCCGCGAAGCTCGGAGCAACCATTCCGGAAATCGCCCGGCATTTAACCGGCGTCAAAATCATCGCCAAGGAGGACTTCAGTTGCTGGCAGAATGAATCTTTCAAAAGGGAACTGACGGCTCTGGACCGCAAACAAATATTGATCATCGGCATTGAAGCCCATATTTGTGTTTACCAGACAGCCATGGCTCTGGTTGACGCCGGTTACGAAGTTCAGGTGGTTGCGGATGCAATTTCCTCGAGAACCCCGCAAAACAGGATAACCGGAATACAAAAGATGGCGGCGGGCTCGGTGGGCATAACCAGCACGGAGATGGCGCTCTTTGAGCTGCTGAAAACCGCGGCTGATCCCCGGGCCAAGCAGATATTTCAGATTGTCAAATGAAAAAGGCGAAAAAATGGTAAGGAAGTTGTAAGAAAAAAAGGCGTTTGGCTGAATATCGTGGCAAGGGAGCGGGGCTTTCCGAAAATCAATGTATAAAGACAAAAAAATAGTCGTTGTAATGCCGGCCTATAATGCGGCCCGGACGCTGCGGATGACCTATGACGAGGTCATGGAGCAGGGAATTGTGGACAAAATTATACTGGTGGACGATGCCGGCCATGATGAAACAGCGACTATCGCCCGCAGCCTCCCTTTAACGGATGTTTATGTCCATCAGCAAAACAGGGGTTACGGCGGCAATCAGAAAACCTGTTACCGGATGGCGCTTCAAGCGGGGGCGGATATCGTGATCATGGTGCATCCTGACTATCAATATACGCCGAAGCTGATCCCGGCGATGGCCGCGCTGATCGGAAACGGCCTTTACCATTGCGTTCTTGGCTCGCGGATCCTGGGTGGCTACGCGCTGAGGGGGGGGATGCCGCTCTGGAAATACCTCGCGAACAGGTTTCTTACACTGGCGGAAAATATCCTCGTCGGCGCGAAGCTTTCCGAGTATCACACCGGCTACCGGGCCTTTTCCCGGGAGCTTCTCGAAAGGGTGACGGATGACCATAAGTCCGACGATTTTCTATTTGATAATCAGATGCTTGCGCAGATTATATGGCAGGGATGGATGATCGCCGAGGTGAGTTGCCCGACAAAATATTTTACCGATGCCTCCTCCATAAATTTTCGCAGAAGCTGCCGCTACGGCCTGGGTTGTCTCTGGACCGGCCTGACTTTTCGACTTGCCAGAATGGGGTTGGCAGGCTCTGAACTTTTTCCGGTGAAACGTTGACAAATCCTGCCGACAATCGCTTTGAAGATTTTTTCAGCGATGATTTTTATGTATCGTTGAAGAACAGTCTATATAACTACCGCCTGAGAAGGCGCGCTGTGCGAAAATGCGTGCAATTTCATCAAAATTCGCTCATCCTTGAAGTTGGAAGCGGGCTTTCGCCGATGCTGGGGAAAAACCCTCAGGTGGTATATTCGGACCTTTCCTTTTCAGCCCTGAAATCGCTCCAGAGGATGCAAAATGGCAGTAGTCATGTGGCAGCGGACGCATTGAGCCTTCCTTTTAAAACAAGGACATTTCAGACGGTTGTCTGTTCCGAAGTCCTTGAACACATACCGGATGACCTTTCCGCGCTCAAGGAGATGGAGAGGGTAATGGCCGATGATGGAACCCTGATTTTGACCTTTCCGCACAGACGGGCTTATTTTGCGATTGACGATCGCTTTGTCCACCATTTCCGCCGTTATGAACTTGCGGAGATGGGGGAAAAACTCAAAAAAGCGGGCCTTGAAATTTCCGAAGTAACGAAGGTGCTCGGGCCGCTCGAAAAAATAACCATGATGGTCGTTATCTTTTTTGTATCGAAGGTCTTGCGGGTCGAGGGAAGGGGAGGGGAGACCGGGAAAAACTCCCTGCTCATGAAAAAGGTCATTGCGCCGATCTTCAGGATTATGAATCTTCTCTACTGCCTTCCGGTGTGGGTCGATGTCCGCATCTTTTCCCGCAGACTGGCAAGCGTTATACTCGTCAGGGCCAAAAAACTACGTTGAGATGTTTTCCCTGAATCATGTCCATCCCTTTGCCTTCACTATGGCGGTTTCTACCGCGTCCATGACCTCGTCCGGGGTAAAGGGTTTGGGAATAAAATCGGTTGCGCCGAGTTTCATGGCCTCAACAGCGGTCGTAACGGTAGAAAAACCGGTCATAACAATGATCACTGTTTCCGGGTCGCTGGCTTTGATCATGGGCAATAGTTCGATCCCTGACAATCCCGGCATCTTCAGATCGGTCAGCACAATGTCAAAGCGTTGCTTATCAAGAATGCGCAACGCTTCATCGGCAGAGGAAACCGCATGAACATCGTATTTGATGCCGTGTTTGGACCTCTTCTCATTAAAAATATCAATGCAACTTCTCTGGACGACGAGTTCATCGTCTATGATCAGCAATTTTATTGTCTTCATATATTCTTATCCTCTACTGGCAACGAAACGGTGAATGTTGATCCTTCCCCGGGACTGCTTCGCACCGAGATGCTTCCGTTATGACGTTTGACAATGCTTTGGCAGATCGAAAGACCGAGCCCTGTACCGACGGTCGGACCCTTGGTTGTGAAAAAAGGATCGAACATGCGCTCAATGTTTTTCTGAGTTATGCCACAACCGGTGTCGGTCACAGACACCTCGACCAGACGGCGGTCATCTGTTACTGTGGATTTAACCACCCGCAAACGGGATTCGATGGTCAAAACTCCCCTGTTTTCCATCGCATCGGCGGCATTGATCATGAGGTTCATGAACACCTGATACATCTGTCCCCGATCCACCAGCACCGGCGGCAGGGGCGTATGGAGATCCTTCACGATCCTGATGTTATGAAAAGATTCCTGGTTCTGCAAAAGACCGATCGCCCGTTCCACAACATCGTTGACATTGGCTGGGGTCTTATCCGGGGTTGTCTGTCGGGAAAACTCCAGCAGCGCGGCAACGATATTACGACATCTTTTCGTCTCCTCAACGATGGTTTCGAGCCACGCCTTTTGCTTGGGATCTTCGCTTTTGTCCAAAAGCAGGGAACTGTAACTCAGCACGGCGGTCAGGGGGTTGTTGATTTCATGGGCGATGCTTGCGGAAAGTCTGCCGAGTGACGCGAGTTTCAGCGAACGGATAATTTTCTGATTGGTGGCGTCACTGATTCGGTCGTAAATTTCAGGGAAAACGGACTCCAATTCATCCTCTTTTTGACGTATGGTTTGGGAAATCGCCGCCTCCGGCTCTGGTTGATCGTTGTGATCGAACGTTTCAGCGTTTTCTACCAGGAGGTTCGCATATTCGATATCCGCGCGAATTTTTATGATCATTCGATTAAACGAATGGGCCAGCCGCCCCACCTCGCCGCCATGGTCCGGAATAGGTCCTACGGTTTTGAAATCGCCTCGCGATACGGCCTTCAGTTTCTCTATCAGTGCATTGACCGGCCGCAAAAACCAGAACAAAAGGAACGACCCAATTGGCGTCATGATCAGAAAAAAGGCCGCAATGTTCCATCGGTTGATGGCAATCTTTCGGTTGACACTGTCAAGGGAAATGGTCATGTCAAGTGCGCCGACGAGCTTCTGTGAGGGTGGGTGAATTGTGTGGCACTGGTTGGTGCAACTCGCCTGATTGTAGATCACCCTTGTCACGTTGATCACGCCGTGGCTTCCGTCCGAGGCGGGAATGATCCGGGCGCGTTTTTTTTGAGCGAGGGCTTCCATGGTGTAACCCCCTGCGGAGGAAAGCTCGCCGCCGCTGTTGGCCCCCCCGAAGGTCTGACCAATCTCGTGCGGAATCGTACTTTTTTTGATTAGCCCGTGACTATCAATAAAGCGGATGGATTCTATGGCTGCGGTATTTTCCTGAATCTGTTCGATCAACCGCTGGAGTTTGAAACTGTCATTTTCAGACATGTAAGTTGTCGCCGCCGACTCGATCGCGAGTCCCAGATGATCTGCCCCGTTGAGCGCTTCGTCGATCATCTGGGGTTCCTGGATGTTGATCGTGTAATAGGCGGCCATGGCAACGCATACGACAAGCGCCCCGCTGATGAATACGAAGAGTTTGAAGCCCAGACTCTGAAAATACGACTTTTCGAGCCCGAAGTTTTTTTTCAGGAATGGAACCATTTTAGACATGGCGTGTTTACACCTCGCCGAGAAACTATCTCAAAACGCCTATAGTGTAACCAACCGACTGCCTGGGAACGGCGGATCAGCACAAAACCGCCATTTCAGGAAGAAAATATCACTCCTCAACCCTTGCAAGAAGCGTTCATTGGGCCGGATCGTTGGCCGCAGGGGCAACTTTTTCTACACGTACAGCGCACACCTTCAATTCAGGAATTTTCGCGATCGGATCGAAGGTGTCGTTGGTGAGCCTGTTGATCGGGGCTTCCTGGTAATGGAAGGTGGTGAAAAGAACGCCTTCGGGAACACGTTTGGTGACACCCGTACGGATAAGAATTTGGCCCCGACGCGAGGAAAGCGACACCATTTCTCCCTCTGAAACCCTCAACGCGATTGCATCAGCGGGATTCATTTCAAGAATCGCCTCCGGCGCCAGCATATTTAAACTCGGGGATCGGCGTGTCATCGTCCCGGTATGGTACTGGTATTGGATGCGGCCGGTTGTAAGCATAAATGGAAACTCGGCATCAATTACTTCTGCGGGGGGACGATATTTGATCGCCGTCAAAAGTCCCCTGCCGCGATTAAAACCCTTTTCAAAAAGGAATGGGGTCCCCGGATGATCAATGTCCGGGCAGGGCCATTGCAGTCCGCCTTCGCGGTCAAGGCGGTCATAGGTGATTCCGGCATAAGTAGGAACCTCCCGCCTGATCTGGTTGAATATCTGCTCGGGGGAGGAGAAGTCCATCTTTACCCCCATCAGTTGGACAATGCGCTGCGTAATGCGCCAATCGGGAAAACTGTTTCCGACCGGGGCAATGGCGGCGCGCACCCGTTGAACCCGTCGCTCGGTGTTTGTAAACGTGCCGTCTTTTTCCGCCCATGAGGCGCCTGGCAGGACGACATCCGCCAGCTTGGCGGTTTCTGTCAGAAAGATGTCCTGAACAACGAGAAAATCGAGTTTGCGCAGGGCCGCTTCCGCGTGGTTTGAGTTCGGGTCAGAGATAATCGGGTTTTCCCCCATTATGTACATTCCGTGAATTTTTCCTTCGTAGGCGGCGGGAATGATTTCGGTCGCGGTCAGGCCCGGCGTCTCGGGAATCTCTTCGGCGCCCCAGGCGGCGGCGCTCCTCTTCCTGGCTTCAGGGTCCGATACCAAGGCGTAACCGGGCAGCAGATTCGGCAGGGCGGCAAGATCACTGGCTCCCTGAACGTTGTTCTGCCCGCGCAGCGGATTAACGCCTGTTCCCCATCGTCCGAGATTGCCTGTGATCATGGCGATATTCGCAATGGATTTGACGTTGTCCGTTCCGGTTACGTGCTGGGTGATCCCCATTGCGTAGAGGAAAGTGACGCGGTCCGACCTGCCGATCAGTTCGGCCACTGCGCGGATGTCGGCAGCCGGAACCCCGGTGATTTCCGCGACCCGTTCCGGAGGATAGTTCTGAAGTTCGGCGGCGAGTTCATCAAATCCTTCGCATTGTTCCGCGATAAATTTTTTGTTGTGCAGATTATTTTTGACGATCCAGTGCATGATGCCGTTGATCAAGGCAACATCCGTGCCGGGTTCGTGACGCAGCCAGTAACTGGCCTGATCGACGAGATCGATTTTCCGCGGATCAGCGACAATGAGTTTTGCCCGGCGGCGGTCCACTGCCCGTTTTATGAAATGAGAGATGATGGGATGGTTTTCGCTGGTATTGGTGCCGATCGCAAAGATGAGATCAGTATCTTCAATTTCCGCAATCGAGTTGGTCATCGCGGCGCTTCCGAATACAGCGGCCAGACCGGCCACGGTCGAAGCGTGTCAGAGCCGGGCGCAGTGGTCGATGTTGTTGGTTTTGAAAGCCTGTCTGGCCAACCTCTGGACGAGATAGTTTTCCTCATTCGTGCATCTTGCACTGGAGAGGGCTGCGAGCGACTGTGGACCGTAGGTGTCGCGGATACGCAGGAACTCCCGCGCCACCCTGGTCAGTGCCTTGGTCCAGGTGGTTTCTGCAAGTTCGCCGGCCTCATTGCGCATCAGGGGGCGGTTCAGTCGCTCGGGGCTGTGAATGAAGTTGTATCCGAACCTTCCCTTGGAGCAGAGCCTGCCGCTATTGACCCCGACGCCGTCTCTGGTCGTCACGCCGATCACGCGGTTATTGACCACATTGAGGTCGAGCTGGCAGCCGACGCCACAGTAGGCGCAGGTCGTTTGCGTTTTTTTGGTTTCCCAGGGCTTGCCCTTTTGGGGAGCCATGCGCTCTTCGATTGCGTTCAC
>Ga0208373_1001297_pt1 | contig 34143 bp, 31 predicted proteins | sample RifOxyC2_FD_184036 | JGI IMG/M metagenome (GOLD analysis project Ga0208373, IMG submission 184036) | Soil microbial communities from Rifle, Colorado - Rifle Oxygen_injection C2 (SPAdes) | ecosystem: Environmental > Terrestrial > Deep subsurface > Rock core/Sediment | place: Rifle, Colorado... | reverse complement strand
TGTTCATACACGAGAATTATCTCAAAGAACAGCTATTTATTCGCTTAACTTAGCTAAATTAATCAACTAACTTTCAACAGAATTATTTTAATCATCTCTCATATTGATAAAGCAAGTTATGAGTAATCAGTTATCAGTTATTAGTTACCCGACCGACTCGTTGTTATGGCGGGCGGGACCGCATCCCCGAAAATACTCTATCGTCTGCTCAATCCCCTGTTCTAAAGTGACTTTAGGCTGCCAGCCTAAAACCTTTTTGGCTTTTTGGTAATTGAGCGAACTTCTAAAAACCTCGCCGGGTAAGGCCGGATAATGCTTAGCCGACCGGGCCTTAAAAATGTCCGCCAGCTTTTGATAAAGCGCGTTAATGGAAATTTCTCTGGCAGTGGCAATATTGTAAGCGCCGCGGCCGCGGCTGACGGCCTTTAAACAGGCGGAAACAACATCACTGACATAAACAAAATCCCGGGTCTGCCGGCCCGAGCCGTTAATATGGCACGGCTTTTTCTTTAAAAGATTGCTGGCAAAAACGGCAATGACGCCGGCTTCGCCAAAAGGATCCTGCCGCGGGCCGTAAACGTTAGCTAACCTCAGGGAAACATAATTCAGCTTTTTCACCCGGTTGTAAAATTTTTCCAGATAATTATCAATAGCAAGCTTGCTCAGGCCGTAAGGCGAATCCGGTTTTTCGGCCGTGGTTTCCGGCGTGGGAATTTGCCTGGCTTCGCCGTAAATGGCTCCGCCGGTGGAAATAAAAATAAATTTTTTGACTCCGGCCGCCAGGCAGTTATCAATGACGTTCAAGGAGCCGCCAATGTTTATGCGGGCGTCTTCCGCCGGGTGGCTGACCGAAAAACCCACGCTTTTTTGGGCGGCCAGATGAAAAACAAGGTCCGGCCTAGCTTTTTTAAAAACCTTGGCCAAGGACGCCAAAGTAACGTCCTGTTTATAAAAAACGGCCTGGGAATTAACAAAACTTTTTTTGCCGGTGCTTAAATTATCAACCACCGTGACGCGGTGGCCCTTTTTAATCAACTCGTCCACTAAATGCGACCCGATAAACCCCGCACCACCAGTAACAAGAATCTTAGACATATTGGTAAAGCAAGTTATTAGTTATTCCGTTATCAGTTATTGGTTATCGGTTACGTGTTACAAGCATTCTTCAACTCTTCCGTCTTATCAGTTTTTTCCCAGGTAAAACCTTCTTCATGCCTGCCAAAATGGCCGTAAGACGCCGTCGCCCGATAAATCGGACGCTTTAATTGGAGCTGTTCAATGATTTTGCCAGGCCTGAAGTCAAAAACCTTTTTAACGGCTTCTTCCAGTTTTTCATCGTCAACTTGGCCCGTGCCAAATGCGTCCACCCGGATACTGGTCGGTTCGGCCTTGCCGATGACGTAAGCCACCTGCACTTCGCATTTTTCCGCCAAACCGGCGGCCACGATGTTCTTGGCCACGTAGCGGGCCATGTAAGCGCCGGAACGGTCAACCTTGGAAGGATCCTTGCCGGAAAAACAGCCGCCGCCATGACGGCCCATGCCGCCGTAGCTGTCAACAATAATCTTGCGGCCGGTTAAGCCGGCGTCCCCCTGCGGCCCGCCGATAACGAACCGTCCCGTCATATTTATGTAAAACTGGGTTTCGTTATCCAGATAATCACGGCAAACCGGTTTTATCACTTGTTCGGTAATATCCTGCCTCAGCTGATCCAAACTGACGTCGGGATCGTGCTGGGCGGAAATAACGACGTTTTTCAGTTTGACCGGCCGGCCGTCAACGTATTCAACCGCGACCTGCGATTTGCCGTCCGGCCTCAAATACTTTAAAACGCCGGACTTTCTCACCTCGGTTAAACGCCTGACCAGCCTGTGCGCCAGCATAATCGGCAAGGGCATCAGTTCCGGCGTCTCCTTGCAGGCATAGCCGAACATCAAGCCCTGATCGCCGGCTCCCTGCTCCTCTGCCGAAGCCTTGGCAACGCCCTGGGCGATGTCCGGCGACTGTTCGTGGATGGAAACCAAAACGCCGGCATGCTCCGAATCAATGCCGTATTCCGGATTGTTATAGCCGATCTGATGCAAAACGTCGCGGGTTAATTTTTGCACGTCCACATAGCCTCTGGTGGAAACTTCGCCGCCCACAATCACCAGACCGGTCGTGGTGAAACACTCCACCGCCACATGCGACTCCGGATCCTGCCGGAATAACTCGTCCAAAACGGCATCGGAAATTTGATCGCAAATTTTATCAGGATGGCCTTCGGTCACGGATTCCGAGGTAAAAATGTACTTATCCATACTTTTACTATTTTTAGGTTTAAATTTCTCGTTAATTTTAAAATTCACGCGATTAAATCAGACAAGCATTAATTACCGGTTATCATTAGCCAGATTCTCCTGAAACTGTGCGATTAAAAGCGGCTTATGCGCCTTGGTATATTCCAAGGTTTTCAGAATGCCATCATCCAGGCTGACCAAGGGAAACCAGCCCAATTTTTCCTTGGCCACCGTGGTATCAGGCAAGCCCAAGGGCGTCATAAACAATAAAGGCGGCTTGTAGACAATCCTGGCCGTGGAGCCGGTCAGACTGATGATTTTTTCAGCCACTTCGCTCAGACGGATTGAATCAGAACTGCCAAAGTTGACCGGGCCGGCCACTTCGCCGTCCATCAGCCTGATTAAGCCCTGGACCACGTCGTCAACGTAGCATAAAGAGGTCTGAAAATCATGATCGCCGTAAATAACCAGATCCTTGCCCTCCATGGCGTTATAAATAAAATCAGGCAACATCTGGCCGTCATTAAGCATCATCTTGGGCCCGTAAGTTCTAAAAACGCGGGCGATTTTAAAATTTTGCTTGTAATAATTTCCGTAGGTCGTCACCATGGTTTCGGCAAAGCGCTTGCCTTCGTCGTAACAGGCCCGCGGGCTCAAAAAATCAACCACGCCGGCATCGTCTTCTTTAAAATAACCGTCACCGCGGCGGGGTCCGTAAACCACCGATGAAGACACGTGCAAAAATTTTGCCTCATATTTTAAAACCACGTCCAAAATATTCTTAAGGCCCTGCGAATTTGACAATAAGGTTTCAATGACGTAATTATCAAATTTTTTCGGCGAAGTCGGGCAGGCCAGGTTATAAACCTCCTGAATGCCCTGGACTCTAAGGTTGAACTTTTTTAGTTCAGGCAGATTGGCTAATTCCCAAGCATCGTTGATGTCCTGCTTGATGAATTCAAAATTGGAATTCTGCAACAAGAAACGGATGTTTTCCACGGAGCTGGAAATAAAATTATCCAGGCAGATCACCTGGTGTTCCTTCAACAGCTCGGCGCACAAATGGCTGCCGATAAAACCGGCGCCGCCCAAGACTAAAATATTTTTTCTTTTAAAATTTGGTTTCAACATATTCAATATTTGTTTAATAAATCATTATATTTTATCAAAAACAATTCGCCTAAAGTTTGCGCATAACTGACTAATTTGACTTTGGAATCAGGCTGATTTTGCCAGACCACCGGCAACTCCACGATTTTATAGTTCTGCTTTTGCGCCAAAAAAAGTATTTCAAAATCAAAACCCCACTTTTTGATTTTCTGCTTTTGAAACAGTTTCAGACACCGCCGGCGATAAAGCTTAAAGCCGCACTGGGTATCGCGGATACCTTTGACCAAGAAAAATCTGATCAGCCAATTGCCCAGCCTGCCCAGATTTTCCTTGATTTTAATTTGATGAACTCCGACCACGGAATCTGGTAAAGCCCTGGAAGCGATGACGATATCGGCCCCAGACTGTTTCAGCACCTCCAAAAAACGGTCTAAATTATCAATAGCCGTGGAATAATCGGCGTCTAAAAAAAGCAAATAACCGCCTGTAGCCGCGAGCATGCCGGTTTGCACCGCCGCCCCCTTGCCTAAATTGGCCTGATGTTTGAGCAGTTTTAAGCCTGGAAGCGGCAAAGCCAAAACCCGCTCCGCCGTCTGATCGGTTGAACCGTCGTCAACCACAATCAGCTCATAAGTGAGCGATTTATTTTCAAGGAACTGAACGATCTTTCTGATCGTCGGCTGAATCACCTCTGCCTCGTTAAAGGCGGGTAAAATAACGCTTAAATCCATAATAAATAGATGTATATTATACCCTAAAAATCTAACTTTTGGCAAGTTTAAAACATCACGTTCAAGCCGCCGGAAAAACCGGTGTCCAGGCCGCTAAACTGCTTTTTGAGGACGCCATGAAAATCAAATATTTTAACGTCATTTGACCCTCCAGCTGCCTGACTGACGAAAATCTCAGGCTCATTATCGGCATCAAAGTCGCCGGCAGTCAGATTCAAGCCGTAAGCGGAAGATTGATCATAGGCCGGCCATTGATTTTCCAGGTTACCTGCGGGAGAAAAAATTCTCACTTGCGGCTCGTAATTTCCGGCCGCCACCGCCACCAGTTCGGTCCTGTTATCGCCGTACAGATTAACGGCGGTTAACTTGACACCGTCTGAGGCTTGGCCGGGAAAAGCGTAAAAACTTAAAATTTCCTTAAAGTCTTGATTAAAAACTTTCACCTGTGAATCGCCCTCTGACCGCGCCGTAACAATCTCCATCTGTCCGTCCGCGTTAATATCACTGACGGCCAGATTGACTCCGCCCGCAAAGCGGCCGCTAAAGGCCAGGCCGGCTTTTTTAAGCTGGCCCTGATAATCAAAAATTTTCACTTCGGCAAAATGACCGGACTGGGGCGCGGTGATAATTTCGGCCTGGCCGTCGGCATCCAGATCGCTAGCCGCCAGATTGACCCCGCCGCTGAATGATGTTTCATAAGCAAAAAACTGGCTAATGATCCGACCGTTGGCATCAAAAACCCTAATATGGGGCCCGCCGCCCGGGCCGGCCGCGGTGATTATTTCCTCGCTGCCATCGCCATTGACGTCGGCTTTAGCCAGATTGACCCCGCCCCTAAAATTTTCGGCATAAGCTAAGAATTCTAAGCGGACCACGCCCGAACCGTCGAGCAATTGGACCGTCGGCGCGTGCGCGCCAGCCGGCGCTACCGCCAGCCTGGCGGCATTGCCTTTAAAATTTTTAGCCGCGCTAACGGCCTTGGCTACGTTCAACCGGCCGCCGCCTAAGCGGCCCTGGTAACCGGGATTTTCGCCATCAATGGCATCGGCATTGTCTTTGATTAAGCCGTAAATCTCCTTATTGGCTAAATCCGGCCTTAGGCCCTTGATTATGGCCGCGGTGGCCGAAACCAAAGGCGCGGCCACCGAAGTGCCGGACCAATAGCCGCCGAATAATTTCTGATATTCTTTAAACACCGGCTCATAAACGCTGGTGCTGTAAAAATACTCGCCCGGGGCCATCACATCAATGCAGTTGCCATAATTGGAAAATTCCGACAGAACGTCATGATAATCCACCGAGCCTACGCCAAAAACGTAATTGTCGTCCCCGTCATAGCAAATGGGGTATTTCGGAGCCAAAGTCAGATCACCCACCTCCAGCGGCGAGGACTCATTGCCCGCCGCCGCCATAATCATCAAGCCGCGGTGGTAAGCCTTGGCGATGACGGCCGCTAGATCAGCATCGGTAAAATTCCCGACAATGCTCAGATTAATGATGTCGGCGCCATTGTCTATGGCGTAATTGATCGCGGCAATCACGGTGGGCACGTCGCCGGTGCCGAGATTATTCAAAGCCCTTAACGGCATGATTTTTACCTGCCAGTCCACGCCGGCGATGCCAAAATTATTATGGCCAACCGCGCCGATCAGGCCGGCAACGACCGTGCCGTGATTAATACCCAAGGCTGAGGTTTCGCCCCCGAATTTAGGCCGAGGGTTGGGAGACTGCATAATAAAATCCCAGCCCTGATAATCGTCAACATAACCGTTATGATCATTATCACGGCCGTCATCCTTGATTTCACCCTCATTTTTCCAAATATTCTGGCTTAAATCGGGATGGTAAATATCAACGCCGGTATCAATGACCGCCACAACCACCTCCGGGCTGGTGGTGGCCACGTCCCAGGCCGGCTCAATGTTCACCTGGCTTAAATAATACTGTTCGGGCAAATCAGGATCATTGGGAATAAACTGCACGGTTAATAAATCGTCCGGCTCGGCCTCAGCCTGAATACTCTGAGGCTGGGCGCCAGCGGAATCAGCGGCTAATGCCATGACTGAAGCCGTATACAAAAAAGAACCCGCAACAACGAGAGCCAATAAGATAACACCGCCGCCATAACGTCTTACAATTTTATTCGCCAATTGAGCGGGCGGTAGAATAAAAAATTTTTGACGGCTTTTTTTTATTTTCTTTAAAAAAATCATGATCAGCCGTTAATTTTTTCATTAATCAAATCAATCATATCCTGATAAGCGAAACCATCGGGCGAGTTCTTTTGTAATTCCTGAAAATAAAGCAGGGCCTCGGCATAATTGCCCGCTTCGTAAAGATAGGTGGCGAAAGGCACCAATAACTCCAGATCATTGTCTACCGCGGCCAGACCGTCCAAATAAATTCCCCTGATTTGTTCCTGCTTTTCGGGAAAATGATTCTTATATAAATCCGCCAAATTGATGTAATTTAAGGGATAAGCCGGGTTCAGTTCTTTCGCTTTTAAGAAAGCGGCCTCCGCCTGATTATACTGTTTCAGGACCAGGTAAACATTGCCGATGTTGATCCAAGGCGTGCTGTTGCCGGGAAGAATTTCCCAGGCGCGGGTGTAGTATTTAATCGCCTGCGAGGCCTGGCCCAGCTGATAAGAGATATTGCCCAAGTCAAGGTAAACTTCGTAAGTGTTGGGGAAGATTTCCAGCCGGTCAAAATCCGCCTGGCGGCGCTCTGCCAGCGAAGCCTGTTGTTCAGGAGTCAGGCTGACCGCAAAAGTTAGTTCCTCTGCCGGCGCCTGTAAAAATCCGCTTTTAAAAACCGCGGCCGCGGCCGCCCCCAAAATTACGATCACCAAAACGGAAATTAAAAAAATTTTTGTTATTTTCATAAGCGCGGCAATAATTGTTGGTAAAGCTCGTAAGCCCGGTCGCTGTAGGCGGGAACCGCCTCACTCGCCCGCTTGGCCGTGTCAATGGCTTTTTGGAATTCTTCCTGCAGGGCTTGGTATTTTATGATCTGCTCATAATAGGTCAGATTTTTCGGTTCAAAATTCAAGAGCTTAAGATACAGCCTTTCCAAAATTCCATATTCTTCAGTTGCCTGGTAATGGGGAATCATCTCTTTAATGTCTTCCTGAAAACGAAAAGGATAGTTATGTAAAATGGCCTCAGTGGCGTACTGGTACATATGATTTTCGTCCCCCAATTGCTGGTAAATAATATACTTGAACCAATAAGGATCGGCGATGCTTGCCGCCAGGGCGATACTCAGGTCCAATGACTCAAGGGCTTGGTCGTACTTGCCGGCAATAATGTAAGTCTGCGCCTCAACCCAATAAATCCGGATATTGTTCGGGCTTAAAACCTTGCAGGTCTGCAAAGATTCCAAGGCCTTGCTTAAATAAGCGCCATCCTGGGTGATTTCGGCGAAGCCGTTATAAAGCTTGGCCAACAGATAATGGTTGTAAACGTTTTTGGGATCCAATCGTATGCCCTCTTCCGCCAGTTCAATCGCCGTCTGATAATTTTTATTGATCTCCTCCAGGCTCAGCTTGTCGCGGTTCCTCACGGTCACGTCGCTTAAATTCTGGACCAGCAAATTAATGGGATCCAACGGCACCACGTCCGTGGCCGCCGCCTTGACATAATTAGTCATAAAGGCCTCATAATCGTAGGCCCTGGCCGCGACAAAAGCCCTGTAAGTATACTGATTAGCCGCTACCTGGGGGATGTTGACGGTAAACTGGATAATGGTAAACGCCACCGCACTAAGTAGCAAATAAAGAGGCAAGGCCAAAAGCCGATGCGGTTTTTTTTCAACGGTTTGGGAAGGCGTGGCGTTTAGTCGGTCAAAGCAGTCCACCAGGCCCAGCATCATAAAAAACGGAATAAAGCTGTTTAAAGAGTCAAAAACAAAAATATTCTGAATAAAATAAGCAACAAACAACAATCCTAAAACGGTCAGGTGAACCGCATAGCCCTGTTTTTTGTAAAATCGCCAAAAAATGTAAAAAATCGCCAAAAAAATAGCCAGGTAATTGAGCAGGCCAAAAATACCCAGCATGGAGGCCATGTCCACCAAAGTGTTGTGAGCGCGGTCAAACCAGACCTCGTCGCCGGTATAATCATAAAAATCAGGGGTAAAATAACGGTTAAAAACAATATTGTAATTTTCTGGACCCACGCCAGTCAAAAGATAATCCTTAAAACCTTTAAGCCCCGCTTGCCAGGAAATCAAACGCGTCTGGATGGTATTATCCTGAATGGACATGTTAGTCAAACGGTCAAGATAGTAATTGTCATGGACAAAAGAGGTATCTTTAAAAATAAAAGTCAGACTGCCGGCCAAAATCGCCAAAAAAGAAAAAACCACAAAAACCCTGACTGACTTTTCGCGATAAAATTTAAAAACCAAGGCTAAGACCCCGAATAAAACCAAAGCCGCGCTAAAGCCCACAAATGCGCCCCTGGTGCTGGTTAAAGTCATAATCACCAGCTGCAGGGCAAAGACGGCCAGATATAGCAATTTTTTCCACCAGACATTGGCTTTGGCAAAAAAATACCAGGCGATAAACAGATGAAAAAGCAAATAAGCCGCCAGATAAGCCGCGTTGCCAACAGTGCCGTTAACCCTGGTTAAACCGGCTTCCAAAGTGTAGGTTGAACCCAAACGCTGGCCGATGGCGTAAATACACATGACCACGCTGACCAATAAGGAAAAGCCAAGCAGTCTGTACCAATGTTTAACGTTCTTGAGGGTGTTAACCAACACCAGCCACCACAAATAATAATGTAAAAAGTTGAATAACCCGCCCATTCTTTCGTAATTGCCCCACAGGCTTTTAATCCAGCTTTGGCTGAAAATCGTGGCCACCAGCCACACCAGCATAAAAATGCTCAAAACCCAAAATAACAGAGTCTTCTTGGGGCGGTATTCCGGACAGCGTAAAATAAGAACGAGCCAGCTAAAAAATGCCAGCTCAATCAGAACTCTCATAATAACGGTCTTAAGAACTATGTAGGGAAAATAAGATTCAGGTATAACCACCAAAGGCACGGCCACGACTAAAAACGAAGTGACGTAGATGATGCCTAAAAGTATTTTTTCCAGCTTTTTTGAGTAAAACATGGCTGAGCGATCTAATTAATTATTAAAAAAAGTTTACCATTATTTTTTGTTTTTTTCAAGCGCCTGCCCGCCTCTTGATTTTTTGCCCTAATATCAGTATACTCTAACTATTATTTAAATTATTATGTCAAGATTTTGGACGAATTTTCAACGTTTTTTACTGATCCTGGGCGATCTGGCCATCATGTTCATGGCGCTCTGGCTGGCTTTGCTGATCCGCCACGGCTCAGCCTACTCTCTGGCAACCTGGGAAGCCCATTGGCAAATCTTTGGTGTCCTTTTTTTATTATGGCTGCCCATTTACTTCGCCTTTAACCTCTATGATCTTAAGGTAAACTTATACGTTATCCCCCTGCTGACGAACCTGCTTAGGGCCACGGCCATTAACACCATCATCGCAGTTATTTATTTTTACCTCATCTCCACCGATGTTTTTATAACGCCAAAGACGATTTTAGCCCTCACTATCCTGCTCTTAACCATTATGCTCTTTGCCTGGCGGCGGCTCTTTTACTCCTTGATCAAAAACCAAATAGCCGAAAATAACCTGATTTTTATCGGCTGGGATCCGATCGTCAATGAAGTTTTGCAACAGTGTCAAAATTACGGTTATCGCGCCCAGGCGGTTTTTAGGGCCACCAGCGAGCCGATTATCAACTCCGGTCTGACAGTTTACAATAATTTTGATCATTTGGCCCAGGTCATTAAGGAAAAAAAAATCAGCTATGTCGTCCTTAATAACTCGGTCAGCGACGCGGTCACCAATGAACTTTTCAACAAACTTAACCTTCGCCTGAATTTTATCAGCTTAAGTAAATTCTACGAGCAGATTTTTCAAAAAATACCTCTTACTATCATTAACCAAAGCTGGTTTTTAGAAAATCTTTCGGAAGGCAACAAAGGCCCGTTTGAAGTCTACAAAAGAATTCTGGATATTGGCATCGCCCTGATCATTAGCCTTGTGTCACTGCCATTTATCCCCTTGATTGTCATGCTGATTGCCGTTGACAGCAAGGGCGCGATTTTTTTCAAACAAATACGCACCGGCCACGACGGCAAAAATTTTACCGCGGTCAAATTCAGAAGCATGTACCAAAACGCCGAGCAAAACGGCCCGGAGTGGGCCAAAAAAAACGATCCCCGCGTTACCAGAATCGGGCGTTTTTTCCGCAAAACCAGAATTGACGAAATACCCCAGTTATGGAACATTCTAAGGGGCGAAATGTCTTTTGTCGGCCCCAGGCCGGAACGCCCGGAATTCATTGAGAAACTGTCGGCCGAAATACCGTTTTATAAGGAGCGGCTTTTGGTTAAGCCCGGCCTGACCGGTTGGGCACAAATTTTGGGCCCAGCCTATGGCGGCTCCCGGGAAGAAAGCTTAATCAAGCTACAGTATGATCTCTACTATATAAAAAACCGGAACTTCTTTTTGGATCTCGGCATTATCTTAAAAACTTTAAACACCGTCCTTAAAGGTTCAGGACAGTAGCGTGTGTCGTCGTGTATCGTGCCCGCCCGCCATAACAACGAGTTGGTTGGGTAACTAATAACTGATAACTGATTACTCATAACTTGCTTTATCAATATGTCAAAGATACTTGTTACTGGTGGTGCGGGGTTCATTGGGTCGCACGTGGTTGACCGCTTAATGCAGCAGGGCCATCAGGTGGTCTGCCTGGATCATCTGAGCGACTACTACTCGCCTGAAATTAAAATTCAAAACATCGCCCACCATTTTGCCGACAAAAATTTTACTTTTTTGGTCAAAAACGTCGTGGAAAAAGACAAGCTGGAAAAAATCTTCCAGGAGCACAAATTTACCACGGTCATCCATCTGGCGGCCAGAGCCGGAGTCAGGGCTTCTATTGAAGATCCGCTGGGTTTTCGGGATACCAACATCAGCGGCACGATTAATCTTTTGGAACTGGCCAAATCTTACGGAGTTAATAATTTTGTTTTAGCTTCGTCCTCCTCTGTTTACGGCAATAACGAAAAAGTACCCTTTGCCGAAACCGATCCGGTGGATCAGCCGATCAGCCCTTACGCCGCTTCCAAGCGGGCCTGCGAACTCTACGCTTACGCCTACAGCCGGCTGTGCGATTTAAATATCACCTGCTTAAGATTTTTTACCGTCATCGGCCCCCGCAACCGCCCGGACATGGCCCATTTTAAATTTCTCAAAGCCATAGCGGAAGAAACGCCCATCACCAAATACGGCGACGGTTCCACCAGCCGCGACTATACTTACATTGACGACATTGTTGAAGGCATTTTGGCCAGCGCGGCCAAAAATTTAAAGTTTGAAATCATCAATCTGGGCAACGCCCAGCGGATCAGCCTCAACCAAATGATCGCCACCCTGGAACAGGCTTTGGGCAAAAAGGCAAAAATTAAAAATCTGCCTTTGCAAACCGGCGACGTTAACCATACCTGGGCAGATATCAGCAAAGCCAAAGCGCTACTGAACTGGGAGCCTAAAACAGAATACGAAGAGGCGGTAAACCAATTAGTTAAATGGTATAAAAAAACCTATGATTGATGAATTGTTTTCCATCGTCCTGCCCATTTTTAACGAAGAACAGGCGATTAAAGATACGGTTGAACAGATTCAGGCCAGCCTTAAAAACAGCGGCCTTAATTTTGAAATTATCGCGGTTAACGACGGCTCCACGGATAAAAGCGGCGAGATTTTACAAAGTTTGAGCGGCCTTAAAGTCATCAACCATAAAATTAACACCGGCTACGGTTCCGCCTTAAAAACAGGCATTAAAAACGCCCGCGGCGAATGGATAGTCATTACCGACGTGGACGGCACCTACCCTATTGAGGATATCTCCAGGCTGGCGGCCGAGACGGCGGATTTTGACATGGTGGTTGGCGCCCGCCAGGGCCTGGTCGCCAAAGATCCGGCCGCGCGGCATTTGGCCAAAAAATTGTTAAACAAATTCGCCAGCTTTTTAGCCGGCCAAAAAATCACGGACATAAATTCAGGCTTGAGGCTGTTCAAAAAAAGCATCGTTCTGGATTACTGGAATCTCTTTCCTGACCGCTTTTCCTTTACTTCCACCTTAACCATGGTCTGTTTTACCAACGGCTACCAGGTTAAATACCTACCCATTAATTACTACAAACGTGTTGGCCAGTCGTCCATCCGGCCTAAAAATTTTGTTGAATTCGTCAGGCTGGTCACCAAGCTGGCCCTTTATTTTAGGCCGTTCAAGGTTTTTGCCTGGATCAGTTTGTTTATTTTTGCGCTCAGCCTGCTAATCGGCTTTTATTCGGCCTTAATTATCGGCAAACTGGCGGACGTAATAACGATTGTTTTGGTCATGACCGCTTTGCAGACTTTTTTCTTCGGTGTTTTGGCGGAAATCGTCATTAAAACCCGTAAATAAAATATGAACCTGGAAGACATCATTAAAACCAGGCGAAGCGTCAGAAAATTTTCCGACCGCCGCCTTGAACCCGGAGTTTTGGAAAAAATTATCGCCGCGGCCAATTTTGCCCCCAGCCATTGCAACACCCAAGGCTGGAAATTTATTTTTGTGGACGATTATGATCTGCGTTTTAAAATCTTTAACAACGGCGGCTCGCACGTCATTAAAGCCGCCCCTTACGGCATTTTGGTCTTATACGACACCACCTTAAGCGACAATTTAGAATACCAGGACTGGATTCAAAGCGGTTCCGCCGCCATCCAAAACATGCTTTTAACCATCCATGACCTGGGTCTGGGCGGCTGCTGGGTCTGCCATCTGCCCCGAAAACAAAACCTAAGAAACATCTTTGACATACCCGCCAACTATTCACCGGTCGCATACGTCGCTTTTGGCTACAGCGACCAGCCGGTAGCGGCCGTTCTTAGAAAAAATAATCTTACAGAAATTTTGGCTACTAATAAATTTATCTGGCCTGCGGAAAAATTAAAGCCAGCCACGCGCTGTAAAAGAATTGTCAGAAAAATTTATTTTCTGATGCCCGCCCCATTTAAAAAAATGATTCAGCCTTTGGCCAATAAATTCGTTAAAAAATTCCACAACTAATGAAAGTTTTACTTATTAATCCGCCGTCCCGGAATGAAATCTTAAGCTGCAACCCGACAATCGTCAAAGACGAACGGGGTTTTGATCCGCCTTTGGGCCTTTTATATTTGGCCGGCTATTTAAAAACTCACGCGGCGTATCAGCTGAAAATCATTGACGCCCAGGTGGAAAAACTGGACTATCCGCAAATAGCCGAACAAATAAAAAAATACGGGCCGGAAGTTATCGGCATTACCGCAATGACCTTTACCATGATTGATGTTTTAAAAACAATAGCCGCCGCCAAACAGGCTTGGCCGTCGGTTAAAATCATTTTAGGCGGCCCGCACCCCCAAATTTATCCGCACGAAACAATCAATCTGCCCAATGTTGATTATGTTGTTTTAGGCGAGGGCGAGGAAACCTTTTACCAGTTACTGCAAAATTTAAACAATCCGGAGGCGCTCAAACAGATTCCCGGACTGGTTTTTAAAAACGGCGCTCAAGTCATCAATACCGGACAAAAAAATTTTATTTTTGATCTGGATGGCTTGCCCGAGCCGCCGCGCGAACTGGTACCGTACACAAAATATTTTTCACTGCTGGCCAAAGCCCACCCGATCACAACGATGTTTACCAGCCGCGGCTGCCCTTTTAGATGCACCTTTTGCGACCGGCCAAATATGGGCAATTTTTTCCGCTACCGCAATGCCAAAAACGTGGTGGATGAAATGGAGCACTGCCTAAAACTGGGCATTAAAGAAATCTTTGTCTATGACGACACCTTTACGGTCAGCCGGCAAAGGGTCATTGATATCTGCCGGGAAATACTCCGCCGCCAGCTTAAATTCAACTGGGACATCCGCGCCCGGGTTAACACGGTTGACCGCGAAGTTTTAACCTATCTTAAAAAAGCTGGCTGTGTCAGAATTCATTACGGCGTAGAAGCCGGCACGGAAAAAATCCTCAAAGTCCTGAACAAGGGCATTTCTTTGGAACAGGTGCTCAGGGTTTTTAAAATGACACGCAAAATGGGCATTGATACCCTGGCTTATTTTATGATCGGCTCGCCCACGGAAACCAAAGAAGACATCCTGGCCACGATCAAGTTCGCCAAAAAATTAAATCCCGATTACGCCCAAATCACCATGCTAACACCTTTTCCGGCTACAAAAATATACCAGCAGGCGCTTGATGAAAAAATCTATCCTGACGACTACTGGCAAAAATTCGCCCAAAACCCCCAGCCCGGTTTTCAAACCCAGTACTGGACCAAAGAACTATCATTAGACGAATTAAAAAAACTGCTAACCAGATTTTACAAAGAATTCTATCTGCGGCCTTCATACATTTTTAAAAGAATGATAAAAATCAAATCCTGGCCGGAACTGCTCAGAAAAATCAACGCCGGCTTTAACGTCATTAAAATGAAATCCCATGAATTTTAACTGGCTGACCAACAAGTTTAACGATATAAAAAACGAACTGCGCTACCTCTCTCTTAAAAACTGGCGCCTGGAGGAAGTCGGCCGACATTGGGACCAGACCACTCATTACGACGATATTAACGCCAAAGCTTACTCTTACTTCAGAAGATTTACCGACGGCTATAAATTATTCGGGCCTTTTTTAAAAATTGATCAGCCGGCCCGGGTTTTGGATATCTGTTCCAGAACGGGCAACGGTTCCAAATATTTTTTTGAACAGGTGAAAAATACCGACTGGCACTTTGTTTGCGCCGACGTCTCCGCGCGCATGCTTAAAATAGCCGATCAAATACTTACAGCCTCGGACATCAGCCACTCCCTGGTAAAATTTGAGTCCCTGGACCTGCCCCTAGCCGACAACCAATTTGATTACATCCTTTTTTACGAAACTTTGGAACACGTGGCGGCGCCGGAAAAATTAATCGGCGAGCTGGGGCGGGTCCTAAAACCGGGCGGCTACATGCTTTTGACCACTCCCAATGTTTTTTGGAGCCTGCCTCATACTTTGGCGCCGATATTAAACCTCCACCACAGCGAGGGCCCGCACCACATGGTCAGCCAAAAAAGAATCAGGCAGGCCTTGCAAAAAAACCATTTGACCGTGGTCGCCACGGACTGTAATGTCATCATGCCGTTTGGGCCGAAAAGCCTGACCGCCTTGATCGGCCGGCTGGAAGAAAAATCTTTAAAATTTCTCAAGCCGTATATCGGCTTACGCCGCATGTTTGTGGTTAAAAAATAATTGTTAACTTTACCCTTATTAAAATCCTTCTTTTAAATCCGCCTTACACCAATTTTGAAGGCATCAAAGAATCTGGCGGCCATATGATTCCCCTCGGGCTGGCTTATCTGGCGAGTTATTTAAAAAATAAAATCGCTTGCCAAATCCGCCTGGTTGACAGCGAAGCTCAGGGCCTTAACTATCAGCTGATCAAACAGTCCATTGAGTCCTTTGAGCCTAACGTTGTTGGCATTACCTGCCCCACTCCCACCATGGAGCATGTTTTTAACCTTGCCAAAATGATAAAAACGGAAATTAGCCGCTCTATTATAGTGGTCGCCGGCGGCATCCACCCAACGGCCCTGCCCCAGGAAACTATCGCTTATCCTTTTATTGATTTTGTGGTGCGGGGAGAAGGCGAAGAAACATTTTATGAACTGATCAAGGCTTTAAGCGAAAATAAGGCTGATTTTAGCGCCATTCGGGGGATTTGCTACAAACAGAACGGCTTAACCATCACCACGCCGACGCGCCCGCTCATCGCCGATATTGACACTCTGCCCTTTCCGGACAGGAGCCTGTTTGACCTTTCGCTGTACCGTTCGGCGCCGACCAAAAAAGTCTCCGATGATCCCTCCGGCCCTATTTTAACCAGCCGCGGCTGTGCCTTTAACTGTATCCATTGCATTTCCCAAAAATGCTGGGGCGGAGTCATGCGCTTTCGCTCTAAAGCTAACGTGATTTCAGAAATCGAACAATGCCTGGAAAATTATGACATTCGGGAATTCAATTTTTTTGACGACACTTTCACCCTCAACCAAAAACGGGCCATGGAAATCTGCCAAGCCATTATTGATAAAAAATTAAACATTTCCTGGGTGGCTTTTTCCAGGGTCAACACCATCTCCGAAGCTCTGGTTAAAATGATGAAACGAGCCGGCTGTAAAAAAATTTCCTTTGGTTTGGAATCCGGTTCCCAAAGAATTTTGGACCTGATGCGCAAAAACGCCACGCCGCAAATGGGGGCAGCGGCGGTTAAGCTGGTGGCTCAAAACAAAATTTTAGTTCACGCCAGTTTTATGTTCGGCAACGTGGGCGAAACGGAAACAACCATCAAGCAAACCCTTAAGTTCGCCAAAAGCCTGCCTTTAGATAACGCGACTTTTTTTATCACCTCCCCTTTCCCCGGCACCGATCTTTTTACCGTCGCGCAAAACGAAGGCTTTGTCACCCCTCAAACAAAATGGCAGGAATTCGCCCCTTTAACCAACACTTCGCCGGTTCTGGTACAAAAAAACGTTTCCAAAGAACGGCTGGTCTACTGGCAAAAAAAAGCCTTCAGAGAATTCTATCTGAGGCCAAAATACATCATGCATAAACTCAAACAGCTGAACTCCCTGGAAACCTTTAAAACTTTCATCTCGGGCTTTAAAATTCTGCTGAGAATTATGATTAAAAAAGCGTCCTAAAGCCTACTTGCCCGTTAAGCGGAACTTTAAATCGGTCAGGCCGCCGCGCTTGATTTTTTTAGTCCGCCGCCGCCAAAAATTTCTAGCCACCACGAACAACCCGCCGCTCAGCCGGACCGGTAGCTTTTCCACCACGGCGAGAAAAATTTTCAGTCCGCAAAGCCTAAATAAGACGCCTAAAACCGCTTCAAATCTCAGACGACCCGCCGGTATGTTGGTCGGTTCATAGCCGTAGTCGGGATAAGGTTTGCCTTGACGCTTCAGTTTGGCGATTCTGATAAAAGCGCCTCTTTTTTTAAAATCAATGCCGTGTGATTGCATGGCCAAAGCTTCGTTAAAGCTTATCTCCCGCAAATTCAGGTAACCCTGGTCAATCATCGTATGTAGCAGCTCACGGCCTTTAACCGAGCGGGCTAAAACCAGCGACCAACCCTGGCCTCTTTGTTCGTAGGAGGGCGCCCAGGCGTCGCCGACTGAAATATCGGTTAATTCATTGGTTTGATCCACCTGATACAAGGAATACCTGGTGAGGTGAAACGGAATCAGATAATTGGCATGAAATTTCCTCGCCTGAATTATCCGGCCGTCGGTTAAGGTAATCCTGAGATAACCGGGCCATTCGCCGGCGCGGTACTCCAACGATTTAACCAGAGCCAGATCTCTGACGCCATGGGAACGCAAAAAAGAAACGATGGCGGAAAAATGCAGCACCAGGCCGCAAAAGGGACCGAGAACATAATTAATCCGGCTGACTTTGGCATGGGCAATCTGCTGCAACTTGCGGATGGCCATGACCTGATCGGGCAGGCCAACGTAAGCCAGGGAACAGTATGGTCCGGGCAGTTCGCTCAAAATCTGATTAACCGGCACAATGGAGTACTTGCTTTGAGCGGCGGCGATAATTTGCTCGCGGCTGGTAGCAATAAACGATTCGCCCAAATACGGCTTGTCCGAGCGCATTCTGACCGCCACCGCACCGTCAATCAGCTGATGCTCCCATAAATAAAGTAAAACGGCCGTCAGCACCCCGCCGCTTGAACCCAGGCGTCTGATGGCCGGATCCTTGGCATAGCCTAAATAATACTTTTTCACCTCGCCAAACAGCCAGTTAGACGGCAGTTTGCCAAAGGTTAAACGGTTTAAAGCCGGCATATTATTATAGCGATCGGGGCTGCAGGTAAAAGCCTCTTTGGGTATGTCACCGTCTTTGACTTTAAGCGGGAAATAATCCCCGTCTTTTTCCGCCAATGTCAAAATCCCGTCCGATAAACCCACGGCTGTGCCGGAACGGGTATATAAATCCGTCTGTAAAATTTCCCTCTGTAATTTGGACCACCAAAAGTCCATAAATTTATTCAATAATTTTAACAGTCGTTTGCTCTTTTATTAAACTCATAATCTCAGGTTCAAAGTTTGTGGCTGCCACAACCTTAAATTTATCAAAAGCTTCACTTATTTTGTTTTGTTGATAAAGCTCCTTGATAGTTTGAGGATGAAAAAAAATAATCGACTGATCAGTAAAATAATTTAAGCCTTCATTAAAAATCACTGAACCGCCAGAAGCTACAACCTCATCTCTGTCTAATGAGCTTTGGTTAAGCCTTGTCGCCGCCTGCCGCAAGTTGTCAAGCTGGCTGGTATTATATTCTTCATGAAACAACCATTTTGCCGCCAAAAAACTGTGTAAAATCAAACAGCCGGCCAGTAAAATAAAGCTAGCTCTTTTTAATTTAAGCGAATTATCAAACAGCTTATGAATGATAAAAGTTGCGGCATAAGACGCGGTGGCTAAAACGATAAATTTAATTTCCAAAAAATGGTCCCAGTTATTGGTCCTTAAATAAATCAAAGCCACGTACCAACTGGCTAGCCAAATGCTAAAAAATTTAAACAAAACTAACTGTCGCTTTTTAAACAATCCCAGACCAAAAATCATTAAAAGTGCAATCAACGGGCCGCCGTAATTAATCAACCTAATGAATTCCACTAAATAATACAAAGCGGAATTGGCATAAACTTTAATTCTGTCAATAAAAGAAACTTCATAACCATACTTAACAAAAAAATCTAAAGTATCGGGATGCTTGTCGTTTAAAACCTCATTAATAAAATTTTCCTGGTTGTAATGATAAGTGTAAGGATCATTAAACAAATGTCCGTAGCGTCCCAAATCAGTATCGGTTTTGGCCAAATAAGTATTAAACTGCTCTGGCGAAAGCCAGCCCGGCGCGATCCACAGGACAAAAATGACAACCAAAGGCAGACCTAAAGCCAAAAGCCGCTTTAAATTCCTGGTTTGCATAAATTCAAAAATAAAAACAGCCGGCACCGAAACTAAAAAAGCATTACGAGACAACACAGCCAAACCAAAACACAGACCTGCTAAAATAAGCTGCCAGACTTTGGTTTTAGTTTGCCAAAAATAGCAAACAAGGCCGAGCACAAAAAATAGCATGGCCCATTCATAAAAACCGGCCGCGAGCGCACCCAGCCAATTAACTGGTAAAAATAAATCCAAACTGGCGGCCAGTAAAGCCGGCCAAAGGCCCAATAAACGAAAAATTAGCAAAAAAATTAAGACCGAAGTTAGAGCGCTCAAAATTACACTAACAAAAACTGGCAAATTATAATTAAAACCAAAGGCCTTAAATATCCATGAGTAAATTACTGGCGTTAAGCTGTTGCCGGTATTGGCTATCTGGCCTTGACTGGAAATTTCCTTTGAAGATAAAAAAATATTTTGCTGGCTTTCTACGCTAAATTTACCGCTTAGAGCCATATTTCTGGCTAAATTTAAATTGCGATAGCCTAACCAGGGCGACTGTCCTTTATAAAAATAAGGCGCTATACGCAACAAGGATAACAAACAAATAGCCAGAGCTACCAAGCTTACGATCCGGGTTGATTTATGTCGTTTCATAATTTAAACTTTTTGCCCAATAATTAAATGACTAGGAGTATCTAAATTATTCTTATTACTTCGATTAAATAATTCTTCAAAAACCAAAGGCAAGCAAACCATAATTTTGTTTAACCATTTATTTTTAATCCATAATCTGTTGTAGCCTGAAATTACCCTGGCTCGGCCGCCTCTGGATTCCAACTTAATTATCTTTAAATTATTTTTTTTAAAAAGATAAGTCAAAGCCTGACCGGAAAAACGATAATAATCATCAGGATAGGCATGATAAGGAAACTGCCAAGGCGTGTTTAAAATCACCTGGCCGCCGGGTTTTAAAACCCGGGCGATTTCCGCAACCACCTGCCAAGGCTCTTTAACATGCTCCAAAACTTGAAGACAAACTATAGTTTCAAAACTGGCGGCTTCAAAAGGCAATTGGGCGGCATCGGCCACCACATCAACATTCTCATGTTTATAAGCGTCAAGTCCGATATACTCAGAAGCTTTGGTTAAAATTATTTCTTTATATTTGCCGTCGCCACAGCCTAAATCCAAAACCCGTCCGCCGCAATAAGACAAGTTTTCTTTAAGAATTTCCCTGGTGTCCCATTTGTCAACTAGCTTCATAATAATTAATTAATTCCCTTAAATGATTAGCTAAAGTAAAATTATTATTGAGGCGTTTGAAACCGTTTTCCCCCATTAACTGTCTTAGTTTATCATCATTGAGTAAAGTTTGCACAGCCGCCGACAAGGAAACCACATTAAACGGATTGACGATAAAACCGGTTTTATTATGCTCAACAATTTCGGGCGTGCCACCAAAACAGGTGCCAACAACCGGCTTTTTGCAGGCCATGGCTTCTAGGTTCACCAGATTAAACGGATCAGGATAAATTGAAGGCGTGACAACCACGTCCGCAGACTGCATTAAAAGTTTTATAATTGGGCGGTCAACCTCGCCTAAAAATTTAACTGAATCTTTACCAGACTTGCCTACGATCTTAAAGACTGCCTTGGTCAACCCGCGTTCTTGTCCGGCTATAAATAAAACGGCGGAGGAAATTGATTGTCTAACGAGTTTAAAAGAACGCGCAACTTGCAAAATCCCTTTCGCCTCGCTCGCCCGCCCAGCGAACAAAACTATTTTTTTACCGACGGCGCCGTGGTTGCGTCTAAACTCGCTCACTTGGCCCGCATCAATCTCCCATTCGTTTGGCTCTAAAGCATTATGCAAGACTTTTATTTTTGACCAACGATTAGCTTCATAGATATTCTTTAAGCTTTGACTCACGGCGAAGATAATATCAACATAGAGCAAATTTTTTTTAATCAGCATGGGCCTTAAAGGATTATATTGTAAACCAGCTTGTTTGATTTGCCTTAGCAACCTAGGACGAAAATTGACCTTTGGCCTGTCTGACAAATCGCGGTGATTAACCGCTGAGGTAAATTTGCCGTAAGTTAACCACATAGCGTCGTGTAAAGTTAAAAAGGTTTTAGACCCCTGAAGCTTAGCTTCTTTTAAGCACGCCAAGGATAAATGTTCATGTAAATTATGCGCCTGAACTATATCTGGCCTTAAATCAACCAATAAAGGAATTAATTCCTTTAAAACTGGCGTAAAATTCAAATTAGCTTTAAATCGTCTAAATGACGGGATTCTTTGATTGGTCACAATGACCCTGACTTTATCAATCTCCGGCACTTGAGCGGCGGCTGTAAAAACCGTCACCTCGTATTGGTCACGCAACGCTAAAGATTGTTGCCAGGCGATTGACCTGGCGCCGCCCAAAGCGGAAAAATCATCCGTTAAAATTAGAAGTTTTTTCATCTAAATATTTCATTAAAACATCTTTAGCTGGCTGGCGTTGACTAATTAAATCTGGCAAAACTTTAACAAGTTGTTGACTGATTTTGATTAGATCGGCATTGATTATTTTTTTTTCAATATCCTCAATTAAATCAGTGGTTACAACTTTATCCAAAGAGTAACAATACTGGGGCAAATTAACTAACTGACACCAACTGAAAACTTTTGAAGAATAAGCCAAGGCTAAAAAAGGAATGCCTTTTTTACCAGCCATAATTAACGAATGGTAACGCATGCCAATAAAAAAATCAATATTCTGATAAGCCAGGTCAAAATCCTCAACGGTTTTTAAACCGGTGACTAAAGTAAATTTTTGCGGCTGATTAAGCCGAGCCAGGACTTGATTTAAAACCTCAGGGTCTTTTTTATCTTCAAAGGATAAGGCCTTGACCGTCACTCCGTGTCTGTCTATTAAATGATTTAAAACCTCCGCCATTAAACTAATGAGTTTGGTCATTTTAATCCTTTCCTCGTCTTGATGAAAAAGCCTATCAAACCACGGACGCAAGTTTAAACCAAGAGTTTTTAAACTGCCGCCTTGATGCTTAGTTACCGTTATGCTTAACGATGGTCCGGGACAAACTTGAATCTCCCTATTTAAACCAAGATTAATTAAATTGATTTTAGAATGATCATCCCTGACAATCAGATGTTCAGCTTTATTTAATATGCACTTAAGTTTTCTTTGATTTTTAATTAACCTAATTTGACTAACTCCAATCTCATAAACCACCACCGGCCTTTTAAAAAATAAAGCCAGTTTTAACGACCATAAATAACGCTTAAGCCAAATTGATTCCTCCTGAACCAAGCCCCCACCGCCCCATAAAAATAAATCGGCCCGTTTAATTGCAATAACCGTCTTTAAAAATTCAAAAACAAAATTGATTGTTTTTAACTGGCCAGAGTAAAAATAATTCTGCATGGCTTTAACCCGCGAAGATAGATACACCGGATGGTCGCTGTAAAATCTGTCGGGCTGCCAAGTTAAAACCCTAATGTCAGCCAGGCCATTGACTTCTCTGATATCCTGAATTATGCCCTCCAATATAAATTCATCGCCAAAGTTGCCCAAACCATACGAACCACTAATTATTACTTGCTTCGGCATTTTTTAAAAAATAATTAATGACAAAAAAATTGATAATGCGGGTAATAAAATTAATCCCGACCAGCCAGACCGCTGCTCCTAAACCTCCCCAGGCTTTAATTAGTAAAACGGCAGGATATAACAAAATCAAAAGAGTTAAACCGTTAATATAAATAGCCTGCTTCATTTTATTGATAGTCCTTAAGATGGGCCCAAAACCCAAACTAAAACCGGTTAAAGCAAAATGGCCGGCAAAAATATAAACTACAGGCAAAGTTGGCAGATAATCTGCGCCATAAAAAAATTTAACCAGCCCCGGGGCTAAAATGACAAACGCTAAAGTCAAATAAACCGAGATCACCCCGCCCACCATCATAGTTTGCGTAAAACGCCTTCTTAAGGCCGCGTTACCGTAAGTTTTGGTTTTAGGGAACTGGACCGTCAGCAAGTTAGATATCGGAGAAATTAAAAGCATGGTTAAAGAAACATAACTATAAGCAATCCGGTAAAAAGCCACTTCAGCTGGAATTGCAAAATAACCCATCAGCATAGTTGGCAGCAAAGTACGTAAATTAACCAGGTTTTTATCTACAGCGATTTGAAAGCCAAATTTAAAATATCCGCCAATTTTAACTTTAAACAATTCTTTAAAAATCTCAGACCACTTAGGTAAAATCAAATTAGTTTTTTGAAAATGGCTATACCAAACAACAGATAAAATTAACATTATGATGGCGGAAAATAATTGAGCATAAACCGCCCCCCAAATTCCCAAGCCCACCACTACGGCTAAAATAATGGCCAAACTGGTAAAAAATTGGTTTAAATTTTCCAAAATAGCGTACTTTTTCATCTGACGGCTGATTTGAAAAATAAGCATTAAAAATGTAAAACCAATTAATATAAAATTATTAATAAAAATAATTCTCGCCCACTGGCCCAAACTTTGATCATGATAGATCAAATCACCCAATAAAGGACTGATTAAAATGCCAACAAAGCCCAAGGTTATAAAAATAAAACCGGCAACTTTAAGGTAATAACAGATAATTTTTAAAACTGCTTGACGATCCTGGCGCTGATATGCTTCCGACATCAATGTAGCGGAAGCTGCATCCTCTCCCCAATTCATAAACAAACTAAAAGTTCCAACTAAAGAAAAAATTAAAAGGTACTGGCCGTAAAGTTCAGGTTGAAAAACCCTAGCCATCACCAAAGACGAAATAAAAGCCAGGCCTGTGCTAAAACCCGTACCAATTTGCAAAATGGCCACATCCTTTACAAAATGATGATGCAAATTATTTTTGATACTCTGCCACCACTCGTTCATATAAATTCAGGTAATTTAAGGCTAAGCTGGCCCAGTCGTGCTCTTTGGCCCAAGTTAAGGCCGCTTGGCTTATTTGAGAATATAAGTCTGGCTTAGTTAAAAGTGATTTAATTTGGTCAACAGCCTGGTTTTGATCATTAACCACAAACCCGGAAAAACCGTCTTTAATGGCCTCGCTGGCTCCGCTACCTTGCAGGCCAATAGCGGGTAACCCGGAAGCGGCTGCTTCCAAATAAACCAAACCAAAACCTTCAATATCACAGCCTACCTTTTTACTAGGCATTAAAAAAATATCAGACTCGTGGTAATACTTTCTCAAACTTTCTACTGTGATATTTGTCATAATTGAAACGTCCTTTAATTTATAGGCTTTAATAAACTGTTGAAGTTTATTAAAATAGTCAGCCGAATCAATAGTGCCAATAATATTATATTTAATTTCCGGAAAAATTGGTTTTAATTGTCTAAAAACCTCCAGACCAAACATTTGATTTTTTCTTTCCTTTAAACCGCCCACGCTTAAAAGCTGAGGCGGATTTTTAGCTCGCGCTCTTTTAAAACCGCTAAATTGATTGATCGACACACCGTTGTGAATAACTGTTAAATTGTTTAAACGCAAACGCTGGCGCAATTGATTCCTAGTATATTGACTGACGCAAATAATCTTATCGGCTGATTGATAGGCCGGCTGGTACAGCTTTAACAATCTGGTATTGTCTAAAGGCTTAATAAGATAGGTGCCGTGTCCGGTCAAAAAAAAGGGTTTTTTTAATTTATTTTTAATTAAGCCGCCTAAATAAGCGTAAGGCTCATGTAAAACGTGGACTAAATCTACTTCTTTTAGGTATCTTTGAATTTTTTGATAATCCAAAAAAGCTTTAATTTTTTTAAAAGAGTCGTCGTAATACGAAAATAAATAGGCCTTGGCGAATAAAATATTCGGACGGCCCCGAGAAACAAAAACGACTGGCTGAAGACCATGCTTTTGAAGACTTACAATTAAATTTTTAGCGTAAACTCCCCAGCCATTGTCTTGATTAAGGTTATCGGCCAAAAAGGCGACTTTCATAAATTATTTGCGTTTTAAAACCCGCTTAACGGCTGTGAAAATATGCTTAGCGTCAAGACCGTATTTATGAAACAGCTCGGCTGGCTGGCCGGATTCGCCAAAAGTATCCTTAACGGCCACGAACTCCTGCGGCACCGGACAATGTTTTACCAAAACTTCGGCCACGGCGCTGCCCAGGCCGCCATAAGCCTGATGATCCTCAATGGTGACGATAGCGCCCGTTGCTTTGGCCGCCTTAACGATCGCCTGTTGATCAATGGGCTTAACCGTATGCAAATTAATCACGCCCGCTTTAAGGCCTAATTTAGCCAAAGCCAGGCTGGCTGCTAAGGCCTCGTACACCAAAGGTCCGGTGGCGATCAAAGTCAGATCACGCCCCGGCTGTAAAACCTGGGCCTGGCCGATGACAAATTTTGCCTCCGGCGAGGTAAAGAGCGGCGTCTTGGCGCGGCAGAGCCTTAAATAAAAAGGTCCCTTTTTACGGGCAATGGCCAGAGTGGCTTTTTTAGCTTCCAAGCCATCGGCCGGCGAAATTACCGACATATTGGGAATAACTCTCATGGTAGCAAGGTCTTCCAAAGCTTGATGAGTGGCGCCGTCTTCCCCGACCGACAAGCCGGCGTGAGAACCAATAACCTTGACGTTGGCGTTGTTGTAACCGATACTAACCCTAATTTGTTCCCAGTTCCTGCCGGGATTAAAAGCGGCAAAGCTGCTAATAAAGACGGTCTTGCCGGACAAAGCCAAACCGGCGCCAACACCGGCCATATTCTGTTCAGCCACGCCGACCTGGAAAAATCTGTCCGGGAAAGCCGCCTGAAAATCAGTCATATTCAAAGAACCGGTTAAATCGGCGCATAAGGCGACAATATTTGGATCCAGCTTGGCTGCCGCCAGTAAACCCTCGCCAAAGCCCTGCCTGGTTGCCTGAGCTTGCAATTTTTCCCTATTTTGCCAGTTTTTTCGCAACATGTTGTAAGGTTAATAATTCTTTATTCAGCTGATCAAGCGCCTCTTTGGCCTGCTCCGGCTTAGGCGCGTTGCCATGCCACTGGTAATCGTTTTCCATGTACGTCACCCCTTTGCCGGGGATAGTCCTGGCAATAATCACCGTGGGTTTGGAGCGTTCCCAGCCGGCCGCCTGCAGGGCCTTAAGGATCTCTGAAAAATTATGGCCGTTAACGGTCATCACCTTAAAATTAAAAGCCCGGTATTTAGCGGCTAACGGGTTTAAGGGCATGACTTCGTCGGAACGGCCGTCTATTTGAATATTGTTTCTGTCTAAAATAACCGTCAAATTATTGAGTTTATATTTGGCGGCCAATAAATAAGCTTCCCAGCACTGGCCTTCATTTATTTCTCCGTCGCCCATGAGGCAGTAAACCCGATAAGATTTTTTATTGAGTTTGGCGGCCAAAGCCATGCCCACGGCCACGGAAATTCCCTGACCCAAAGGTCCGCTGGAACACTCCATCGCCGGAAAATCGTGCAAACTGGGATGTCCCTGGAGCGGACTACCGAATTTTCTTAATGTTTTCAGACGTTGAACCGGAAAATAGCCGGCTCGGGCCATGGCCGCGTATCTAACCGGCACAATGTGGCCGTTGGATAAAATCAAGCGGTCCCGCTCAGGCCACAAAGGTTTTTTAGGATTATGTTTTAAAACTCCAAAATACAAAGCCGTCAAAATGTCGGTCATGCCTAAAGAACCGCCGGGATGCCCGGAACCGGCCGCCGTAATCATTTTAATAATGTCCTGCCTGATGATATTGGCCTGGATTTTTAATTGGTTCTCTTTTTGCTTGTTCAGCATGACTTTATGGCCGCTTTTAATTTTTTAACCGTAGACGCATAATCGGCCGCCTGCAATAAAGCGCTGCCCACGGCCGGGCTGTTAACGCCGGCCGCGATAATCTGCTTAAGATTAAAATCTTTAACGCCGCCGTCAACCTCAATTTCAATATCCTCAGCCAGCTGCCTAAGCTGCCGGATTTTTTCATACGATGCCTCAATAAACCCCTGGCCGGACCAGCCCGGTTGCACCGTCATCAGCAGAACAATCTCAATCTTATCCAAATAAGGCTTGAGCTCGGTCAAAGGCGTTTCCGGATTCAAGGCCAAGCCGGCTTTAGCTCCCCGCCTTTTAATTTCTGCAATAATTTCCCCTGCGCTGTGCCCGACCGGCTCAAGATGAAAAATAATCCTGGAGATTTTGGGGGAGCTGACTTTTTTAATAACGCTTAGGGGATCGTTAACCATTAAATGAAGCTCAAAACTGGAAACTGTTTTAATTTTCTGCAATTCCTCAATATCGTAATAGGTGGCATGGTCAACAAACTGCCCGTCAATGGCGTCAATTTGCAAAACCGGGAAGTCATTTTCCGTTAGTCTGATTTTTTCCTTAAGTTCCGCCAGGCTGTGAACCAGGATAGCGGGAATTATTTTGGTCTGCATACAAGGCGAGAGATTATGATGGCGCGAGCCTGACAATGTTTTGAGCTAAAATCTTTTAACCAACGGTAGGCTGTCTGATTCAGGTTATAGGCTAACCGCGTGAATTGTGCGTTTGCCAATCGGCTAAAAATTTTTTCAGGCCCTGATCTGTCTGCGGATGCTGGAACAGCTGCTCAAAAATTTTATAAGGCATGGTCACGGCGTCCGCGCCAACCAAAGCGCAGTCAATCACCTGGCGATGGGAGCGGATGCTGGCGGCCAGAATCTGAGTCTCTAACTCATAAATATCATAAATGCTTCTGATCTCCTTCAGCAGTTTCTGCGAATTTTCTCCAATATCGTCTAAACGTCCCAAAAATGGGCTGACATAGGTGGCGCCCGCTTTAGCCGCCAATAAAGCCTGAGAGGCGGAAAAACACAAGGTCGCGTTGGTTTTATAACCCAATTTAAACATCTCTTTTAAGGCTTTAATGCCAGACGGGGTAATCGGCACTTTAATGGTGATGCTGGGGTGCAACTTGGCTAACGGCTTGGCTTCTGCCAACATGCCCTGAACTTCGGTGCTGGTGACTTCCGCGCTGATGGAAACGTCTTTTCTGTTTTCAAAAATTTCAATAATTTCTTTCAGCACTGTCATAAAATCCCTGCCCTCTTTGGCGATCAAAGAAGGATTGGTGGTCACGCCGTCAATGACGCCTACAGCGTAAGCTTTCTTAATTTCCTCAACGTTACCGCTGTCAATGAATAGTTTCATAGGTTAATAAATTAACAAGCGTTAAAAACTTATAATTTTTTATCAATAAATCAGCAGCTGGCGAAGGATTTTATATAACTTTAGGGTGGGGTTCGGAGTGTTGGATAAATTGGGTAATACGCGCCGCTCTCGCCTGCCAATCGTACTTTTGAACGTCAAGATAAGCCTGGTCGGACAACTGCCGGGATAATGCCGGATGAGTCAGCGCCATTTTAACGCCATCGGCCATGGCTTGAGGATCGCCAGCTTTGACCAGAATGGCCCTGCTCTCATTGAGAATCTCCCGAAATGAGGGCAAATCCGAAGCCACAATCGGACGTTTGGCGGCCATATATTCAAACAGCTTCATGGGGGAGGTGTAATGCTTGGAAAGATCAGTTTCCGCGCTACCGGTCAGCACCAGCACGTCGGCCGCTTTTAACCAAATAGGCATCTCCTGGTACTGGCGATGGCCTATTATTTCCACCCTTAAATTTTCCGATTTTACCTGCGATTTAAACTTTATTATATCATTTTCCGTACCTCCCGTAAAATAAACCCGGCAGGTTAAAGGCAGGAAAGCCGAAGCTCTGGCTAAAACCTCAGCGCCTTTCCAGGGATAAAGGTGCCCCAGATAAACAACCGCCGCTTCGTTTTGCGGCAAGCCGAGTTTTCGCTTAGCCTCGTGCTTATCCAGTTCAATGTCAAACTGCCTTAAATCCACACCGTCAGGGGCGAGTAAAACATTTGCCTGAAATTTTTGCACCTGTTCTTTTAGCTTGTGGGTGATAACGACCACACCCTTGACCCTCTTTAAACATTTGTGATAAAACCGGCTCCCGGAGTAAACATGAGTCTCTAAAAAAATATTTTTGTGATACCGGCCGGCCAGGTTCGCCAGCAGATGCTCGCGGGTATATAAAATTTCCGGCTTAAGCCGTTTAACCAGCCTTTTGACGCGGGCATTAAAAACCAACGTTTCCAAATAAAACCCTAGCCGACCCAATAAAAAATCCCAGCTGATTAAATTTAGGGAATTAAGCCGGATAATTTTAAAATTGCTCTTAACCTGGTAGTAATTAAAAATATCCTCCTTTAGCGGAGTGAACTTTTTGGGTACGACCAAAGTCACGGACAAATCCTGATTGGCCAGCGCGGCGCACATTTTGGCTATCTGGACGCCATGGGCTTTTTCCGTTGGTATGCGGATGTTGGCTAAATAAAATAACTGCATTTTATTTTTTCCGGGCTAAGTATTGGATAAACAGGCTCTTGGTTTTGGCGCCGGGCTTAAAATCATGATAAATTTTTTCTATCTCAAAATCTTTAGAAAGAATGTCCAGCATGTCTTTGAGGTAAACCGGATATAAATCCAGTTTGCTCCAGATTTTTTTGGACTTGTCGTAATAATGCAAGACCACCACCGTTTCGCTGATGTAGGCGGGAAAAACCAGAATTTTTTTCTGAAAGCCGTGGTAATAAATCGTCTGAGCAAATGTGAATTTATTGAATATTTCTTCAATGGGCAAATTCATCAACGACAAGATGTAGTCGTAATTTCGGGAATCAATAAACAAATAACCGCCCCGCCTGATCAGCCTGGCAAATTTGCCGATAACGCTTTGCTGGGCTTTTTTGGTGTAATCCCTGGTACCGCCGCCGATATAAGTTAAAGAATTGCCGATCAGCATCGCCCAATCAAACAAATGGGTGTATTCCGGCACGGCGTATGGCAGATCAATCCAATTGGCTTTGTGAATCTGAATATCCAGTTTTTCTTTTTTAAACAACGTTCGTGACTGCCTGATAAACTCATCATCAACTTCATTGGCCTCGGCGCAGGCCGGCGGATAATTTTTTTTACGCAAAGTCCTGACAATGCCCGATAAATCATTACCGCCTCCCAGGCCCAAATCTAAAAGGCTTTTTAATTTTTTTTCTTTGATCAGCTTGGCAAAAAATTCCATTTCGCTTCGCCTGACCCCGCCTTTAAACTCAGGGTAAATTTTAGCTTCCCAATTAACGTATTTATAATCGGAAAACTCTCCTATGGGGTTGCTGATGTACGGCAAGGTGTTAATAAAAGACATAGGCATTATTACTTATCCGCGATCTTAAACATTTGTTTGAGCCTGTCGGAATAAGTATGCTCGGCTAAAGACCTGTTAAAACCGGCCTGAGCGATTTTTTCCCGCTCCTTTTCGTGGCTCAAATAGTATTCCGCCTTTTTTCTTAAATCCTGAACGCCGTTAAACACCACAACTTCTTCGCCGTCGGTGAACAGCCGGTAAATATCATCTTTAACGGGATCATTAAGCAAAAACGAACCGGCGGCCGTCACTTCAAACGGCCTTAAATTCAGGCCCTCTTCAACCTCTATCTGCTGATCAATATTAACCACAATTTTGCTTTGACGGTAAATATTAAACATTTTTTGATCATCAACGGTGCCGCGGTAAAATTTGGCCAAAGATGTTTTGAGCCAGTTTTGATTGCCCCAAATGTGCAAATCCAAATCCGTTAAAACGCTTAAGTAATCCACCCGGGCGTCATACAGGCCCGGTTCATAACTGCCGATAAAAACAATATCGTATTTATACTCTGAACGAGGCTGATAAACTGCTGATGTGTCTAAATTAGCGGCAAAAGGCAGATAATAACAATTGTTCCGGCCCAAAGCCTTAAGCCGTTTCAAAATATAGGGATCGTAAGTAAAAAAATAGTCATAAGCCGCAGACAAAATTTCAATGGAATGCCAATTGGTAGTGGCATCGGGAAACCAATTGATGGTCTTAACCCCCAAAGCGCTAATCTGACAGATAACCTCACTGGACAAAGGCTTGCCTTTTAAGACTAATAAATAATCAGGCTGTGCATCTTTAATAACCTTGATTAATTTACGGCCGATATTTTTTTCCGCCTTAACCACTAAGCTCATTTTAAATTTAGAAAATTGATTGGTTAGCCTAACCAAAATATCATTATTCCAAATTGCCTTGTTCCAAATATCAAAAAATTCAACCTTGTAGCCCAGGTGCCTCAAATAACGCCAAGACGGTTCGGTAAAAACAGACTGTTTAGTGGAAGCAAGTATAACTTTACTGGCCATAATATTCTTGAATTTTAGCGGTGATGTATTTAATCTGGTCGTCGGCTAGTTTGGTGGAAGACGGCAGCCACAAGCCCTCTTGAGATAGCTTTTCGCTGACCGGATAACTGCCCGCAAGATGGTAAACCGGCTGACTGTGCAAGGCCGGATAAATCGGCCGGGAGCCGATATTATTATCTTTTAAAAATTCCTGCAATTTGTCCCGCTCAGGCACAAAGATTTCCATAAACCACGGCGCGACTTCCGTCAAATCCGTGGCGATCATCTTGACCCGGCTGACGTCTTTAAGGCCCTCTTGGTATAAACGCCACATCTCTTTTTTGCGTTCCACCCTGCCCTTAAGTTTGGCAAACTGCGCCAGGCCGAAAGCGGACTGCAGATCGGTATATTTAAAATTCCAGCCCATCTCTTCGTAATGGTCGGCGCCGCCTTCGGGGCGCCCGAAATCTTTAAGCTTGCGGATTTTTTGGTAAAGTTTTTCGTCATTCGTCAACAAAGCGCCGCCCTGGCCCATAGTAATAATTTTGGGCACGCTGAACGACAAACTGCCGATGACGCCGTAAGTGCCCAAATGCTGGCCCTGAAACCGCGAACCCAGCGATTGCGCCGCGTCTTCAATCAAATGAAGCTGACGCGCCTGACAAATGGCTTTAACTTTATCCAGCTGCCCGCCGCGGCCGTTAATGGAAACAAAAATCACGGCCTTGGTTTTTTTGGTAATGGCCGCCTCTAATTTTTCCGGATCCAGATTCAAGGTCTGATCAACATCGGCAAAAACCGGAGTGGCGCCCGCCAAAACCGCGGCGTTGGGCGTGGCCACCATGGTATAATCAGGCACAATGACTTCATCGTCTTGGCCGACCTCTACCGCTTTTAAGGCTAAAAACAGGCTAATGGTGCCGTTTTGCACAATGGAACAGTACTTTGAGCCAGTATAGGCGGCTATGGCCTCTTCCAGCTCTCTGGTTTTTTTAAACTCCATGATAAAACCGCCGGAATCAAGGTAATCCATCACCGCTTTTTTTTCCTCCGCGCCGTAATCAGGCTCCATCTGCATGATGAAATCCATAAAATTAATTTTAAATGATAAATTTTAAATTGTGAAAAAATAGTAATCTGGAAATTCTTTAGCAACGGATAATTCGGGCTTTAAAATTTTCTATATTCCCTTTTCATTTTATTAACGACTTTTCTAGAAAACTGCTGCACCTGCGTTTTCATTTGATTTACGACCCCCTGCCATTCCCCGACCTTGTCTGCTTCCACATTCAGGCTGACCAAAACGCCATTTTCATAATCACCGCTGGGAACATAAGCCATGGAATGATCGGGATAGTCTTTATGAATGGTCAGACGCCAATCATAGCGCCTGACGTTCCCAAAGCCGGCGGACTCCAGCAATCTTTTTAAACTTTTAAAATCATAAATGGTTTTATGATGTAAAAGCCGCCTTTGGCCGTCTGTATGCCTGATATCCATTAAACCGTAGATGGTTCCCTTGAATAAATCGAGGTCATGATATTTTTGATAAGCCTTAACCAATCCTTCAAAATCAGGAACGGCCAATCGCAAAGTGGCGCCAGGCTGTAAAACACGGTGCCATTCCCGTAAAACCTGCGGGGCGTCCTCATCGGCAAAATATTCCAAAACATGGCTGGCGTAAATCAGTTCGGCCGACTGATCGGCAAAACAAGACAGGTCATCAACTTGCCTGTGGTAATCAATATGCGGATAATCGGCTAAATCAACGTTAGTAAAGCCGGGTATATCCCTTTTCCAACAGCCTAAATGTAGTTTCATAATAATTTTATCAATTCGTTGGGCGGATGGAGAAATAGGTGATGAGATTAATGGGTGAATGGGCGCTCAGAAATCAGAAAGTAGATAAATAACCAGATGCCCCATAATCTAATCCACCCGATCACCTAATCTACCGGACAATCAGCCTCTTATCTTTTGCCGTTCCCAGATAAGGTCCATTTTTAACTTCCAGTACCTGAGTGTTGTCTGCCAAAATTTCATAACCATGGCCGCCGGCTAAGCAAATGATAAAATCGCCGGCGTTAACCTCAACCGACTTAATCAACTGATCATTATTTTCACCGTAAAAATCCGCCCTCAAACTGCCTGATTTTAAATAAATCACTTCCTGAGTGCGGTTAACGTATCTGGCAGCCAATAAATGGTTATGCGCTTTTAAAATCTGGCCCTTTTGGTAATGCCAGGTGCCTACCTGAATAAAATCCTGGTCCTGACTGTAAAAATTAAGGCCTGCTTTAAAATCGCCGGCCCTGGCAATCATGGCCAAGGTCAAATCGCCGTCTTTGATTAATTCTGGTTCCATGTTAGTAATGTTAAATGTTGATAGATAGGGATAACCACCGATTAAAATGACTGATATAGACTGATAATGTACGGATAAATTATCCGCAAATAATCCGTAAAACATCCATACTAAATCCGTATCATATTAGAGATGATTAAATTAATTCTGTTGAAAAATAGTTGATTAATTTAGCTAAGTTAAGCGAATAAATTACCGTTCTTTGAGATAATTCTCGTGTATGAACAAAATACACGAGAAAACATCGCCTTGTTGCCGGGTGAAAATATACAAATATGGCAACAAAAGAAGGCAAT
>Ga0208373_1001296_pt1 | contig 34169 bp, 31 predicted proteins | sample RifOxyC2_FD_184036 | JGI IMG/M metagenome (GOLD analysis project Ga0208373, IMG submission 184036) | Soil microbial communities from Rifle, Colorado - Rifle Oxygen_injection C2 (SPAdes) | ecosystem: Environmental > Terrestrial > Deep subsurface > Rock core/Sediment | place: Rifle, Colorado... | reverse complement strand
AAAAGGGCAGTTTTTTATGTGTCATACAAAATATCTTCTACTCTAGGCTTACCTGAGCCAAAAAACAATGTTTTGAGCAACCCAAAATGTCTATTAACTCGATTTTCGTCATCGTCTTGAACTTTTCCCTTTTTTTGTTTATCCTAAGAAGGTAGCGGGATGAAATTATGGAACCTGTCCGCATTGACTTTCTGAAACAAACCTATCGTTTGGACGCGGAAAAACCGCGAGCCGCTCTTTTTTTTGTCCGGCTGTTTGCGGCTGCCATCCTTTTTACGGCCGTGGGAGGGGCTGTTTTTTCCTATCAGGTTGCCTCAAGCGGGACAGGCGCGGACAGCGGCGGATTCGTCTATGCGACCCTGCGACACTTCATACAAGCCGATGAGAAAAAAATGCAGGGCGAAGAAAACGACCGGATCAATGTTCTGCTTCTGGGTGTCGGGGGCGAGGGTCACGAAGGTGCAGAGCTGAGCGACACCATCCTTCTGGCCAGTCTCCAGCCATCGACGAACAAACTTGGCCTTCTTTCCCTTCCCCGCGACCTTGCTGTCCCGATTCCTGGATACGATTGGAGAAAGGTCAACAGCGCCAATGCCTATGGAGAAAGTGAAAAAGACGGTTATGGCCCCGTGCTCGCAAGCCAGGTAATCGGAAACGTCTTGGATCAAGAAATCCCCTACTACATCAAAGTCGATTTCAACGGTTTTGAAACACTCATCGACAAACTCGGCGGAATCGATGTCTACGTGGACAGGCCGTTTACGGATGCGGAATATCCCATCCTCGGACGTGAGACCACGAACTGCGGAACAACGGAAACGCTCCTCAACGAACAGGGCGAAGAGATCGCAGTTCCAACTTACGGTTGTCGATTCGAAGTCCTTGCCTTTCAAGAGGGCTGGGCACACATGGACGGTGCCACAGCGCTTCAATATGCCCGCTCAAGGCATGGCACCAACGGCGAAGCGTCTGATTTTGCCCGCAGCCGGCGGCAGCAAAAAATCCTCACGGCCGTTAAAGAAAAAACTCTGCAAGTGGACACCCTCCTTCATCCTACAAAAATTTCTGCGCTTTTCGATACCGTGCGCGAACACGTCCAGACGAATCTGGCTTTTTGGGAAATCATCCGCCTGGCGGATTTCGCCCGAAAGCTTGACAGTGATAAAATCGTCTCCCGTGTCCTCGACGCTTCCCCCGACAGCCCCCTCTATGCAACGTCCATCAACGGAGCGTACATGCTTCTCCCTAAAAACGACGACTGGGGGGCCGTGCGTGGCGTGGCTGTTAATCTCTTAGATGTCGCCTATTCCGCAGAGGGAGAAAAGCCTCCCAAACCAAAATTCGTCCGAATCGAAATCCAAAATGGGACGAAAATTAGCGGGTTGGCATTTGAAACATCACAACTCTTGCGGGAAAAAGGTTACAACGTGGTCAAAATTGACAATGCGGCCGAACGCGGCTACACGCACACCGTCATCTATGACCTCACGAACGGACGGCAGGCAGAGGATCTTCATGCCCTGCAAGAAATGCTCCAAGCGGATATTTCCATGTCCGCCTCCGGGTGGCTTTTCTCTGCCGACGTTTATCCAAAAGAGTTGACCATGACAGACGATGTTGAAGAAAAAGCAACAGCTGATCGTGTAGATTTCCTCGTCATCCTCGGTGAAAATGGAACAGCTCTGGTAAAAAAATAAGTATGTCTGAAACGGTTCGCCTTCCGATCATTGCTCTTGTCGGCCGCACGAACGTAGGAAAATCCACGCTATTCAATCGACTCACCGAACAGCGCGAAGCGTTGGTCTCGGCTGTGCCCGGAACCACGCGCGACCGTCAGGAAGGCGAGGTCCTCTGGCAAGGGCTTTCTTTTACCTTGGTGGATACGGGTGGGCTGGACGTTTCGCCAAACAACCCTATCGAACAAGAAACGGTCCGCCAGGCACAGCAGGCCATTCGCCATGCCAACCTCGTCCTTTTTGTCGTGGATGTTCAATCAGGCCCCCTCCCCCAAGATCGGGAAATTGCCCGTGCGCTCAAACGGTCGGGAAAACCCGTCCTTGTTGTAGGAAATAAAGCTGAATCCCCTTCCAAACGTGCATCTGTTCATGCACCGGAGTGGCAGCTCGCCGGCCTGCCGGAACCGATTCCTGTTTCGGCTTTGCGTGGCACGGGCACGGGGGACCTGCTCGACGACGTCTACCGCGTTTTGCGCCGAAGCGGTTCTCCTCCTGCCGCGTCCGTTCAACACGCGGCTGTACGTGTCGCAGTTATTGGCAAGCCGAATGCAGGAAAATCATCCCTGCTCAACGCTATCCTCAAGGAGGAGCGCTTCATTGCAAGCCCCATAGCCCACACGACCCGCCAACCCATCGATACGCTCATCACCTGGGAAAACCAACCCTATCTACTGGTCGATACGGCAGGAATGAGGAAGCGTGGCAAAAGCCGCAAAGCCGGAGGTCTTGAAGAGGAAGGTGTTGAACGAACCGTCGAAACGCTGCGACGCACCGACGTGGCCCTGTTTGTTCTGGATGCAACCGAACCGCTCACAACCCAAGACCGCACCCTGGCCGGCCTCCTTGAAAAATCAAGGGTCGGCGTGGCTCTCGTTGTCAACAAATGGGATCTTGTGGAAGGCAAGACGATTGAAAGCGTCCCGGCTTTCATCGAATATGTTTATCATGCCTTTCCCTTCCTTACCTGGGCTCCGCTCGTTTTTACCTCTGCCAAAACCGGGCAACGGACGGAAAAACTTCTCCCGCTTGCACGAAAAATCCAGGCAGCCCGCCTAACCGAAATTCCCCCCGAAGCCCTGGACGCTTTTTTAAAAGAAGCTATCCGCCATCGCGGCCCCATCCGCGGCAAAGGGCCGCAGCCCCCCAAAGTCTTGGGCATAAGCCAGGTTGGCACAGCCCCCCCCACGTTCGTGGTCACGCTGCGCGCCAAACGCACCGACGTGATCAGTCCAAGTTACTTACGCTATCTGGAAAATCGCCTCCATGAAAAGATAGATCTCGAAGGAACACCTGTCCGTGTCCTCGCACGTATCCCGACTCTGGGCGCAGCAAAACCCACGGCATAAAATCCCATTGTCTTTCTGGGCGGAGCCCCGTTGGTTTCGAAGATACAGTGTGCAATGACCATTGTTTTATGAAATTAATTGTCGGCCTCGGCAACCCAGGAAAGGAATATGAAAAAACCCGCCATAACATCGGGTTTCTTCTTATCGACGCCCTAGCACGCGAGCTTGGTGCTTCCTGGAAAAATCAAAAGACGTTTTCGGGTAAGGTTGCCGAGACGTCGTTGGACGGGGAAAAAATCCTTCTCTTGAAACCCGAAACCTTCATGAATCTGTCCGGGAAATCCGTCGCGGCAACCGCATCTTTTTGGCATTTCTCTCCTCAAAAAATGCTCGTAGTCCACGACGATGCTGATCTTCCGTTTGGCACCTTACGTTTCCGTGTCTCCGGCTCATCCGCTGGCCATCGCGGCATGACATCGATTCTTTCATCTCTGGAAACCCAAGAGATTCCTCGCCTGCGCGTGGGCATTGGCCGGCCGGAAAATCCAACTATTCCGCTTGAAGCGTGGGTGCTTGGGACATGGGATCCTGAAGAGATCGCACGTCTACCCGACGTGACCAACGAAGTTCTCTCACTGCTAAAAATAAAAATAAAAGAGCCTGGAGTCGGTTAACCTATGGACGACGTCGGTTATCTCATCGCCATCCTGCGCTTCCCGCCATTGGGCCCCATACGGTGTGCGCGACTACGGGCGGCTTTTTCCCATTGGAAAGAAGTTTTTATAGCCTCAGACGAAGCGCTGATGAACGCCGGAATAGAACCCAACATCGCAAGGGAATTCGTTAAAATGAGAGCATCACTGGACCCAGAACGAGAATGCAGCCTCCTGACATCACACAACGTCCAGGCCATTCCATGGGAAGATCCGCGTTATCCCGCCCTTCTTAAAACCATTCATGATCCGCCACCGATCCTGTTCGTGCGTGGCTGTCTCCCTTCTCCGGATCTGCCGCGACTCGCGGTCGTTGGAACACGCAAACCAACGCCGTACGGACAGCGCGCTGTTCGGATAATCGTGGAACCACTTGCGCGACAGGGCATGGTCATTGTCAGCGGCCTGGCCTACGGCATTGACGCATTTGCCCACGAAGCTGCTTGCCAAGCTGGCGGAAAAACCCTTGCTGTTTTAGGATCCGGTGTCGATGCACCGAGCGTTTATCCGGCGGGCCACCAGGCGCTTTCCGAACGAATTTTGGCATCCGGCGGCGCTATTCTTTCAGAATTTCCCATTGGAACACCCGCGTTAAAATTCCACTTTCCCTTTCGTAACCGCGTCATTGCCGGTTTATGTCAAGGCACACTCGTGATCGAGGCCGGAGTAACTTCAGGAGCTCTTATCACGTCCCACGCCGCGCTGGATGACGGCCGCGAAGTATTCGCCGTCCCGGGACCCTTCGATGCACTCTTTTCTGCCGGGCCTAACAATCTCATCAAAATGGGGGCGCATGTCGCGACACAACCCGATGATATTCTCTCTATCTTTCGAATGGAGCCGACTGTTTGCGCCTCTGCTCTTCCCATCCAAACGAAAAAATGTTCCGAACCGGATCCAAATCTTCCCCCGGCCTCTCCAACGGAAACAATCATCCTACAACACCTTTCCACGGAACCAATCCACGCGGACGATCTAGCACGTGAACTCCATCTTCCGATCCCGACCGTAACAAGCGCTCTTCTCCTCATGGAAATGAAGGGGTCCGCACGACAGGTGGGTGGAATGTATTACGTAAAAGGATAGAAAAATCAGAATTTTTTTTCCGGACGTTCTCGCTGGGTCCCATGATACTTCTTCCACATCCTCTTAAACTCTTCCGAACTTTTTAACAATTCACCCAACGTTCCAGAGGCAATAATCCGACCGTTTTTAAAAAAATACATCCGGTCAAACAAAGGGAGAAGATGCAGGCGGTGGACGGAAGAGATGATGGTTTTGTCCTTAAACGTGCGGAACACACCTTCGTAAATGAGCCGTTCATTTTTAACGTCCACACTGCTGGTCGGCTCATCCAAAAGCAGAATGGGAAGTCTGGTTGCAGCAAGGATCCCCCGCGCCAAGGCCAAACGTTGTTTTTCTCCTCCACTCAGGTTCACTCCTTTTTCCACGATGGAGGATTCAAGACCCCTGGGAAGACGGCCAACGACTTCGGTAAAACAGGCCAAATCCATGGCCCGCTGAAGTTCTTTTTCCGTTATTGGGGCGCCGAACGTCATGTTCTCCCGAATCGTCGTGGCAAACAACTCTGGATCCTGCGGCACAAGGGTCACCTGCCGACTCACCGCTTCTAATTTTCCCCGCACAGGTTTGCTGTCGCAAAACACCTCAACATGGGATGGTTCGTACAGCCCGCGCAGAAGTTTCAATACCGTGGTCTTCCCTCCTCCACTCGCGCCAATGAAGGCGATCCGCTCCCCTCGGCGGAAGAAAAAGGAAACACCTTGTAGATGAGCTTCTTTCCCCTCTTCGGAATGGTAAGAAAATTGAAGGCTACGAATCCCGATCGTTTTCCACCGGGCGGATAATCGGAAACGGTTCTTACGGCTAGGCACCACTTTGAATGATGTTGCTAGTTCTTCGGAATTCAAAACAGCTGTTTTTTGTTGGACGATGTCGCCATACAGGTACGTAAACCGAAAAAAAATTTGTGAAATATTTTGAAGATAGCCGTAGAGAAGGTAGAGCGTCCCGATCAAAATCTCCACACCAAGGTGAAGCTGAAGAGCGACATAAGAAGCCAGAACAAACAGCGTCATGAGGGTACTACACTGGGAGACCAAAAACCATTTTGTCTCACTAACACGGACATTGTGAACGTAAAGGGGAAAGGGCGCCAAAATCTTTTTTCTAAGGGCTTTGGACGCCAGTTGTTCAACGCGAAGGGTAATAATCGTCCCAATATTACTTATGATGTCAAAAATTTTTGCAGCTGTCTCATTACCCATCCGATTTAAATCTTTGTACTGACGAATAAGAACACGATCAAACGCCATGACAAGCCCGAAGGTCCCGATCATGAGGAGGACAACGATGTAAGCGGCATGAATGTTAAAATAGGCTAAAATGAAATAGGAACCAATAAGACGGACCACGGAATTGATGACTTCATACGTGCGTGATCCATATTCATAGAGTGCCTGTGTTCCCTTCCCAATCTTATCGATCGTGTCTCCGGAATGATGGTCTACATGCCAGGCAGATGGAAGGGACATGGTCCCGTCCAAAAGAAACTTCTTATAGTGGGCACTTGCAAGAAAAGCATTTCTATTCTCGATCACGCGCGCCGGACCATGAAACAACCAAAAAACTGGCCCGGTTAAAAGGAAGAGCGCAAACAAAAAAATGAGATAAGGAAGATTCGAAGGGACAAGACCGTGCTCTTGAATCGTATTAAAAATTTTCGCGACGAGAAACGGATCGACAAGCTCAACCAATCCTGCCAACAAAAACAGGATAAAATAAAAAACAACCCTCTGCTGGTTTCCTTTTGAATACTTCCAGAGCTTCCAGGAAAGATAAAGAACCGGATTGTTCCTCCAAGTCATACGACAAAAAGGATAGCATGAAAAAAATTCTGATGGAATTTTTTCCTTGCACGTGGTCGGTTCTTGTGGTTTGATGGAACCAAGAAAAATACCTTAATGCGTCCCTTCTATGAAGGTCTCTGCTCTCATGAAGAGCCCCGTTCCGACCCTTTCGCCGGACACGACCTGGCGGGAAGCGGTTTCGGTCTTTATGCAAAATCGGCTTTCTGCGGCCCCGATCGTAGACGCCGGTGGGTCCTTCATCAACCGCTCCCTACCACGCTGGTTGTTCAACGAGTTTCTGGGGCGGTTTTCTATTAATCCACATCCATGCATATTCGTCGATTTTCCATGAAATTTATTTGTGTTTAAACTAAATAGAGATTAAACATGCGTTCGTATAAGAGCCAAAATAAGGACAAAATCAGAAAACTTTTGGCCTAAGAACGAGTTGTGCGAAATTGACTTTTCGTTTCTTTTGTAAAGATGAACATTTTGGGCTATTTTTTTAACGACATGAAAAAATTCTTAGCAAAAATCTACGCATTTAAATTCTTCGATGACTTCGTGCTGATTTATCCGTTATACGCTGTCATGTTTACTGACTTCAGCATGGAGCCATGGCAAGTGGCCACCCTTCTTGCAGTCTGGTCGACAACAGCATTTTTATTGGAAGTACCATCTGGAGTATGGGCTGATAAATATTCACGAAAAAATATTCTATTCGTGGGCCAGATGATACGTTCTCTCGGTTATGCAAGCTGGTTACTATTTCCAAACTTCTGGGGTTTTTTGGTCGGTTTTGTACTTTGGGGAATAAAAAGTGCACTCACTTCCGGGACATTTCAAGCGTTAATCTACGACGAGCTGAAACTTTTTAACAGAGAAAAGGAATTCACTAAAATCCTCGGCAGAACAAAAACAATATCTTTTACTGCAATCCTTGTCGCTTCAGCTCTTGCCTCTCCTGCGATACTACTAGGTTATCCTTTCGTGCTGGTTTTAAGCAGTGTTGCGGTTTTATTAGCTGGCATTATTATTGCCACGCTCCCAAAAGCACAAAAAGTGGAATCAACCCACGAAAAAGAATATTTTTCTATCCTTAAACAAGGCTTAGAAGGTGTTTTCAAAAATACTGTTGTCTTTCGCCTGATCATGTTTCTGTCGCTGGCCTTCGCTTTGGGTGGCGCACTAGATGAATATTGGACAATTTTTGCTAACGAAGCAGGACTACCGAAATACGGGCTGGGACTTTTTCTCGCCCTGATGAGCAGCTCACAAGCGATAGCAAGTTTTGTAGCATATCGCTTTGAGAAACGGACAAACGATTTTTTTTATCTACTCTTTCTGCTAAACGGAATCTTACTATTTGTCGCTGGTTATTTGTTTGACATCCCAGCCCTTTTGTTACTTATTGCGTTCAGCTTTTTATTCACAATTATTCAAGTTGTATTCGAGGGTAGATTACAAGACTCTATTGCTTCCACGACGCGCGCCACCATCTCTTCGGTAAGCGGTTTTTTTACTGAGATAGGAGTGCTCGTTGTATACTTCAGTTTCGGAGTGATAGCCCAGGTCAGCGACTACCGCAATGGTTTCCTGCTTTATGGGGTGATTGTGGCCACTTGTGGACTTATCTATACGCTTTTTGCCAAAAAAAATAGCCCTAAATAATTGATAAAAATCAACATCACATAACACGGCATATCTAGTTCAGAAATTTTGCAATAGAATAAAGCAAAGGATTGCAGAATTTCTTCACCTATATTTGCCTCCGTTTCACTATGGCAAACATCAAATATACTGAAACGTTATGGTGAAATGCATGTTTTCCTTTTGGACCCTGGTTCAAAAAAAGAATTCAATTTTGTTTTTTTATTAATTTGACGGGGGTAATAAGGAATAATCCTTTAATTTTTAATGCATGAATACAAAAATAGATACAATTATTATCGGCGGTGGCATATCTGGCCTAAGTGCGGCATATCACCTAAAAAAGCAAGGTGTAAATTTTAAATTAATTTCGGAAGATATCGGTGGTAGAATTCATGAATCAAAAGATGGCAATATACAATATGGCGCATACTACATCATGGATATTTACACATATACTAAGGAGTTTGCCAAAATCGGACGAAAAATTAAGCCGTCCGAATTAATTTTTCACAAGCGTGGCAAAGGCTACTCAATTATACAAAAATCATTCGTTAAATACATTCCTCAATCAATTAGGTTCGCTCTAATTTTGCGTAAATTCAAAAAACAATACCGCAATTTCAAAAAGGACTGTTGCAACATCTCGCAAGCGGAAGTTATTCGAAGTAATCCATACTTATCAAAATTGTACAAAACAAACGCGGCAAAATTTATTAAAGACAATAAAATCAGCGATGTAGTTTGCCAATACATGGAAGAAGTTTTGCATGGCACAACTTTTACATCAGTTGATAAACTCAATGCTTTTACATTTCTTCAATTCTCTTTACCGTTAATCACTCCGATTCATGAGTTTGTATTAGATAAAAAGAAAATCATAAACGATTTTAAAAACGATGTCATCGTTGACACCGTTGATGGTCTAAAAAAAGAGGGTAATTTTTATGTCATAAATACTCAGAGCAAAACATACGAAGCGTCAAATGTCATCGTGGCAACGCCACCGCACATTTCAAAAAAGCTTCTTCACCTGAAAAATATTAAGGGTGCTGTTGATGCTCATATGTTTCATATAGTCGGGCAAGTGCAGGAAAAATGGTGCAAGGGTTATTGTAATTTATTTTCTGATGAAAATGACATGCTAGCGATTGCCTTTATGCCCGACCATTCGTGCCTGTTTTATTCGAAAAATCCAAATCCAGATTTTAGTAAATATTTTTACGATTTTAAAATTCTGGAATCAAAATATTGGAACCCAGCGTTCAATCTTGAAGGCAATGTCCTGTGGGACACTAAAATAGATGAGAATCTTTATTTAATTGGAGATCATAATGTTTGTGGGATTGAGGATTCATTTATTACAGGAATTTACGCAGCTAATCAGGTAATCGCAAAAACAAACTAATAAGGAGTTTTAAATTTTGGGCATTCACCCCTGACCCATCTGCCCAACATCCAAAACGGAAAAACAAAATTTGATTTTTTATTAAAAAATTTTTTCTTTTCTACATCTTCGAACGGAAATTTTTCTCCAACTTGGTCATAGCTTTTTCTATTCGGTCCAATCGGGAAAAAATTTTTTGAAGACCGTGCCGCACTTCTTGAAGCTCCCATTCTTCTTCCTGAATTTCCTCTTCCGTCTTCTCAATCATCTTCTTTTCTCCCTTCAAACCGGAAATGATAATTTCGTTTCCGATAAAATTTGAAACAAACACCCCCGTGACAAGAAGCAGTATACTCCCGACAAAAAGAGAAAAAGGGGCATCCCACCACAATGATCCGTTATCCAGGCTGATTGTCTTGCTTACGACAGGAACAGAAAGGGCATTCATGATAAAATCCATTCCGTGCCAAACTCCGCGCCAAAAGAGGACAATACCCACCCCTCCAATAAGCGCATAAAGAACAGGACGGCGACTCAACCAAAATCGCACCTTGTCTTCTAACGTATCAAAAAAGACGAACAATTTTTGCATAATAAATATCTATGTATCTTCGAAAACCAACACCCGCCCTCGCCGGGTTTCTCCAAGCCCTTGGCGTTGTTCTCTATTGCTCCCTCATCGGCGGTTTTTTCATGAATGTCATGCCCCTTCTCTTTGCATCGCCGCCAGAATTCCTGGGCTTTGCCTTTATGCTCACCCTTTTTGTTTTGTCTGCCGGCATCACGGGATCCCTCGTTTTCGCCTATCCGGCCTATAACGCCTTCCGTCAGAAGGATTTTTCGTTTGCCTTAAAAACGCTCGGATTTACGTTTCTCTTCGGTATTCTCCTTCTTCTTTCGATTTTCGGATTCTCCCTGATCCTCTCTTCCTGACAGTGGAGGTGGTTCGAACAACTGTTGGACGTCTTCCCACGTGAGCCCACGGAAAGCACTGACGGATTCGGACAGAAGCGCGTCGAACACGCGCTTTTTCTTTTCCTGCAACTCCAAAACTTTTTCCTCCACCGTCCCTTTTGTCACTAATTTGTAAACCGTAACAGGCTTTGTCTGCCCGATGCGGTGTGCACGATCCATAGCCTGGCGCTCCACAAGCGGATTCCACCAGGGATCATACAAAATCACGGTATCAGCCACCGTCAAGGTCAACCCCGTCCCAGCCGCACGCAAAGAAAGGAGAAACACAGGGATCAACGGGTCCTCGGTAAATTTTTTCACAAGACCTCCACGATCTTTCGTCTTTCCTTCAATGGTCATGGTCCGTATTTTTTCCTTTTCAAGGGCATTTCGGACAAGGTCAAGCATGGAGGTAAACTGGCTGAAAAAGAGAACTTTGTGTCCGCCGGAAACGGCTTCGCGCACAAGTTCAAGCGCGCGTTCCATTTTCCCGGAATGAGACGGATCCGCGCTGGCGGATTTAAGAACGAGCGCCGGATGGTCGCAAATCTGGCGCAGACGCAGGAGCGCGGTGAGAATCTGAATGCGGGAACGCTTAAACCCGCGGGTTTCCACCGTGCCGAACACGTCGCTCCGAACCGCTTCAAGCGCGCGCACGTACGCGGCCAGTTGTTGCGCAGTAAGGGGACATTGGGCAATTTCCTCCAAACGTGGAGGTAACTCCGGAGCAACGACCTCTTTGGTACGACGAAGAATGAAAGGGGCTGTCCGCGCCCGCAGCTCGGCAAGCGCCCGCTGGTCTCCGTGCTCGGAAATAGGTTTTTGATACCGAGCGCGAAAGACGTCTGCCGATCCCAAGTAGCCTGGCATCACGAATTCAAAGATGGACCAGAGCTCATGGACGCCATTTTCCAGTGGTGTACCCGTAAGGGCAAGTCGATATTGCGACGGAATGTGCCGCACAAGGCGAGCGGTTTTTGTGGCCGCATTTTTTACAAATTGTGCCTCATCTAAAATCGTGTAATACCATGGCTGTTCCGGCTTCAGATAGGCTTCCACGTCGCGCAAGAACGCAGCATAAGACGTAACCAGGAGATCTGCATCCTTTCCAACACGCCGTGCCTCAACGCGGGCTGTTGCCGTTCCTTCGACAGCCACGACTTGAAAATTCGGTAAAAATTTGCGAACCTCGCCGCACCACACATCCACAAGCGACGTGGGACAGAGGACAAGGGACGGTCCCGCTCCTGACGGACGCTCGGTTCCAAGAATGGCAAGGGCCTCCAACGTCTTTCCAAGACCCATCTCATCAGCCAAAATGCCCCCAAACCGGTAATGACGCAAAAAAGCGCCCCATGCCACAGCATCACGTTGATACGGCCGTAGCTTGGAAGCGAGTGCGGGGGCAAGGATTGGCTCACGTAGGAGGCGACCAGCGCGCGCATCACGCAAGAGTTCGTCCACGGCCGGAGGCGGCGAAGCCATTTTGGTCGACCCAAGACGTTCTAGTCGCGCGGCAAGATCAAGTGCGCGCCACAAAGGCATCCGCTTCCCCACCCCGCGGCGTTTTGCCCCTTCGGACAACAGATCAGAAACAGCAGCAAGAGCCTCCGCGTTCTCCACGGTCACAAAAGAACCGTCGGAAAGGCGAACGGCCCGATCCAACCCCCTGGCCAAGCGCTCCACCTGCTCGGGACGAATCGAAAGCCCCGCACAGTGCCAATCCACGGAAAAAGAAAACCAATCTGTCCCCCCTCCTAGCTTCCACTGCGAAGAAAGCGGAGCGATCTGAACATTCGTAATCCCACGTGCGCTCTCGTCTGGTTCAATTTTATAGTGTTTGGAAAGCTCGGGGAGACCCTCGGCAACCGCGCGGTAAATACCCTCCGTCCCTCGCGCAAAAAATCGACCCGTCCCCGCGTCAAAAAATCCGGCGGAACGGACAGCTTTGGCACAGGTTCGTTCGGCGTGAAGATCGCGCCGAATCAAACGCGATTCTCCATCGGCATCTATGACGATCTCTTCTTCTTCGGAACGCCCCGAGGGAGAAAAACGTTCATGGGAACCGTACAAACCGGCCGGTTGTAGCGTCAAAAGGTCTTCCTTCGCATCGTAAGAAACCCGAAGAACAAGAGCCTCTAGACCATGATCTCCCCGGCTCAAAAGACGCCCGCGTTCAGCTTTTTCCATCTGTTTCAAAGCGGTGAGACCAACCGCCACAATATGCTTGCAAACCCCGCCCCAATCGTACGGACAGGTGCAGGAGGTATTCACGATCTTTCGGCCGGAGGTATCGACAACGAATGACGCTCGATAGACACGCGATCCCTCAACCCTTCCAGAAATGCAGGTATTTCCATCCGCTAACCGTTCTGTTTCTACCGCCAATACGGCCCCGTTACGGGCATACGTTTTTCCACGACGAAACGTCTCCGTATTCGCCGCGGAACGTAAAGCTATTTCTTCTAATAAAGGCATAATCCTCCGGGTATTTCAGATAATCTCCCAGAATAGAGGAAATCACGAAAAAAATCCAGGGGCATCACCGATAAATGAAGAGATCGCCGCCCATAAAAAACTCTCTGATTTGACTATTTTGTCCTTCTCCCATTAAATGTCCACTTCTCCCGCTGCGTCTCAAGACGCGGCTTTTGTTTTATAAGGAGCGTTCTCTTTCCAACTTTGCTCCTTCCTTTATCAACCCGAGAACATAATCTTGGACGATAACATACGGCCTCTGTTCCTCTCGCTGTTTTTCAGAAAGAACAACGACCGGAAATTCAGTCTGTAATTCACAAATTTCCTTTCTGATCCCAATGCGATCCCCTTCCATTTCCACTATGCGAGCCACACTATCTTCTCCAGTAAATTGAGGGGTCGATAAAAAAATTCGGTCGCCCAATCGAAGAAAATGAGAAGAATTTTCGGTCGTCCAATCCACTTCCCAGCGCGGAGCGTTAATGATTCTTTCTTCTAAGGCACGAACCGATCGTATGATATAGGTTCGAGAATCGGGAAGGTAATTTTCGACCTTCCAGAGTCCTCCTTGATAATAGACTTCTTCCCCTTCCTTCATCCGAGGAGGAACCATCAAATCCAAAGCTTGAAGTCTTAAGTCGACCCATCTCTGACGTGCCTCACCCTCAAGCGCTTTATTTCTGCTTTGTTCTGGGCGTTGTCGTACCAATTGCTCAATGATAGAGAAAAGCCGTTCACCTCTGTTTTCTATCTCTAGGTATTCCATTTCCGTAAGGCTGGTTCTCTCTGTCATCCTTTGTGAAACTTCTGGATCAAAACCTGAATTTTCTCCCATAAATCGCATGGTTGTGAATTTTTACGAGACTGGCATTTCTTCCAACGTAACGAGAACTTCTTTTTCCGTCCCATCCTGGAGAACCTTCAGTTTCACCTGATCTCCAACCTTTTTTTGTTGGAGAAGTGAGGCGAGCGAATGTTGGATATCAATTTTTACCCCGTCCATTTCCAAAATGACGTTTCCTTCCTTGAGTCCAGCCTTGTCAGCCGGGGATCCGGAAACCACGGCCACCTGTCCTTGCTGAGGACCAGGAAGAATCAAGGCCCCCTGATCAACGGTGAGTTTATACTGTTCTTTAATTGCTGGCGTCACGGCTGTGTACCGGATGCCGAGGTAAGGCCGCATGACCCGACCATTGGCAAGAATTGAATCCACTGAAGCCTTGACACTGTTGGCTGGAAGGGAAAAACCAACATTTTCGGATCCGAGCGCCACGGCCACATTCACCCCAACGACCTTTCCGTTCAGATCAATAAGCGGTCCACCGGAATTGCCGGGGTTAATCGCAGCATCCGTCTGAATCACATTTTCCAACGTCTCGCTCTGACCAGACACTGCCCCACCGGCTGTGATGGAACGCGAGAGACCAGACACCACACCGACGGAAACCGTGTTGCGGAATTCACCCAAGGCATTGCCGATCGCAATCACAGATTGACCAAGGCGTAACGCATTTGAATCTCCAAATTCCAAAAAAGGCACGTCTTGAACATCAACCTTCAAAAGGGCAATATCCAAAACCTTATCAACGGCAATAATACTGGCTTTCTGTTCCTTTCCATCAATCGCAAAAACCGTATAGGCTGCGTCCGATTCAGCCACGACGTGTCCATTCGTTACGAGGTATCCGTCCTTTGAAACAAAAAAACCGGATCCACCACCCACCTGCTGGGTTTTGGTTCCTGTCTGACGATAGCGTGGAATGCGCAGCTTAAACGGTGAATTCCCACCAAAGAGATTTTTGAATGGTTCCTCGTAATACTGCTGTATAACCGGCACATCACGGGTGATGATAATAGAAACAACAGCTGGGTTAGCTTTTTCTACCACATCGCTCACATCAACCGCGGCCACCGTCGTTGTCGAAGAATTCGTATCCGTTGTTATCTGGTTCATTTGCTGATCGATCCAAGAACGCATGTTGGTAGTGATGTTCGAGGAACGAAAGGCGACGATCGCAACAAAGAGTCCAACGGTCACAGCAACACCAATGATCCCACCAATAATACCAGTGATAATTTGTCGTCGTGTTTGATCTTGTCCTGTTTGGGTCATAAAATTGATTGATAAATTTTATGTTCATTTTTTTGAAATCACACTCTATTGTGACAAAAAATGGAGAAAAAATCAAATACCCTCGAAAACTATCCTCCCGAAACCGCCATCAAGACAATCCCGGCAAACATGACGAAAAAAAAGAACAACTTACGAACCAAAGACGTCCTGTCGATCGCCTCTTTAAAGAATCCCGAAAGCTTTTTACGGAATACGATGGCATAGAAAAGAACAAAAAAAGGTTGAAAAGAACCCACAGATGTTACGAACGTGATGGGGACGAGAAAAAAGGCATACGTCGAAGCCGCAGATCCTGCAAACGTCAAAAATTCTTCGACAACAAAAAAGGGGGCAGCCGGACGAAACGAACGCCAGCTCTCTGTCATTCCGCGACGAATGCCTGGCACGACCAAGAGAAGGAGAACCCACGCGATAGCAAAGACGGACTGACCGGCCACAGCCGTTCCCCACCCCACGCCGTGTTCAAAAAGAAACTTAAATCCCACGGCTTCCCATGCCAGAAAAAAAGAAACCAACAGCATAAACCCAAGGGCGGCGTTGAGGTGAAGATCACTCCAAGAACGCAGGGACAAAGCAACGCTCGCAGCAACGATGACGAAAAAGCCAACATATTGGAGCGGTTCCAGACGTTCCCCGACAAAAAGAAAGGCAAGAATAGGGACAAAAATCTTCCCGAGAGCGAACAAGGCGGCGACCACGGAAGTGTCCTCCTCCTGCAAGGCTCGATAGTACGGATACGAATAGAGAATGTTCACAAGTCCCAGCAGAGCAAAAACAGGAAACACCCAAACGTCTGGCCACGAGGGCTTATCAAACAGCCAGACAAGCGGAAGAAAAAAGAAATTGAAGAAGGACGTAAAAACGATGAGCGAAAAAACATTCTGAACGCGCTGATTGGTAAGGACATTATCTAAAACGTTCGCCCATCCGTGAAAAAACGGCCCGAGGAGCGCGAGAAAAATCCAACCCACAAAAAATGAAATATCATTCAATAATCCAATCCTTCCCGAGCCAAAACCCCATCGTAAAAATAGTGCCTCCGCATACCGACGTCGGTCACCAGATCCGCAGTCTCCACAAAAGAGGACGGAGCGCGACGGCCAGTCAAAATCAATTCGATTCGGTCGTTTTTGGAACGGATAAGGTGAAGGACGTCTTCTTCTCGAAGCATTCCAAGCGCGGCTGCTGTGTTGATTTCGTCCAGGACAACGACATCGAAAGAAGCATCCGTACACATCGTCCGTGCGACCTCGAGCCCGCGCTGTGCTTCACGACCGTCTTCCTGCGTAACCGTTAAATCGAAGGCCCCTGTTTCTGCATTGATCCGATCCCGGCCTGTGGCCACATAGGTGACCGCTTCCGGAGACAGTTGGTCGAGAAGCCGCCGTTCGCTATAGTGCTCCCCTCCCTTGTCAAAAAAAACAATGCCCACGCGCTTCCCGGCCCCCACGGCCCGAAAAGCTTCTCCCAAAGCCGCTGTTGTTTTTCCTTTTCCATCACCCGTGTAAAGCTGAACCAATCCATACCCCTGTCGAACCGTCCGTCGCAAAAATGGATGAATCTTATAGTGCTCTCGATAGGCCTCCAGTGCCCTTCCAACCAAACCAAAGGGGGACAGATCCGCTTCGGTTCGAAGGTCGACCCATTGATAGGCGTTGTGTTCAAAGGAAAGTTCAACTACTGGCTGGTCAACGGAAATCCGATAATAAACACCGATGATCGGTTGGGGATCTGATCCGCCGGTTTCCCATCGATCGACAAAAAAAGGCCTGGCTTCGGCAAGTTGAAAAGTCATCCCCGTCTCTTCCCGTACTTCGCGTGCCAAGGCACGGATCGGTTCTTCCCCTTCTTCCAAACGTCCACCAGGCGCATCCCAACGTCCATTTTCAACCAATCTTAAAAGAAGAACACGGCCGTTTGCATCCACACACAAGGCCTTTTGAGCAACATAACATTTTTCCATAGACGTTAACTGCATCCGCTCGTCGAGCCGCAATTCAAACACTTATAACAGGAACCGTTGCGCACCATCATGGAACCGCAACTGCTGCAGGCCGGGGCATCGGATTGATTGTCAAACGTGGCTGTCAGGCGACCGGTTCCTTCGTGGTCAAAAAGCGGAACCTGCTGTTGCGGAGCCGCTTCGGATGAAACAGAGGTCAAAGGGGGCTCTGGCAACGGATCACCGGCTGATTCAGGAAGAGCATGAATACCAACGGCTTGCTGTTGGTCTTGGGAAAGAAATTTGAGCGCCATCCAGCGGAAAATATAATCCACAATAGACTTGGCAATGCGAATCTGAGGGTTGCTCGTATAGCCGTATGGTTCAAAACGGACATGGACGAACTTATTGACAAGCACAGGAAGCGGCACGCCATATTGAAGCCCGATGGAAACTGCCGTCGAAAAACTGTCCATAAGTCCGCTGATGACCGAACCCTCTTTGGCCATGCGGATAAATAACTCTCCGGCCGTTCCGTCGTCGTACAGCCCGACGGTGATATAGCCCTTATGATCACCAACGGAAAACTTGTGAGTGACCGAACGCCTCTCATCCGGCAGACGGCGACGAATGGGTCTGGCGGCTGTACGGCCGTCCCCGGCCGCTTCAGGAGCAACGGATTTTTTTATGGATTTTGAAGCATCCTTTTCTGTGCTCGTTGTTAATGCCTGTTGCCGCTTGGACCCGTCGCGATAAATGGCCACGGATTTGAGACCCATTTTCCACCCTTCCGCATAGACATTCATAACGTCTTCCGTTGTTGCTTCGTTTGGCATGTTCACGGTTTTAGAAATGGCGCCAGAAAGAAACGGCTGCACGGCTGCCATCATTCGCAGGTGGCCCATGTGATGAATGGTCCGTTTTCCGCGAGCAGGCTTAAAAGCACAATCAAAAACAGGCAGGTCTTCTTCCTTCAAATAAGGAGCCCCTTCGATCGTGTCTTCCCTATCTACATATTCTAGGATCTCCTTTACCTCCGTTTCTGGGTATCCAAGCCTTCGCAGGGCCTCAGGGACAGTTTGGTTAACAATTTTCATAAGACCCCCACCCACAAGCCACTTGTATTTGACAAGCGCAATATCTGGCTCCACGCCGGTCGTATCGCAATCCATAAGAAAGGCAATGGTTCCCGTTGGGGCCAAAAGCGAAATCTGAGCGTTGCGCACACCGTGGGAACGCGCACCCTCCATGGCTTCTTCCCAAGCTTGCCGTGCCTCAGAAAGCAGGTCAGCGGGAACACCTGCCGCAGAAATGTGTTCAGACGCCTCTCGGTGCATGTTCAATACACTCAAACAAGAATCGGCATTTTCAGCAAAACCGGGAAAGGGCCCTGTGTGTTCCGCTATTTTGGCGGATTGAGCATAGCTGGATCCTGTCTGCAGGGCCGTGATAGCCGCCGCCAGATTCCGTCCCTCATCGGAATCATACGGGAGGCCACGACTCATGAGCAGAGCCCCTAAATTCGCATACCCAATACCAAGCGGCCGGTAGACAAGACTGTTTTCTTCAATGGCTGGAGTGGGGTAGCTCGAATTTCCCACGATGATTTCCATGGCCGTCGTAAGGATCTCGTTGGCTTTTTTAAACCCTTTTGTATCGAACTCTGCCAGGCTCTTTTCTTCGGTTCCCCCTAGCACAGAAGAAATTTTTCGAAATTTCATCAAATTGATAGAAGCCAAATTGCAAGCAGAATCGTCTAAAAACATGAATTCGCTGCAAGGATTGGATCCGTTAATGCGCCCGGAACGCTTACAAGTGTGCCAACGGTTGACGGCCGTATCATACTGGATGCCGGGATCACCACACTGCCAGGCAGCCTCGGCCATCATACGGAACAGATCACGGGCCTTGTAGGCAACGCTTGGCTTGCCGGTCGTGACCTCACGGGTTGTCCATTCTCTGTCCTCGGCGACGGCGTGCATAAAATCATCTGTCACGCGCACGGAGTTGTTGGCATTCTGAAAAAAGATGGAAGAATAAGCAGATCCGTCAATGGATCCGTCATAACCGGCGTCCATGAGCGCCCACGCCTTTTTTTCCTCTTCCACCTTACACTTAATAAAGGACTCGATGTCTGGGTGATCGATGTTGAGAATGACCATCTTGGCGGCCCGCCGTGTCTTCCCTCCGCTCTTAATAACGCCTGCAAAGGCGTCCAAACCCTTCATAAAAGAGACAGGACCAGAAGCGCGACCGTTTGATCCGGCAAGATATTCTTTGGATGAACGCAGAGTTGAAAGATTTGATCCCGTCCCTGATCCCCCCTTGAACAGCATGCCCTCCGTTACAACCAGATTCAAAATGGAATGCATGTCGTCCTGCACGGAGTTAATAAAACAGGCCGAACATTGCGGAGTGGGTTCAATCCCCACATTAAACCAGACCGGCGAATTAAAAGCAGCCATCTGGTTGACGAGCAAGTGGGTCAGCTCGGCTTCAAAAGCATCCGCGTCTTCCGACGTCTGAAAATAACCATCTTTCCTTCCCCAATCCGCTAGGGTCTTGGCCACGCGATCGACAAGCTGGCGCACGGACGTCTCCCGGTCAGGCAGGCCCACCTGGCCATGAAAATATTTAGAAACAACGATATTCGTAGCCGACTGCGACCAAAAGACAGGAACTTCCACGCCTTTCTGTTCAAAGACAACCTTGCCTTTTTCATTCGTAATGCGCGCATCGCGCCGCTCCCAAACAAGACGATCGTAGGGATGAATACCCGGCGTTGTAAAATGTCTTTCAACACGAATCCCTGACCCGTACTGCGGTTCGGATGCTCGCTTTTGCGCTTCTCCTACACGCACGCCCGCATACCGACGCGCCGCGTGAGCCAAATTATGGTCAAGCAAGGTTAAATGAACAACCTCCCGAATATCAGCGGAGGCAGGAACCGTATGCCCGTCAAAACGACGCGTAAGCCGCATAAGGGCATGACGAACCACGCGGTCTGTGAGCGTGCGCTCCCGCTGATACCCGTTTCCAAGAGCGCTTTCCACGGAATGTCTCAATTTTTCGACCTGAAACAGTTCTTCTTGCCCACCACGTTTTTTCACGCTTTTCACGGAAACCAGATAGCGCCATACGGCATCGCCTACGTCTGCAGCCGGAGGAGGAACCGAAACCGTTTGAGGATTCGCATCGGAAAGCGGGGTAAAGTCTGACATAAGCAAAAAAATGACGAAGTGAATTTCGTTTCCCCCTCGCCATCTTCTCCCCGCTCGCTTCTCAATAAGGCCCCGTGAGACCCTCCTTGAGACAAAAAGACAATCCTCGGCAGGATCATCTCCCTTCCACAAAAGCGGAACGGACAAAGGATAAACAGCGTCTAGAACATCTTCTAGGATACGAGGAGAGAACCGCGATGTCAAAGCCACTCCGTTCCCTGGAATTGGAGAGAAAAGAGACAGTGGCATCCTCTCTTATCCACACGGTCTCCTTTAGAACGGCATCGTCAAGTTGATCGGAACCTGTGGAACCTCTTTCGGTTCAAAATCCACGGGAATGCCTTTCCGGGCTCCAAGGCGATCCTCATACGCCAGGGCCTTATATTTTAGGCCGTACTCATACACGCCCTTTGTAACCCGTACGTCATCTAGACAATACGTTTTTATTTTTTCGATCTCCCCCTTTTTCCACCATTCCACGGCCTGTAAACCATGACCGGTCTTTCCAGTGCCGATCGTGGCTTGGGCCACGTGGTCAAGTTTAAGACGAAAACCGAGAGTTTTTTCAATTTCCGCCAAGATGTCCAGGTTGGGAAATTTCAAAAAATCCCCAGCATAATAATTGTTCATCACCGGAAAATCGAACGAGCGTGTGTTGTAACCAATCAAGCGCCCCGAACGCTCCAAACGCGCCCAGAGTTCTGGAAGCTCCCGCTCCTCATAGGCCTTGTACTCGTCCGTCTCATAAAAATAAACACCCACAACGGAGATCCGCAGCTTGCTGTGATGATAGCCGCCGACGTCTTCAAACGTGTTTTGGGTCTCAATATCAAGGACGACTTCGTTAGACATAGACAGTGTAAATCGTTAAACAAGTCAGAGGCTCGCTGACGGGTTTTCAACCCATCATTGCAACGGGTGTGCGTCCTGTTTCTCGGAAATCCGATACAAGTAAAACGTCTCCGACCCGACTTTCTCAGAAGTTATGAGCGGCAAAGTCGGATAACGGAACGTGCGGGAGATGACGCGCGTTCCCGCGGGATAGGCTTTGCATAAAAGCGGCTCCAGGCGTTCCTGAACCTCTGAAAAAAGATAACACGCAACAACATCTGCCTCTGGAAAACGCGCGTGAAAGAAATCACCACCACGGAATTCCAACATCGATGACACACCTGCCAAACGTGCGCGCAGCCTGGCCAGAAGGCGCAGACCTGGATGGATTTCAAATCCGATCCCCGTTGCCCCGAACTCCTTGGCTGCTGTCAGAAGCAATGAACCGTCCCCACACCCGAAATCTACGACCCGTTCCCCTTTTTTGAGTCCGGCCAGATGAAACATCCGGCACCCCATTTTACGGGGTGTCGGTACCCAGGGAACCTTCCACACGGCTAAAAAAAGAAGGCTGAGGAGAAAAAGAAGAAAAACAATAAGCAAAAGCTCAAAAAGGAGTACCAGGGCTATAGCCGCAGAGAGGAAAAAATCCGGCATAAGAAATCAGGGAGTCGGTGGGGGAACAAAAAGGGACCGGGCCGCGTTCCATAATCCAGGCCGACCAGCTTCCTTTTCCGCATACCACCATTCCACGCCCCAGAAAGAGACTTCTTTTGTTCCGACGGCTGAAGCAAACTCCGCGTTGCGAACCAGGGCCACAACCGAAAAAGCCTGAGCACGTTCTTTGTCGGAAAGGGAGGTGAACGGGCGCGAAAACCATGGCTCGGCCTGAAGTTCAGAAATGAAGACTTCGGTTCCAAACAAATGAGAAAACGAAGCGCGCAAACGATAATACCAAACAGGGAACGGAAACGTCACAAAACCAATGCCGTGCTGCCACACGTTGCGATAAAGCGAGACGCCGAGATGGTCTGTCCAGGGTGCCAATACCATCCACGGATCCCATTCTCCGCTGACCGTGAGAGCAATCGGCAGATCTGAAAACGAACGGACTGTTTCCATCTCGCGGCGTAAGACGCCGGGATTCAGAACCGGACAAGCACCGAACGGCAGGGTCGGCTCATTCTCAACCTGCCACCTTTTCACCGAAGGATGGCCGACATATCGCTGAACCACGGCGCGTTCGAAGCGCAAAAGGCGTTCCTCGCGTTGCGACTCAGGCAAAGAAGACGTCCAGGACGGAACATAACACTCCGGCCACCGCGGGACTTTGCGTCCGATAACAAGGGTCACCGTTGCCCCGCTTTCCCTGGCGCGCTCCAACATCCAGTCTAGATCATCCCAGCGAAAAAAACCGTCCTCGGGCTCAATCGAAGACCATTCAACCGGAAGACGAAGATACTGAACCTTGAGATCAGAAAGAATGGATTCGTAAGCTTTTTTCCAATCAGAACCAAGATACTGACTATAGGAAGCACTAAAGGTCGCCCCCCACACGGGAGTTCCTCGCTTCATCAAAGCCTGTGTCCAGGCTGCTAAAACCGACAAACCGCAAAGAAATAAAAAAATGGCCGCGGCAAGCGCACGGACGAAATTTCCTAATCTCCTTTGTTGGTGCTCTCCCATAAATCCAATTCTTCCTTTTCAACCTCCTTCCCCCCCCAAATCAAATATCCTCCCGTTTTTCCCGCAGAAAGGCAAACCATCCCTCAAGCAGCTGAATACCGGCTTTGAACGGGGCTTCAATAATAAAATCAAAAAAGAAAAGAAAAATATTGACGCGCGGGGCGCGTAGGCTGATCCACCGGCCAGCCCGGACGACCGGCAAAAGAAAAAGATCGAAGAGGAGGCTCCAAACATTTCCTCCGATCCCTTCCGAAAGAACCAATTCGCGTCGGCTTCCGCGAATACGGATACCAAAAAACGTGACGAGACTCAAAAAGAAGAGAAAGAAGACAATCGAAACCGCATTAAACCCCAGGGAATGTAAAAAAGTTGAAATAAGCGAAAGGGTCACAAGAAACATAAAGGCGTAAAGGCCGTCAAACACAGCACGCGCGCGCCCCTTCATCCAAGCTTTTTTCGGAACGAAACGCATGGCATGACGTTCCTCCAGCCCCAAAACGCCCTTCACATCCGAAAGAACGGCCGCGGTATTTCTTCCTTCCGGAATCGTGACGGTGAGTCCAATGATGCCAAGCAGGAGCGGATGAAAGACGATATTCGTCAGCAAGGGAAGATAATCCGTGCTCTGGACAACGAACGCCTCATACGGCCACTCCACCAAAAAAGCTAGGACGGTTTTGGTGAAAAAGAGAAAAACAATGGCACGCAGGATGCTCCGCCGTATGCGCGCGTGGAAACGGTCGTATCGGGCCGCAGCTGCCTCTCCGACCGCCTTTTGAAGGGCAACGGGATCCGTCCCAAGCGTTTCCGTGCCAAAAGGATTTTTCTGTACGATGTCAAACAGGACATGGTAGACGATGGCATGCCGCTGCACCATTCGAAACAGCCGGTCTGCGGACGGATAGCGGATTTGCCGTTCAATAGCTTCGAGAATTTCCCCCAAATGCTCAGCGACGGTGCGAGTCAGTGTCTCGTCTTCCTGTTTGGTCCAGGCTGGATAAAAGAGGACAAAAGCGCGATAACGCAGCGTCGCCGGATTTGATTTGATAAGCGCGCGATGGACAGCTAAATACAGTTGAAGATCCCGGTCTTCGGATTGCACCTCCTGTGACTCCCACTTCAAACGGTCTTTGATATCCTGATAGACAAAGCGGGCCAAAGATTCCTCCGCGAAAGGCGGAACAAGTTGGAATTCAATTTCCGTGGAAAGGAGGTCTAAAAGCCACTCGAACCACTTGTGGCTATCGGGTGGCCGAACTTCAAGGGTAGCAAACAACGGACGATATTTTCCAAGAATGGCCGCAACATCGCCGATAAGAGCAGACGGAACGGCGTCATTAGGAAGGTAGCGAGCCCAGATGAGCTCATTGATAAGATCGCGGGCAAGCTTTTCATATTCTTCCTCGCCCCAACGGCGCTTGAGGATGCGCCGCACGGCATTGCGTCGCAGAAGATGTTCCTCTCCATACTCTATGGAATTGCGGAGCATTTCATAAGCCGCAGCAGCAGCCGAAACGGTTTCGCTGACGTGGAGAAGTTCCCCTTCGGGTTGTTTGGCTTTTACTGCAACCGCACGTTGTGTTGCAGCGACAAAAAAGGAAAACGGAAGATCGGACATAGATTTCGCCAGCATCGTACCCGAAAGCACGAAAAAAAACCAGAAAAAAGTCCTTTTGTCTCTTAAAATCGACGTGAAGATGCTTTAAACGGACACCAAACGCCGCAAGGGGAATAAAAGGAGGAATCCCACCGTATTCATGCCAACGAAAAGGAGGATCAAATCTTGAAATCCGAAAAGGAAGGCAATAGCCCCGCCCAAAGAAGCCGCGCCGGCTCCGGCTAAATCAATGAGGGTAAAACGCACGCCCCAAATCGTTCCGACCTTTTGGCCGTCAATACAACGCGTGTAAATCGACATATAGGAAGGATAGGCAAGGGCGGCACCCACACCCAAAAGGCCCTGAATTGCAAACAGTTGAAGGGGCGTTTGAACCACCAAATAGAAAAGCGGGAGAAAGGCTCCGAGAAACGTTCCCATCCAAAGAAAAATAAAATCGTCCCTCCTGCCGGAAATACGATCGATAAGGGAGGCAAAAGGAATCTGAAGCAGGCTTTTAACAGCCAAAAAACAGGAAGCAGCCAAACCCACGGTCACCTCATTTCCCCCTTCAATGCGTCCAACAATGAAAAGGGGAAAAATCGGCGCTAAAAATTGGGAGGCACCGAGAATGACAACATCCGAAAGGGTCATGAATCGAAGAATGTGGCGCCGCTCCACAGCGAGACGATGTTGTACGGGGTCGGAAGACATAAGGGGTATGTATAGGAGGGTCCTCGCCCCCTTGAAGCCTCGTGTTCGAAGGCCAAGGAGACTGGGTCCAATCAGATTCAGACGATCAGTGGCAGCGGATGGACTTCGCTCTTGTGGCCCAACACTACGTCTTCGATCCGGTATGTCCCGTGAGTCGGTGCCTCAACATACCCGCTCCAGGCCATGCGAGCCAGGCCGCCGGATCGCAACCAATCAAAGAGCCATTCGCTCGCATAGCGCACATCAAGTTGGGGAATGCCTCCACCCACATACTGAAGCCACACGCGATTAAACTCTTCCTGCGAACCAATCGGCGGCGCCATGATGATCGCCAGTCCCAAACCCGTATAAAAAGAGAGCTCGCTCGGCTTTGTCCACAAGATGTCCGTCGTTTTTAAAATCTCACTAAACCCTTCAAAATAGTCCTTTCGACTTTCAAAGGTGGGAATCGTGATCCATTCCCCTAATTGTGGCCCAAGCCTTAGTTTACGTGCGGCCTGAATAAATCCTTTTGCTATATCTTTGCGTAAACCAGCCACCAGGTTCAAACGGAGTTCATGCCGCGCAACATTGGCTGCCAGACTCTGGAGAATCGCAAACCCCAATTGTCGTTGAGCCCCTGCCCCACCGACCGTATAGGTAACCGTGAGCGGATGGGTTGGATGCATCCGGAAGCGCCGCTCTCCAAGCTCTGCGCGTAGCGTCCGTTCATAATGGTCAAAAAAAATACCGTTCGGATCCAGATTGCGCAAACGAGCTACCATCAGATCCTTGAGAAGAGACGCTTCTGGCCCCCCGATCAATTCCTTAGGCAAAGGAAAACCCGTAAGCGAAATATGATCTTCCCGAACCCCGTAGAGCTTGAGTCGTTCCGCCACACGACCGTTACTGGCAATATAGCGGATGCGTGAATGTTTCGGATCCAGTGGTGCCCATGTCCGACTCACGTCTGCGTCCGTCGTCACGCAATAAATCTCTCCGGGATAATGAAACGTGTCCGCCATAAAGGCGGGGACAAAAAAGGTCGTGATCAATGGAACCGGCTGCGTTCCCAATGCCTCAATCAAATGGCGTCCGAATCCTTTCTGAATCAAATGATAAATTTCCGTAAGTTGAACACCTGGTTTTGAAAGGTCACGGCGTGGATAGAAAGCGGGAATTTCTTGCCAACGGTCCAGTGCCTCAAAAAGCAGAGGACCGATAATAGGCACGGATTTCAAGCGCGAAATTGTTTCGTACAGCTTGCGACTGTCAGTCCACCACTTGCGGTCTTGTTGCGGAATCCCCGGATAATCATTGGCGGAGATGACTTCTCCATCGGAAAGGTCGCGTAAAGCATACGCGGCCCGACTATGGCCGTATCCCATGTTAACATCCACAACCCAGGCCCTGCGACGGGAAGAAAAACGAAGGGGGGAGGAAGACATAGGATGATGGGAGTCTTCCTAAAAAAAGGTGCGTTCCTGAGAATGGCGAACAATGGCAAAAGCATCTTCGGCTGTGTCCACTACCTGGAACAGAGCAAGATCTTCCTGGGAAATCGTCTCATACCCTTCGACCAGCGTCTTACGCAGCCAATTTACAAGCGGGTCCCAAAATTCCTTTCCCACACACACCATGGGAACACGCTGAGCTTTATGGGTTTGAATGAGTGTAATCATTTCAAAAAATTCGTCCAATGTCCCATAGCCGCCTGGAAAAAAAACATAGGCTTGAGCAGACGCTTCGAGCATGACCTTGCGTGTAAAAAAATAGTGGAAACCGCGACCGCGTTTCACATACGGATTTACACGCTGTTCCATGGGGAGCTGGATGTTCAATCCGATGGATTCCCCCCCTGCGTCAAAGGCTCCTTTATTAGCTGCCTCCATAATGCCGGGCCCGCCGCCAGTAATCACCGTAAACCCTTCTTTGGCAAGGAGACCAGCGAATTTCTCCGCCTCCTGATACCAACGTGTCCCCGGGGGAAAACGGGTACTGCCATAGACCGTAATTTCCCGCTGCGAATCCGAAAGGAATTGAAACCCTTCGACGAATTCCGCCATAATGCGAAAAATCCGCCAGGTCAGTTCATGCATCCTTGGAGGCGTGGCGCCACCGGAGGCAATTTCAGGATTCGATAACGGCATGCGGCAAGCCGTTCCAACCGGCCGGGAAGGCTGATCGACAGACGGAGAAGCAGGAAAAGGCGTCTTGACAGGGGTCATAGGAAAAAGAATCTAAAAAATCATTTTTATCATAGCATAAACAGGGCGCACTTACTTAAAGAACGTCTATCGAAATGCAAACCTCAGATCCGTGATAATCCTCCAAGCAGTCGATCAAATTCCGTCTGCAACCAAGGCGGCTGAACATCCGCGGTCACCAACCGTATTTGATCAAAATAATGGAGACGAAATGTCTTCGGTGTCCGAAATTTCGTCCAAAAGGCCTCCCCATCACGGAGGATCCCTTCCGTAAGGCTTCCCATATTGGAAAGGACATCCGCCGCCTTCACAAGTTTTGCTTCCACAGAGGCTTTTTCAAGGCGTTGCAACAGATCGCGTTTCCGTTGTTCCCAATCCACGATAGCTAAATTCTCCGTTCCCATTGAAACGATTTCCAAAATCGCATCCCCGAATTCCACCTGCAAGGCCGCAAAAGTGTAGGGTGTGTCTTCCACTGTGTCATGCAAAAGCGCACCGGCCACGGCCTCGGGACTTCCATTGGCCCGAGCTACAATCAGCGCTGTTTCCATGGGATGAACAATAAAAGAGGTTTTGTCGTCTTTCCGCATCTGGCCGGCATGGAGTTCGACGGCGCGCCCAAGCGCGCGACAGATCAAAGGGTGCATACCGTTTACTTGCGCCGATACTTTCCAACCAACGCCACTTTCGCCACGGCCGAGGATTCCAAAAAAGCGATCGTCTCCATGCCCGCGTCTGAAAAATCTCCCTGTTTCTCCGCATCAAGCGCATACAGGGTAAAAACATATTTATGCGTTCCGGTAGGCGGACACGGACCACCATACCCCTTCTGTCGATAACTATTCGTAAGCTCCTGGCCACCCGTTCGCCCACCCTGGGCAATTTCGGTTACAGATGCCGGAATCTTCACAACCAACCAATGGATAAACGTCCCGGTCTTCGCCTCGGGATCCACGCAAACAATGGCAAAACTTTTTGTCCCTTCTGGCGCTTCTCCCCATTCCAAATGGGGAGAAACATTGGCTCCATCACACGTATGAAGGGTGGGGATGGAACCCCCGTCTTTAAAATCAATACTTCGCAGATACATAATAGGTGAAATTTACGCATGAAGAACCACATAGACGACTGCCCCTAATTCGTCTGGACGATCTGAACCACGAAATGCAACGACGGACGGATGGGACGCAAGAAATCGGATAACTGTTTCCCGCAATGTCCCTGTCCCCTTTCCATGAATGATGCGCACAACAGGGATTCCTTGACAGACACCTTGATCCAAAAAAAAATCCAAATTTCGGACGGCTTCATCACGACAGCTCCCATGCAAATCCAACACAGAAAGGGATGGGTCCATTTCAGCGGCGCGTATCAAGGCTTCCGCCTCCTCACGATATTTTCCCTTGTGCTGGATCACAGGCTACCTTGAACATCAATATCCTTCAACTCTAAATCAGCCGATTCATCCGGTTTTACGTCCGGTTTTCCTCTGGACAACTCAACCCCGATACGCTCTGTCAACAGATCCAGCCCCTCACCCGTAGAGGCGGAAACAAAAGATGCCACCCCGGGTTCGATAGCCAACCTCACCAACCACCCATCAAAATCTTTCGGCTTCTTCCAAGAATCGCATTTATTGAACACGTAAAGACACGGTTTTCCTCCTACCCCGAGTTCGTCAAGAATCTGGCGCACCGTACGAATTTTAGAAGCAGCTAACGGATCAGAGATATCAACCACATGGAGCAGGAGATCGGACGCCATTACTTCGGAAAGAGTGGAACGAAAAGCATGGAGAAGCTCGGGGGGGAGCTGACGAATGAATCCGATCGTATCGGAAATCAAAATAGATTTTCCCGTTGTCGGGACGTACAACTCTCCTACTCGTGTATCGAGCGTAGCAAACAGCTTGTCAGCCACATATTCACGCCGGCCAGTCAGGGCGTTAAGAAGCGACGTCTTTCCTGCGTTTGTATAACCCACGAGCGAAACCGTCGAGAGAGCGTTGCGTCTTCGGTTCTTTCGGTGTCCTTCCCGCACCTTCTGATACTGTTCAAGTCTTTCCAAAATTTTCCGCTCCTTTTCTCGCAAGTGGCGTTTCATAATTTCCGTATTCGTTTCCCCAATACCGATCGTACCAATGCCGCCGGCCTGACGGGAAAGTTCCATGCCCATGCCGAAAATGCGTGGGCCCATATGGCGGACGCTGGCGAGTTCAATCTCAAGGCGTGCCTCCGTGGTCGCGGCGTGCTTGGCAAAAATTTTGAGAATCAGATCGATACGGTCCCACACCTCGATCTTAGCAGGTTGCAAAGCATCGGAAAGATGAAAAATTTGGCCGGGCTTCAGCCGATCGTTCACAAGGAGAAGTGTTGCCCCAAGCGCTTTTCCTTCTTCTGCAAGCTCCGCGGCCTTCCCAGTTCCAATAAACGTGCGCGGATGCGGCGCGGATCGACGCTGATAGCTTTTAACAACCACGATGCCCCCGTAGGTTTTTACAAGTTCCTCCAGCTCACGCAACCGCTCGCGACTCTGCTCCGGCCGCATGCGCGGAGGAATAAGATCAATAAGAATAGCACGCATTTTTGTCCGATCCAGCGACGTTGAAATAGAAGATTGCCCTGATTTCGCTTGTTGCGTCATAACCGTTCCATCGTATCGAAGACGAACAAAAAAGGCCAGCAAAAGCCGGCCATTTGTATGACCTTTTTAATCAAACATACTTTCCTCTGGGTGAGGCGGAAAATCATGAATGTTCCCGTAGTCATTTAAAATGTCCTGAAATTTTTTGAAAAGCGCCACCCACTCTTTCTTTGCGATCAATTCCTGCAAACCCTCACCCTCGTTCATCTCATTAACCAATACTAACGTCCTTTCAATGAGTGTAGGACTATTCTCCCAAGCTTCTCTCAATTTCTTAGAATTTGGAAGTGCATCAGGATTTTCTTTGTGCGTCATCCACCTAAAAGTGAGCTTTGTATTTCTTTTACGCTCGGTCGCTTCTCCTGAAGTCTCCTCCACCCCCGCCACCATTTTCCTTCCCTTTGGGATTCCTCGATAGATTAAATAAAGCTCCTGCGCCTTTAAAAAAGCCTCTGACTTTTTCCTCTCCATTTCTTGCCGCCGTTTCTCTTCTTCCTGTTCAGTTAAAAAAGAGGGGCGTTCCACGTATTTCCTCTCCTCCAGGAATTCTACACCTAAACTATTTCCTTCGCTCATAAAAGGTTGCATTTATGAAGAAACTCATTAGAATTAATCCACCTTTTTAAAACAAAATCAACTTCTGTTTATTCACACCGTCTCGCTTCTTTATGGTTCCTTCCTCCCGCAAAGAACGATTCCAAACCCTTTTTCCAAAAGAGCCGCTTTTTCGTTGGAAACAGGTTGAGGAGGCTTTATTCCTCCCTTCCTTTAAAAAATGGGAGGAAGTCACCTCTTTGCCCGTGTCCATGCGCCAAGCGCTTGCCGTCAATCTCCCCTGGATAAGCGTGAAATCGGTTCGAGTTCTGGAAAGTGTGGAGGGCGATACATTCAAAGTTGCTCTCAACCTCGAGGATGGTTGCGTGATTGAATCCGTTCTCCTACGCAATGCGCGCGACGGATGGACGGCGTGCATGAGCACACAAGTCGGCTGTGCCATGCACTGCACTTTTTGTGCCACGGGAACCATGGGGCTGACGCGCAATCTCCTTGCGGATGAAATCGTGGACCAATACCGATTTTGGATCTCGTTTTTACAGGAACGAAACGACCAGGACCGTCTTGGCAATCTCGTTCTCATGGGAATGGGAGAGCCGCTGGCAAACTATGAAAACGTCCGGGAGGCCCTGAACACCATTTTGAAACAGACGGACGTGGGACCGACGCATATTACGGTCTCAACGGTTGGCATTCTGCCACGCCTTGAACAACTCCTTACCGATCCCTCCTGGCCTGCTATCCGAATCGCGATTTCTCTCCACAGCGCAGATGCGGAAACGCGAAAAAAAATCATCCCAAGTTCGTACGACGATTTCCTCCCAAAACTCCGTGACTGGGCTAAACGCTATCTTGAAATCCAAGGCAATCGACGCCATCACCTTACGTTTGAATACGTTCTCCTACGTGGAATCAATGATTCAGAGCAAGATGCAAAAACACTCGCTGACTACGCCGCCTCCATCTGTCCGGAGGAAGTACGTATCAATCTTATTCCATACCACAAAACTGGGGGAACATTTGATCGAAGCAAAGAAGAACAAATGGATGTTTTTCGAAACGTCTTAGAACGCAGAGGCATCACCGCCACCTGCCGCCGCAGCATGGGAGAAGATATCCAGGGAGCGTGCGGACAACTCGCCACGGAAAAATCGGAATCTTGACGAGAAGCACAATGTGTATTAAGAAAATGACGTGAAATCAACCTTTTTTGGCTTGATGAATGGTTCCTTAAAAAGGAGAAATATCGATGTCTAGAAAGCTCAACCCCCCTGGCGTCGGTATGACGCCAAGTAAAACAGCCTTTGGAAGTTTCGTCAGGAGACTCCGACTCGAACGTGGCATGAGTCAAGACTTGGTGGCCGAGAAAACAGGGCTGGCACAGACCATCGTCAGTATGATTGAAGTCGGAACACGCAGGTATCTCAACGACCATCAATTGGGTCAACTTGCTGAAACACTCGGGTGTTCTAAAGAGGACCTGCGTCAGTACATACCGATCAAACGCACGGCACAACCAAAGACCGATCTCGGGAGACTCATCCGTTCACGGCGCGAAGAAATTGGCCTCTCCCTTTCGGACTTTGCTCAGAAGATGGGAATGACCCCTCAAAAAGCAAGGGCATTGGAAACGAAGCGAAATCCGGGGATTCATCACGCACTGGTGAGACCTCTGGCTAACGCACTCGATCTTGATTCTTCCGTCTTTTTCCAATTTGTGAAAAAAGGGAAGCGCCCCGATGGCGAGCTGGGGCGACTTGTCCGCGAACGCCGTGAAAAACTCGGAATGACCCCCGACATTCTGGCGAAAAAATTGGGGGTTACTCGACAGTATGTAAACTATATCGAGTTGGGGAAGTGTTGTCTGAGTGAAAACGATGACCTCATTGCGCGGCTTGCCAAAATTCTCGAACTCGATGTTAAAGTTTTAGAAGCCGTCAGGCCAAAAAGGAGGTTGAAAAAGAAAAAGAATCCAACCTCTTTAGGTGATTTTTTGACTGACTGGAGACAAGGGCTTTCTCTGACGCAAGAAGAAGTCGCGAAACATCTAAAGATATCGCTAAGCACTGTCTCTAGTATCGAAAGAGGACGACTTCGCCCAAGCCTAAACGTCCTCGGCAGATTCGCGACAATACTGGATTGCCAAATCCCGTTGGAATTTTTCCCCACGCCCGTTGGTCATACAGGACCAAAACCAAGATCCAAAATCGAACGAAAAACACCACTTGGCACGGCAGTCACTACACGACGACTGGAACTTAAAATCAGCCAAGCAGAACTTGCTCGGCGGGCAGGCGTGAGCATAGGGGTGATATCTGGGATAGAACGGGGGGCCTATCATCACAAAGGAAAGAGGGTCCTACGAAAAATCTTCAAAGCCCTTGAAATCGAGATCCCCGCAGAATTCGTCCCGGAAGATCTCTCACCCACATCGATCTCGATAACCCTTCGCTTGTCAGGGAATGATCTCGTTAACCTACAAAGGATCAAGGAGCTCACTGGTCTCCGTCAACATGCGGAAGTTGTCAGACGGGCCCTCGCGATCCTCCGATCCGAGCTCGAAAAGCCCGAGCTCGAAAAATAGTTCTTCTTCCCCTATCGCATGAGCCTGTTCTCTCCGGAGTCACAGGCTTTTATTTTTCTCAAATTCGACCAAAAAATTTTTTAAAGAGACAGTCGCTGAAACAAAACATCCCCTGATATTCATCAGAGGAAGTTATGGTTGCGGGGGCGGGATTTGAACCCGCGACCTTCGGGTTATGAGCCCGACGAGCTGCCTGGCTGCTCTACCCCGCTATGTAGCACGATGTTACTGGCTTCTTTTGTGTTCGTCAACTTATCTTATGATAAATTCCGTGGCCTGCCATCCGATTTATCCTCCGAAGCCCACAGGGCGGCGAAGGAGGAAGCCCCGCCCAAGGCGGGGCGAAGGATGGTAGCGGGGGCCGGAATCGAACCGGCGACCTAGGGCTTATGAGTCCCTCGCTCTAACCGACTGAGCTACCCCGCCAGGATTTCGGCGCTATAATAACAACCCGTTGAACGTCTGGCAAGGGTATGTTACCATTTTTGCCATGCCGGGATGGCGGAACTGGTATACGCGCGGGACTCAAAATCCCGTGTTCGCAAGGGCTTGAGGGTTCGAGTCCCTCTCCCGGCACCATATCTATGTTGTACACTGTCTATGCGATTGCGAGCATAGGAAGAAAATATGTTTACATTGGGATGACAGATAACCTAGAAAGGCGAATGAAACAGCATCAAAATGGGCTCAACAGAACAACAAAACCCTATCGTCCTTTTGAACAAATTTATACGGAGACCTTCTCAACGAGATGGGAAGCCAGAGAAAGAGAAAAAAAGTTAAAAACTGGATCGGAAAGAGAAAAATTGTATCTCTTGCGAGAAGAAAAAATCGATAAATCTACAAGGGCTTGAGGGCCTGCCTGCCGGTAGGCAGGTTCGAGTCCCTCTCCCGGCACCATATCTATGTTGTACACTGTCTATGCGATTGCGAGCATAGGAAGAAAATATGTTTACATTGGGATGACAGATAACCTAGAAAGGCGAATGAAACAGCATCAAA
>Ga0208373_1001295_pt1 | contig 34170 bp, 26 predicted proteins | sample RifOxyC2_FD_184036 | JGI IMG/M metagenome (GOLD analysis project Ga0208373, IMG submission 184036) | Soil microbial communities from Rifle, Colorado - Rifle Oxygen_injection C2 (SPAdes) | ecosystem: Environmental > Terrestrial > Deep subsurface > Rock core/Sediment | place: Rifle, Colorado... | reverse complement strand
CTAGTTGGTGCGTCATGCCGAGCCTCTTACGATTAACACTTTAAAACTGTTGGGGGCGGGGCGCGCCCCCACCCGCGCCCCGCCTGGCTATCTTTTCAAAAAAAACTGCCACAATTTTGAGGGGGAAAAAAGCTACTCTGAAATTAATATCCCATTTTGGGATATTCCATTATAGGATGTATAATACATTTTGTCAAGAAAAGGAGTAAATATGGAAAAAACAATTTATACGAGGCTCTATAAGAGAATATTAAAACGTTTAATACAAGCTAGGACTGAAGCAAATCTTACTCAAAATCAAGTTGCTAAGATGCTCGGAAAGCACCAATCCTTTATCTCAAAATGTGAGAGCGGTGAGCGTCGAGTTGATTTAGCGGAGCTTAAGATCATTTCAAAGATATATAAAAAAACGATGGATTTTTTCGTGGAGTAAATATGAGTAAACGAATTAAAAGAGTATGGCATAAGGATTTTCTTAAATATATGGAGTATATAGTTAATCATCCTAATTATGCTGATATGCCTAATAAGTTTAAGTCGTCTAAGGAGATAAATTGGGTTTCGCCATCTGATCCGCAACGCGGTCAATGGTGGGATAAAAAAATTAAAGAATTGAAATGTGAAAATCGTGCGGAGGTGGCTCGTTTAATACATCCTAAAGAACTGCATGGTTTAAAACCATGTCAGGTTTGCGGTAGGAAGATGTATATTACTTATGTTTATCCAAATAAGAATACTCTTAAGAAATTAAATGCATTTAATAAGCGCTTTGAATTTGTTCATTATCAAGAAACTCTTAGTGAAATTTTTGACATAATACAGCCTATTCTAAAGGAACAGGTTTTTGACTGTTTAAAGGTAATATTTAATTTGCCAGATGGCATTAAGAAAGAAAAGAACGATTATCTTGAGTATATATATAAAAATTGTTTAAGTAGGTTAAGTCCGGGAGTTATGAGTAATCCTCCTGATCGCTTGGATGGGTTCCATACCTATAATGCTTGTTGTAGGAGTAAGCAGGACACTGGAAGAAGTAGAACTAATTTAGCTCGTTATACTCAAGATAGAAGGGCTTATGAAAATTGGGCGGATGGTGATTGGAATTTTGCTAATAGATTGATGGGGGAATTTGGAAGATATTCGACATTAGCTGTCTGCCCCAGATGTAAAAAATTGAGAAAATTATCTGCTGATCATTTAGGGCCATTATCGTTAGGATTTAGGCATACCTCTTATCTAAGAGCGTTATGTAAGATATGTAATAGTCAGAGGAATAATAGGATGACTTTGAGTGATATAAAAGATTTAATTATGAAGGAAAAAGAAGGGGGTGAAGTAATTTCTTGGCATTCCAAGTATATATGGGATGTCCTCAAAAATAAAGTTAACGATGAGAGGGGCGCATTAAGGCTAAGTAAGCTTATGCGTGCCAATTTACATCATATACTAATAATATTCTCAATGATAAGTGAAAAAGGTTTTAATGATTTTCTTTCGCGGTTTCTCCATCCCGGGTATTCTTATATGGACTATAAGTTTATCGATTTTGGCCTATTTAAAGATCGCCAGAAATTTGTAAAAAAGCCTCTTTCGAGTAAAAATAAAATAAAAAATGCTCAAAGGTACTTACGGATTTCTTTTGAAGCACTGGAAGAATATAAGCAAGTAAAGAATAGGAATACCAAAATTTGGAAGTCAAAAATTGTAAGTTTGCTTATAAATAAAGTAAATAGTTTATTATCTAGAGGTGATTCTATTGGGGCAGAGAAGTATTTAAGATCCGCGCTAAGAAGGTTGGCTTTAGAAGCCGTTAGAGTTTTTTAATAAGTTTGTTAGTAAAGTCTTCTATTGAAATATAACCCGCCAAGAATTTCTGGTATAAATTTCTAGGTTTTAACGCTATATTCATGATGTCTTCTCCGCCATTAACCGGTAATAGTGGTAAATTGCCAATGGCGGTTTCGACGTCAAGATAAGCATTTTCGTCCACGATAATTTCATCCGGATAGCATCGCTCAGGATCGCCTTCCAGTAACCCTATCATAATTACACGTTTTCTTTTTTGAGGGACTCCAAATCTTGCGCTGAGCAGTTTTCTCCCCACTAATTTATATCCAAGCTCTTCGAAACTTTCTTTAATACTTTCGAATGTTTTGCCTTGGTTAATTGTAAGAATTCCTTCAACATTCTCCATAAGGAAAGCTTTAGGTTTGATCTTTTTAACCATGTGGACAAACTCCTTATATAAATTATTTCGGGGATCGTCTATTAATCTTTTTCCTGCATTAGAAAAGCCTTGGCAGGGAGGCCCTCCCATAATTAGATCAATTTTGCTGTTTTCTATAGCACCGAGTAGCTTTTGCTTCGTTTCGGCTTTATTTATATCTCCTTCTATTAGTATTGTATCTTTATGATTTTTTCTATAAGTTTCGCATGCATATTTAAAATTATCATTTGCTGCAATTATTTTAAATCCAGCCCATTCAAAACCCTTACTTAATCCACCAGCTCCACAAAATAGATCTAATACATTTTCTGAATTTGTAGTATTTTTGATTTTTTTAGCAATGAAATAGGCTAGTAGTGGAGGGACTGCATTTCCAATTTGTTTGCATAAGGAAGTTTTCGAACCGCAGAAAATGTAATTATCTGGGAAAGACTGTATTCTTGCAGCCTCTCGAGCGCTTAAAACCCTATTTTCAACTGGATGAATATAGGAGCCATTACCTGGCCTATTAAAATACGTTGAAATAGTATAGCTCGGTTTATCCCACTTTAATCTCCCGTAGAGAGTTGTTCTTCCGCCAGTGGTCCTAATTCTTTCTAACCGTTTCGATGGTATATGAAGTGGTATATTTTTCCAATTTCCTCCTTGAGGGATGGATTCTACCATTTTTAAATCTAAACTGCTTAATGAATAAGTAACATGATTATATAGCATAAAGGAAACTATCTTTAATACTTTCAGTTAGTTCATTATCAGTATATTTATCTAATATATAGGATGTTTCGGTATCGTCAAGTTGATAAAGCTTAAAGATTTCCATATTTAATCTTGCTTTGTTCACGGTGCTTGGAAATTTCTGATTATTTTTAACCAGTTTTTCTATTGTTTCTTTTTGGCTAGCGCTTGGAATAGCAATAGGAAGTTCAGAGATTTCATAATTACTTACATGATTATTAGAATTAGTTATCTTAAATCTCCAGTCTAAAACTAAAGAATTAAGTAGTCCAAGCATATAATCAAGAGATATTTCTGCAAAATCAATGAGGTTGTTTTCTATACTTATGAAGTTGCAGGAATTTCCGAGAATTATCGAAGAAGGTATTTTTGTAAACTTAAGCCTTTTTTGGGAATGGATATTAGATATTTGTTGGCAAACAAGGCGTTGTTGACCAACATACTTTCGTTTTCCGTTTAATTTATTTAAGAATTCTTGTTTGACATATAGTTCGCCGAAATCGTATCTAAACTCGCTGATATTGTTTCCCCTTAAAAGAGGAAAATCTGTTTTCTGATCAGTAATAAATAACTTGTCTAGTGTTAGATCTAATTCCCCTCGGAGATTATGTATAGAATTGAAATATCTTAATTTGGGATTTTTTTCAAGTTTATTTAAAATATCCCATCCTTTTTTTTCTTCGATTATAACTGGCATAGAATCGGAAACTTGTTTTATTTCTTTTAAACTAATCTTAAAGCAATAGTTGTTAAAATCATTAGGAGTAATACAACTAGGATTAATTTCTAGAAATTCACCTTTTAAGGATTTATCAAGAGCAAAGAAACAAAAAGCCTGGCAGATGTCAGGAAAAAAAGAATTTTTCTCAGGGATAATATATATATTAGACAGTTTAAAATTTTCTAATATCTTTTTTCTAAGTTTTTTACTTTGTTTATCGCTCAATAAGGTAATAGGAATCAATAACCCGATAAGGCCTGTATCGTTGGTATAATTTGTAATTATTTCTTCAACAAAGATTTTATAGTAATTTAGAGTACCTTCGTTCAATTTGTATATTTCTTTTTGTTTGATATATTCTACCAGTTTTTTTGCGGGAAGATCGCCGGATTTAGAATGATCTTCAGAATATTTATCAATATTTTCCTTAAGTAACTTGTAAGGGGGATTTGTTAGCACAACATCGAAGCCATTCTTGATCCCGAATATGTCCTTCGGATCTTTTTTTACTATGGCTCCGTTTTCAATATCAAAAAGTATATTGCCTATATAGAAGTTATGTTCGTTAATTCTTACTTTAGATTGATACTTAAAAGCAATATACAAAGGAAGGAGTTTTTTTGCAATATTAATAGCCTCTATGTCTAGGTCAGCGAAGAATATATTATTAATAATGCCTTGGATGTTGTGTTTGGCTAATGGATTGTTTTCAATAATATAATCTAAATAGGCAAGGGCAAATATGCCTATTCCTGAGCATGGTTCAAGGAATTTATAGTTAATTAATTCGTGGGTAGGAGCGTTGGTAAGTGCTTCTTTTGCGATTAATTTAGCAATGGAATAATCCGTATAGTAAATCCCATAGTGTTTTCTTTCATCAGTGTTAGAAAACTTAGTTTCTTCTTTATTTTTTTGATGGACTAAACCGATAAGAAGAACTAGTTTTATTGGATCGATATTGCCGTTAGTTTTAAGGTTGCGGTAAAGAAACTCATCTATATTATTATTGATTTGAGGGGCGTTTCCAAAGAAACTTAATAGCTTTTTAATAAGGTCATTCTTGCTAGAATAATGTGCACATATTGAATCGTAAATAGTAAAGATTTCTTTCATTTTTATCTAATAGTCTTATTGTGCTTTATTTGTTTTCTATTATACCATATAGTCTTGTTGGAAAAAGAAAAAACCTCCGCCTTATGAGCGAAGGTTTTACTTATTTTTTAGTGGAGGTTCCCCCTTCAACGCACCACTCATATTCTTGTTTATATATACACCTTTTCATGGGTTTTGTCAACTTTTTCCTTTCTACGATAATAGACGCAATAGCTTCTAAAATCTAACATAAAAAGTTTAAAATATTCCCCTTAAGGTGTATAATATGGTTGTATTTAATGAGGTGGTAAATGAGCTTTAATCAGACAAAATTTGAAGGCAGCCTTCTAAAAGATATGGGGGTTGCCGTATTTGTTTATAAAGGCGTTGCTTTTGGAACGTTTCCGATTCCGCATTAAGACTCTGAGGACATTATGTCTAGACCATTTAATTCTGAGTTAGTGATTGAAGAAAAGATATCGGAAGCAACTTTGCGGGCATATCATGTTGGATTTGAACAAAACAGATTTAGATTACAACCACTTGTAGATGTGGTATGCGATGCAATATTAGAGTTTGCGCTAGGATATGACAAGAGTATAAATATACCGCCAATCGAAATCAGGGATAAGTTGCGAGAAGCGGCCTTAAGAGTTTATGATACGGATAAATATAAAAAACGAGGCGAGTTTGGAGAATTAATTTTACATTTATTGCTTCGGGATTTTTGCGAAACGACACCTTTAATTTCAAAGATATACTTTAAAGATACGAATAATTCTACCGTTCATGGCTTTGATGCTGTTCATATTACAATTAAAGAAAATGAAAAGAAGCTTTGGTTAGGTGAGTCAAAACTTTATGAAAATGGCCAGGACGGAGTAAAAAGTTTGGTCGAAGACTTAATATCCCATACAAAAGCTAATTATCTTCGTAAAGAATTTATGTTTATAACTCCGAAAATACCGACCTCAACTCCTGCTATCGAACACTGGAAAAAACTCATGCATAGGCATCAAACTCTGGAATCTATATATCAAGGGATTTGTATACCTATGGTATGCACTTACTCAAGTGAAATTTTTCGGTCTCATTCTGCGGCTACGCAACAATATTTAGATGCCTTTATAAAAGAATGCCGCAGCCTAAAGTCTGTTTTTGATAAAGGTTCTAAGAAAGTAACCACGAATATCGATGCGATATTAATGTTGCTACCCGTACCTTGCAAAAACGAGCTAATTAAAGAATTACATAAACGTTTAAAAGCAATGCAATCTATATGAAAATTACAAATTTTCATGATTCTGTAAGTTTTATAAATCAAGCAAAAGTAATTGATTTTGAAAACAGTTTTGCATTATCAAAACTGGTTGCTGCTTTATTGAGCGAGAAGGAAACTGAACAGGATGCAAGGGAGATTATTATTAGGATTCTTGATGTGTGGGGGAAGGTTCATATAAAAACAAGGAGCATTTGGAATGATCTAATTCAATCATCTGGGTTATATCCATATGTAGAACAAAATAAACTAACTGGATCTTCATGTTTGCGCCAAGAATATCATAAGTCAAACTACCTTGATAACGTATATTTACATGAAGAGCAAGCTAATTTATCAATATTGCTAAACAAATCGCAAAGTGTTGTTGTAAGCGCTCCTACAAGTTTTGGGAAAAGCTTATTAATTGAAGAGATAGTAGCTAGAAAAGTTTATAAGAATATTGTAATCATTCAGCCAACATTAGCTCTTTTAGATGAAACAAGAAAGAAATTACTTAAATATAGTAATTTTTATCGGTTAATTGTTTCAACGAAACAGCAAGATACTGCAGATAGGAATATATTTTTGTTTACCGGAGAAAGAGTTGTTGAGTATCAATATTTCCCTAAGATTGATTTCTTTGTTATTGATGAATTTTATAAATTGAGTTTAGCGCGTGATGATGAAAGGGCTGCTTCTTTGAATCATGCGCTTTACCGCTTGCTTAAGATGACGAATAATTTTTACATGCTTGGGCCAAATATAAAGCGAGTTACGGCAGAATTTATAAACAAATATAATGCTACATGGGTTCACTCAAACTTTGCTACAGTTGCTGTGGATGTTGAAAATGTAATTTCCTCAAAAAAGGCAAAGAAAGAGGAAAAGGAGCGCGGGCTATTCTCTTTACTTCCTAGATTACTGGAACCTACACTTATTTATTGTAGCTCGCCTTCGAAGGTTAATATAATTACTAAAGACTTTTTATCTTTTTTGTCTTCAGCGGAGAGCGATCAGAAAAATTTACCAAAATCTTCTAATCAGGAAATAATCCAATGGATAGATGAAAATATACACCGTGATTGGATTTTACGCAGAGCTTTAGAACATTCGATTGCCTTTCATCATGGTGGATTACCAAGGCACTTAGCTAGCTCTATTGTTGATTTATTTAATAAAAAAGAGATCAACTATTTATTTTCTACGTCTACTTTAATTGAAGGAGTAAATACTTCAGCAAAGAATGTAGTTTTGTTTGATGGGAAAAAAGGCCCAAAGCCAATTGATTATTTTGATTTTAAGAATATCATAGGCAGGGCTGGGAGAATGAACAGGCACTTTGTTGGGAAGGTATTCAAATTCAATCCTGATCCTGAACAGTTCGAATTCGATGTTGATATCCCTCTTTTTAATCAGGAAAAAGCACCATTAGAGCTTCTCGTACAATTGGAGAATAAAGATTTAAAATCTGAAGGCGTAGACCGGATTAAAGAGTTCAGCAAATTAAGTAAGGAAAAACGAGAATTATTAAAAGCTAATAAAGGCGTATCTATTGAAGGGCAATTACAGTTGTTGCAGATATTAGAGAAAGAAAGAGATGTCTATCAAGATTTATTATGTTGGAAAGGGGTACCGAATTACAAACAGCTTAAAGCAACACTTGAATTAGGCCTTAGGCATCTATTAAAAAAAGGAGAATCGCGGAGATACAGCGCTGGTCAATTAGCCGTATTTACATTAGATTATGTGCATTTCAAATCACTTAAAGCCATTATAAATAAGAATCTGCTAAGTGATTATTGGATTCAACAGATTCCTGATGAGAATGAAAGGTTGCAACGGATTATACAAGATGTTCTTCAAATTGCACAACATTGGCTTGAATATAAATTGCCCAAGTTATTAGTTGCTCTCTCAAGCCTGCAGGAATTTGTATTTGCAGAATATTCCCATGATGTTGGTAATTATACAATTTTGGCAGGTCTAATTGAAAATGATTTTCTTCCTACAAATTTAACAGTTTTACTAGAATACGGAATTCCCCCTTCCGCCATAAGAAAACTAGCTAAGGTTATAAAAGATAATATCAGCCAAGAAGAAGTAATTAATAAAATTAAAACAATCGATTTAAATAAGTTAGATTTGCTTAATTATGAAAAGAAGAAAATCTTAAATCTATTTGAGACTTGATTTAAGAAGCAATATATATGAGTGAGTTTTCTTTAGGAATCAGCCATATTTCTTCAAAACTATACAAAGCTAAATCTGTGTTTTTCCTCCCCCTCAAAATTGTGGCAGTTTTTTTTGAAAAGATAGCCAGGCGGGGCGCGGGTGGGGGCGCGCCCCGCCCCCAACAGTTTTAAAGTGTTAATCGTAAGAGGCTCGGCATGACGCACCAACTAGCTTTTAGGATGCTACATGCGGTATAACGTACGCAGCTCTTTCTTAAATGCCTTAAAGTACGCTGCCCCGCCTTTTTTTGGCGGGGCAAGACGAGCCGACCACGCATTAACAAAAGCAAGAAGCCAGCCGGCCCAGGCTGGCGCCCAGTGAGGCTTCTGCCCACAGAAGCCGAACGGGGCACGGGCAATGTGGGAGCGCCCCCAGGCGCGGGGCATTATAGCTATTTCCTTAGAGACCGGCTTTCTCCCCCATTATAAACAAAATAAACAAAACGGGAGATGTGGAAACGCACAAGAAGCAGTTCCTAGATATAATTCGTTAGAACATATCGATGGTGGCACCGCCATGTTGGAAATGGAGCACTCTCAAGGAGCCCCCTATAGGGGGCTCCCGACGAGAAAACCAGGCGGCGCTCTTTTAAAATAAAGTTTTTCACCAATCTTTTTGTCATTTGCATTTTGAAAAAAAGCGAGTTTTCAAAATACAAATGACTAATTCTAAATTTCCTATTCCCTGTTTGGGAGAAAGGAGCTTTGCCCTATGAGATACATTCTCTACGCCCGTAAGTCAACCGATGATGAAGACCGCCAAGTCCTCTCTATTGAAGCCCAGCTTAAGGAACTACACGAATACGCCCAAAGAGAAAATATTCTTGTCTGTAAAGAGGTAATTGAGGCCAAGACCGCCAAGAAACCCGGGCGGCCCTTATTCAATGATATTCTCTTTCAAATCGAGCAAGGTGCCGCCGATGGTATTTTAGCCTGGCATCCCGATAGATTAGCCAGGAATAGCATTGACGGCGGCAAGATAATCTACCTTGTCGATCAAAAGGTTATTAAGGACCTGCGCTTCCCTACTTTGCGCTTTGATAACAATGCTCAAGGTAAGTTTATGCTCTCTATTATCTTCGGCCAGAGTAAATATTATATAGACGCACTCTCCGAAAATATCCGAAGGGGCATAAGGTTAAAGTTAAGTAAAGGAATCTGGCCTCAATGGGCGCCCGTAGGCTACCTTAATGACCGCGCTACCCGGGCAATTATCCTGGATGAAGGCAAAGCTCCTTTCATTAAAAAAACTTTTGAATTGTACGCAACGGGCTCTTATACCCTGGAAGGAATCCGCGAGAGAATAAATTCACTTGGCTTGACTGGCAGAAAAGGAAAATCTCTCTCAAGAAGTGATTATCAATTTTTATTACAGAATCCCCTCTATTACGGCGTATTCCGCTATAAGGGCGAAATGTATGAAGGCACCCACGAACCAATTATCACCAAGAAACTTTTTGATAAATGCCAAAAGGTAATGCGCCAGCGCGGCAAGCATAAGGAAAAACAAAGCAAAAGCTTTGTTTTTAAGGGATTGATGCGATGCGGTGAGTGCGGACGCTCAATTACGGCAGAAGTCCAGAAAGGGCATACTTACTACCATTGCACAAAAAGGTTAGTCCATTGCTCCCAGAAGTACGTCCGCGAGGAAGGGCTTGCCGCGCAGATCAAGAGTATCCTTCAAAAAGTTTCTTTGAGTGATGATTGGACGCATAAAATTTTAGAGCAGTTAGAAAAAGACAGGAATGCAGGCGTCCAATCCTTACGGCCCCGGCAGCAAAATCTTGAAAATCAGATAAATGAAATTGACTCTAAGATCAGCAAACTCATCGATGTTTATCTTGAGGGGTCTTTAACTCTTGAAGAATACCAGAAGAAAAAAGAAGATTTTATTAATGAAAAGAAGGATTTACAGGATAAACTGAGGGATTTTGCCGCCGGTGCAGATAATTGGTTCGAACCGGCCAAAGAATTCGTAACTTCTTTGAATAGAGCCCGTTGCGCGATTGAGGAGGGAAATTTAGAATTTCAGAAAGAATTTCTGAAAAAGATTGGTTCGAACTTTATTTTAAAAGAGCGCCGCCTGGTTTTCTCGTCGGGAGCCCCCTATAGGGGGCTCCTTGAGAGTGCTCCATTTCCAACATGGCGGAGAGGCAGGGATTCGAACCCTGGGACCCGGTTACCCAGGTCAATTGCTTAGCAGGCAACTCCAATAGGCCTCTCTGGCACCTCTCCATAAAAGCAGAACTAAGAATTAAGAGCTAAGAATTAAGACTAATAACTAATCTATATAAAACCTAATTCCTCTCACAGCGTTTCTTTTTAAAAAATTCCTTTAGCAAAGAACCGCACTCTTTTTCTAATATCCCCTTTTCAACCGTACTACGATGGTTTAATTTCTTATGATTAACAATATTAGTTACCGATCCGCAGGCGCCGGTTTTGGGGTCTTTGGCGCCGAAAACTATATTCTTTATCCGCGCCAGCACCAGCGCCCCCGCGCACATGCTGCATGGTTCAATTGTAACATAGAGAGAAGCCCCGTTCAACCACTTGCTCCCTAATGTGGATGTTGCCTGGGTAATCGCAATCATTTCCGCGTGGGCAGTGGGGTCTTTTAGCCTCTCAACCTGATTATGAGCCCGGGCAATGATTTTCTTGTCGCTGACAATCACCGCCCCCACTGGAACCTCATCTTCTTCAAAAGCCTTTTGCGCCTCTTTTAAGGCTTCCCGCATATAAATTTCTTCTTTACTTATCAATCTTAGCTCTTAATTCTTAGTTCTGTTTTATCGCGCCCGGGCCGGTTTGAACGGCCAACATTCAGTTCCGTAGACTGACGCTCTATCCAATTGAGCTACGGGCGCAAAAAAGTCAATTTTAACTACAAGCGTCGATCCCCCGCTACAAAACTTAGAGGATCTATACCTTCGGGATGACCCCCTCCAAAGGCATACCGCAGGTCGTAGAAATGAAAATTTATGATATCAGATTTCTAAGAGGCTGTAAAGAAGGAAGTTCCTGGTGCGATTTTACACGCGGTTAAAATTTCTTTTTGATTTCCAAGTACACTTTATCGTCTGTCTCTGTTTGATTTTGCGCCGTATCGGGATTTACCTGCTTGAAACCTTTTTCGCCTCCTACCGTAACACCATCAATAATCTCATAGCTAGCACCTACCTTATGTTCTATCTCCGGGAGATTGTCTTTTACCTGAGTTTCCTCAACGCCATAGCTCAACCCCACTTTTTGCGTTACATCCTTTTTTACTTCCACACCCTTTGTTTGTTCGTTGAATTTAACCGAAAAGTCGCTTATCCCCAGTTTCCGCGCGAGCGTTACCCCTGAATTGCCTAAAGCAAAATAATCAATAAAATCCACAAAAACATCGGGGGTCAAGATACCCTGATCAGTAGCGCTAACCACGCTTTTCCAACTCTTTCCAGTTACCAGCATAATCATAAGCTGATATTCAGGAAGCGGCGGCTCTGAATTTAACCTTAGGATAGGCTTATCCATGGTTCCTTTTAACCGGATGTTTATTTTTACACCCTCTATGAGGGTAATGCCTTTAAGATCAAGCATAGGCGTCATGGGGTTACCGCTAAATGACACCTTGCTCTGCTTTAGGTTTATGGCTACGTCCCTGGCCGATATCAAACCGCTCGTGGATGAAAGCTCACCGTTAAGACGAGGAGAACTTTGCGAGTTTTCTAATTTCAGGTTTAGAGAAATAGGACAATCCTCTAGCAGGAAAATATCACGGGAAAGCTTTGCGATATGCAAGGTTCCGGATATCTGCGGGCTTGAAGATAAACCCTTGATATAAATATCCGGGTCATCCATTAAACAAGTAACACCTCTTAAATTTTCGTTTTGAGCCACTAAGGCTAGTACCGCGTCATTAAGATACACTCGCTTTGAATACACATTAAAATCAAGAAAACCTGCCTGATAGTTTCCCGAAGAATATATCGTGTCTGAACCAGGAATGGCCACCCTGGCGTTATATACCTTGAAGGCTGCCTTTGCCGGCCTTAAAAGGTTCGGACTGATATCAAGCTGTTGGATTTTTATGACACTGTCCTTAGGCAATTTCCCGAAATTCCTGATTTCCAAATCATGCAACACCACGCGGCCAAGCAGATTTCCTTCTACTTTTAGCTCTGTCATTGCTGCCCCCTCAAGAAACCGGGTAAGCGAAGCGCGGACAATAAAAAAAGACCCTCGCGTTGTGCAAAAAAAATAAAAGGCCAACGAAGCCGCGCTAAAAGCAACGATTGCCATTACCCACAGTAAACAGGGAATTTTATTTTTGTGCATCGCTAATCTTGCCTTCTGTTATATTTTTTTGATAAGTCGCTTTTATGCTTTAGGAATTATAACTATTTAAAGCAAAGGGAAGAAACCGGGAGATAGGAACATTTAGCAGCGAATACCAAAGATATGATTTTGGCTGTGGCCATCTAGTCGTCTAATGTGGATAATGCTTTTTTTCTATCAACACTATAGAGCCCGCAAAATCCGGTAATTTCTTCGTGCGAAGTTCTATTGAGCTTTTTAAGCTTTCTGAACAACTCGGCGCGTATCCTTAACTCCTTCATTACTTCCGTAGGATATACCCCTTTCGCCTTTGCCAGATGGTCTCGATAAGGGCCAGGGCTTAACTCACAGAATCTATGTGTCTCAAAATCGTATTTCCAGACCGGACAGATAAGCACCTCTTTCTGTTCCATGCCCGCGGTTTCAACAAGTTCACTAACAACCCTCCTTACCTTGCCGTTATGCTCAAATTTTTTCATAATGACAAACACATCAACCAAATTAACCAGCACCGAAGGGGCATTCATCGGCTCGTTCTGCAGGCGGATGATTGCTTCGCGCGCGGTTGAGGCGTGTAAAGTGCCCATACAATACCTGCCTACGTTCATGGCGGTCATTAAATCCTTTGCCTCTGCTCCTCTTACCTCGCCAATGACAATTCTGTCCGGGCGCATACGCAGGCTATTCTTCACCAAATCCGCCAAAGAAACCTTGTCGTCGCTTTCAAGGCGCGAACATTCATGTAAAACATTGGTATTCAATTCCAAGGTGTCTTCCATAACCACCAAGCGGTCCTTAGGGGGAATAAACGCAAGGAGCGCGTTAAGTAAGGTAGTCTTTCCTGCCCCGGGGCCTCCGGCAATAAGGATATTTGCCGGTTTTGCCGACATTCCCTCAACATAGAGCCAAAGCTGCGCTGCCAATTCATAGGATAAAGCTTCCCGATCTATCAAATCAATAATACTCAAAGGATGCAGTTTAGCCCGCGTAATAGTAATCTGGGGCCCAAAAGGAGAATTGACGATATTGACCCTTCCCGCATTATCGGGAAGCTCCAAATTGACGATTTCGCTGATTCCCTGTATATTTTTTCTGCCGGAAAGGACAATCAGCTTCTTGATAAAAAAATCTAATTCCTTAGTCCCGTTGAATTTCTTATCGGTTTTAACAAACCCTTTAGCAGTACTGTGCAAGAATATTGGTTTTGTACTATCAATGATAACGTCTTCAACATCAGGGTCATTAAGGAATTCCGAGATAACATCAAAACTCAAAAAATCTTCGGCGAATTTCTCTGCCGAATCAGCGTCCACCGAAAACCCCACTTTCTTAATCAGGCTTTTATCTTCGGGAAGCCTTGCCAGCTCTAAAAATACCTCAGAGACAAAAGCCTTCCTCTCGGCATGGTTTTGAGAGAGGTTCAGCTTTCCTGCCACTGCCTCAACTACCCTTAATTTTAAATCAATAAGCGTGCGTTCCATAGCTATAGATAAACACTCCTCTGGTCTTTCACAAGTTCAACCCCATGCGCTCTCTTTTAAAGGGACACTGAAAGCTATTCCCTTGAGCAATAATCACCCATCGGCTGCTTTTGCCCCTTCGGGGCTCGCAATCACACCGACGGACAATTCCAAAAGCTGAACTGTTACTATTTTTTACACTTCGTGCAGAAAGTATCGTGCATACACTTAACAAAATTACCCGCGAACGCGGCAATAATTATTAACAGCACAATTTGACCGAATAGTGGCCAACTCATCTCTATCACCTCCATTTTATGTTATTATACCACTCTAATAAGTAATTTAAAAGTATATTCCCCGAAAGCAAAATTTATGGTATAAATACATCCTATGGACACCCTCACCCCCATGCTCAGGCAATACCAGGAAATCAAGGCCCGCCATGATAACAGCATCCTCTTCTTTCGTTTAGGCGACTTTTACGAGATGTTTGGCGACGATGCCCGAAGAGCCTCGTCTATCCTTGATGTGGTCCTGACCTCGCGCGATGCCGGAAAATCAGGGCGTATTCCGATGTGCGGCATCCCTTATCATGCCTCTGAGGCCTATATATCCAAACTGATTAAAGCAGGATTAAAAGTGGCTATCTGTGAACAGGTTGAAGACCCTGCCTTAGCCAAAGGTATTGTCAAACGAGAAGTCATCAGGGTAGTAACTTCCGGCACCTATATTGATGAGGCAAGTTTCGAATCACGCTATCTTATTGCCATAAATTTTACGGATAAGCTCTCTGCCCTTGCCTTTACTGATACAGCAAGCGGAACAATTCAAACCAACGAATATGCAACTCTCCAGAGCCTTGTTGAAGCTATCTCAAAAATCCCTGTCTATGAATGTATTTACCCTCAAGCCCAGGAAACACAGGTAAAGGAAATTTTTAAGCATCCGCTTTTACGCGCAAAAAATATCACCTTAAGCCCTTTTGAAGACTGGTGCTTTACCAGCGATATCGCTAAAACTTCGCTCAAAGAACATTTTCACACCCATACCTTAAGGGGTTTCGGTATTGAAGATATGCCGCTGGCTATTTCGGCAAGCGGCGCGCTGCTTGAATACCTTAAGCAGATGCATAAACAGCCGATTCGCCACCTGCATAAAATCGCCCTTTATGCTGACGCTGAACATGCCTTTATTTCACCGGCTGCCTGTTACGGCCTTGAACTTGAAGGCCTGCTTGCGGCCATCGACCATACCCTCACTTCACTTGGCAAACGCAAGCTCAAGGAATGGCTTTATCATCCCTTAAAATCAAAAGAAGAGATCATCAAGCGCCAAAGGGCGGTAACTTTGCTACGGGAGAATCCTCACGTATGCCAGGAATTAGGAAAGCTTCTGCAAAATACGCCTGACATCGAAAAAAGCATTTCCCGAATTTCCTGCGGGACAGGCTCGGCAAGGGATTTAATGGCGCTGCGGCTAACCTTATTAAAACAGCCGGACATAGAGAAAACCCTTCGTGCTCTTAAAAGCGAAAACGGCCTCTTCCATCTGGAAGATGTGCCGCAAATACGGGGATTACTTGCTAAAGCCATAAGCCCCACCATCCCGCTATCTCATCCCGAGGGCAATATCATCGCGCAAGGCTACCATGAGGAATTAGATGGCCTTCGCGACATCAGGGAAAATGGTAAAAACTGGCTCAAGAATTTACAGGAGCAGGAGATTAAACGCACGGGAATACATTCTCTCAAAATCGGCTACAATCAGGTCTTTGGCTATTACATCGAAATCAGTAAGAGCAACTTAACCCGCGTCCCTCAGGATTATATCCGCAGGCAAACCTTGACCAATGGCGAGCGTTACATTACTCCCGAATTAAAAGAGTTTGAGGAAAAAATTTTGACCGCCGAAGGCAAAATACTCCAGATTGAACGACGGCTGATTGAAGAAATATTCAAAATCATCCTCGACTCATCTGAAAAACTTTCCGTCTTTAGCTCTTGCCTTGCCAGATTAGACAGCTTATATTCTCTAGGTATCTTAAGCGTAACCTCAGGCTATAGCCTTCCTGAAATTAACGATGGTTTTGTCATTGACATTAAAGACGGCAGGCATCCTGTGGTAGAAAAATCAATCAGCGAGCCTTTTATCGCTAACGACACGCTCCTGGATACCGATACCAACCATCTTATTATTTTAACCGGGCCAAACATGGCGGGGAAATCAACCTATATCCGCCAGACGGCAATTCTGGTGATTTTAGCGCAGATGGGCAGTTATATCCCTTCTACCTCCGCCTCAATCGGTATAGTGGATAAAATCTTTACCCGCATCGGCGCGCACGATGAAATCACCAAAGGCCAGAGCACCTTCATGGTAGAAATGAGCGAGACTGCCGGCATCCTCAATAACCTTTCCGAAAGGAGCCTCGTCATTCTCGATGAAATCGGACGCGGCACATCCACCTTTGACGGCTTAAGCCTTGCCTGGGCAATCTCCGAATTCCTGGCAAAAAGAAAGGTACGCGCGCTTTTTGCCACCCACTTCCACGAACTCACCGCTCTTTCCGAAGAATTCCCCGGAGTCAAAAACTGTAATGTTTCGGTCAAGGAATGGAACGATGAAATTATCTTTCTGCACAAGATTGTTCCCGGAGGCACCGATGACAGCTACGGCATTTATGTGGCTAAGCTCGCGGGAATTCCTAAAGAGGTAGTCAAGCGTGCCGAAGGCATCTTAACCCGCCTGGAACTCAGCGGTAACCTGCAGGAAAAAATTACTAACCGCCTCCCTGCTGAGAATCAGCTCTTACTCTTTACTCGTGACAAAAACAGCATTGCCGAAGAAATAAAAAATGAGATTAACGATTTAGATATAAATGCTCTTACGCCGATTCAGGCCCTGAACACCTTGCATACCCTAAAGAAAAAAATCGAGAGCAATGAGCCTTAAGCCTTCTCCGGAGGCTCCGCCTCCGTTTTACGATGAACATGAATAAAGTAAAAATACTACCTCCTGAAATTGTGGCTAAAATAGCTGCGGGTGAAGTAGTAGAGCGACCGGCTTCGGTGCTCAAAGAGCTGGTTGAAAACTCCATTGACGCGCACGCCACCTCTATTGAGGTAACACTCAAAGGCGCCGGCAAAACTCTTATTCAAATTAAAGACAATGGAACAGGCATTGGCAAGGATGACCTCGCTGCCCTTTTTAACCGCCATGCCACCAGCAAAATTTCTACGCTTGATAACCTTTATGAAATTATGTCATTAGGCTTCCGCGGCGAAGCGCTTTATAGTATCGGCGCTATCTCAGACATTACCTTGCGCGGAAAAACCAAGGAGCAAGAGCATGGCTGGGAGCTGCACCTGCGCGGGAATGAAAGGCTCTCCCAAAAACCTTTCCCTATGGCTACGGGAACTGAAATTGAAGTGCGGGAGCTTTTCTTTAATACCCCTGCCCGAAGAAAATTCCTTAAATCAAACAGTTCCGAGTTCAATGCCATGCTTGATAGCGTCATCCCTTACACCCTGCTGTATCCGCGTATCCGTTTTCTCCTTACTCATGATGAGAAAAAAATAATAGATTTGCCGGAAACCGCTCATCAGCTTGAACGTATTGGCAATGCCTTACATCTTGAGCCGCGCCATATGATTGAAGAAAAACGCGGCTTTGAAGGCATGTCAGTCCATCTTGTCTTAGGCGACATCAACATCCAGCGATCCCGGCGCGATATGCAGTTTATCTTTGTCAACAATCGCCCTGTGCAGAATAAATCTATCAGTTTTCATCTTAACGATATGTACCGCCGCCTCTTGAGCCCCGGGGTGCATCCTTTTTTCTGCGTCTTTATTACCATCGCCGCCTCGGAGGTAGATGTCAATGTTCATCCGACAAAACGCGAGGTAAAAATAAAAAATGAAAGCCAAATTACCCTCACGTTACGCCACTTCAGTGAAGAACTTATCATGGCTAAAAGTAAGGCCAAACAGTTTAAAAAGAGCATCTTTTCCATCCCTGAACAAGAACAGGCCCCTGCGCCTGAAGGCTACAGCTTTCAAACCGAGAATTTTGCCGCGCTGAAGGCTTCTCTGATACATGCGCAACCGGCATTTTCCGCCGGAGAAACAGGGCTTTCGTTTGAAAGCCAGCCATTATCATTTAAAAATGAAAACAGCCTAAAAGAAAAACTCACCCAAAGCCACTATATCGGTAACCTCATGAGCAAATACCTTTTGTTTGAAACTAACGATTCGCTTTTAGTCGTCGACCAGCATGCCGCGCACGAAAGAATTAATTTTGAAAGATTAAAAGCACAGGTTGAAAAAGGAAGGATTGAAATACAGCGGCTTTTAACGCCTGTTCTGGTAAAACTTTCACATCAGGAAATTGAAGGCTGGGAAGAAAACAAGGAAGTTATCGAAAAGATGGGGTTTGACTGCAGCCTCTTTGATAAAGAAACGCTGGCTATCCACGCCCACCCGCGGCTCATTTCGCAGCCGGAAAAAAGCATTCAAAACCTTTTAGCGGGAGATTCCCTTGACAAACTCGATATGCAAACATTAGCCCGCCTTGCCTGCAAATCGTCGGTAACCTCTAGGTATGCGCTAAAAAAAGAAGAAGCTGAATACCACAGGAAACAGCTTCTTCTCTGCGAAAGCCCCTTTACCTGCCCTCACGGGAGGCCGACAGTCATCGAAATCTCTGACGATACCCTCGAAAAAGAGTTCTTAAGGAAATAATCTATCCCAAGCCTTATCAGAAACAGCTACCTTACCCGAACCTGAATCTCATTCGAGTAAGCTGAAAGTTGTGGATTCCCTGATGAATACGGAGCTTGAGTATTAAATGCCTGAACACGATAGTAAGAACTGCCTTTACCGATACTGAAACTATACTGGAGCGTATTCGCTGTAACCTGGGCAAGCCTCTTATAGACAACCCCCCCGCCCTTTATCTTGGCCCCTTGCTCAATATAAAAACCCTCTTCATTGGCTGAGTTATCTGTCCATTGAAGGGTACAGACGCTTCCTGACAGTTTTGACGAAAGCCCTGAAGGAGCAGCAAGAATATTTGGATCCGCGGAGACGGTAATATCCACCGTTGCCTGGGCGGTTGCTCCGAGATTGTCGGTTACGGTAAGCTTTGCGGTATAGGAACCCTCCTTAGAATAGGTATGGCTTACATTCGCGCCTGATGCCTGTGTTGTATCCCCGAAATCCCAGGCAAACGAAGAAATACTTCCATCAGAATCTGACGATGCCGAAGCGTCAAAAACTACGGCCAACGGCACTATCCCGGATACCGGGTTTACTGCAATAACCGCCGTTGGCGCGTAATTACCATCAAAATAGCTATAATCGGTTAAGGCGTAAATAAGCTGGCTAGCATCCGCGGTTTGAGGCACGGTATTAGAATATACTTCCCTGTTATTTACCAGGTCAACCAATTTATAACTTTTAAGTTCCGCGCTATCCCCCAGTACGTTATCATACATCCCCACATAATAACGCATGGTTGAACTGCTCAATGGCGCGATATCCGTAAAATCAAGAACAAATGTTCCATCAACCGTAGAAGGGGTACCGTTAAAAGCATACGGGCCTCCTTTAAGTGAAAGCGCAAAGGGATACCAGGTCGTTGAAGGAATGGTAGCAGCAAGATCTGATACACCTAAACTCATGCGTAGCTGGTCACGTTTAAGATGGCTCACCGTAAACTCGGCGATAAGCTTTGGGCTGTAATTATCCTTTACAGTAATTTGATACCCCATATCACTCATTATTGCCTTGACCCTTCCCGTACTGGGGCCGCCGTTTACTCCTGATATGCTTTTTAACCCATCATAAGCAAGCCAGGTAAAACCGGCATCCCCCCAACCCGTACCCCAGGAATTGGCAATGCGCAACGCCCCCTTTTCTCCGGCATCAAGAACATTATTATTATTCACATCAACCCAGAGCGCGTCATTATAGCCGACAATAACCATTGCGTGCGCGCCGTTTGTCCCATTCATCCAATACGCTGCTGATTTGCCTACAAACGCATCATCATCAGCAGTCATAGGGTCATCCTTTAGTATTGTGTATTGCCACGAGTTGATATACGTGCCAAAGACAAGTATATAACCGTTAGTAAGTAACTGCTTAAGCTGGTCAAGCCCCGTTGAGGTGCTCACATTATACACATACTGCACAGGATTGGCGCGTACCGAAAGCGCGGTGCGCCAGGCAAGAGGATTGAGGCACCATCCTAAGTAATCACTATCATAGGGAAATTCTGACCAGAGGGCAGCGCCGTGAAGCTTCAGTAAATTATAATTGTCTGAAAAATACGTTCCGCTGTTTGAGCCACCGTTGACCATATTGTAGGTCCATTTAGGGGAATATTTATTGGTATTATCAGAGGTATTAATGGTAAGCCCCTTTTGGAAAGCAACCATATAGGAAAGCTGGGTATAGGTAGCGGCAAACGAAACACAGGAATTCAAAGAGCCTTGGCTCCTGATAGGCGGAAACCATACGGTTTTACTGTTATCGACATACGCGGGTAATACCCCCATCGCCTCAGCGCTGCCTGCGCTTTGTGGTGTCTGTGTAGCAGAGCCGGATAAACTCTCCTCTATAAAAGAGGCCTCAATGTCCTTTCCTTTTGGCATCTTAAACTCACTGTCTAACTCATAATATCCTCTTTTTTTTCTCTCCTTATTTACCCGCTCCCAGCCCACTTCATTAAGATTAATCTTCTCAATCTTTTTATGCTCTTTGCGGAACTGCTTTTCCTGCTCTTCGGTAAAAGGAATTAAACCTTTCCCCTGCTCACCCGAACCTAGGTCTTCATCCTCTTGCGCGAAAGCCACAACAGCTGTAATTGCAAAGGTTAACACGAAAACAGACAAAAAACTCCCCCTTCTATCCATAGCACACCTCCGTTATGTAAGCGTTTCACGAGTCATGTTAGTGTTGACGAATTGGAATTTGTTTGCAGGTTTTTAAAACTTTTTAATAAGGGGGCAATAAAAAAGCCCTTACGGCTAAGGGCTCTGTTTCCTTCACCCCTTAGGCATCTGGCAACCATATTCTCACCTTAAGAACGAGAACTTAGGCCCTTAGTTTTGCGCCCCACCCTTTCGGGTAGTTTGCCCCGTCAGAGATTTTTCTCTAACGTGACTTACCCCGCTATCTCTAACGGGGCTTGCCTTTTTCTAAAAGGTCATACAATTAGTTTTTTAGTTTCTTTATTGATTCACACCAATAGTAAATATATCATATCCCCCAAAGAAAAACAAGGGGCCACACAACTTCTCAGACGGTAAAAAATTGCACTAATACCCTCTGTCCAAAGAGCATTTTTCCATTTGATAACAGAAGGTAAACAAGCAACTTACAATCTTAATGGGATTAACAACTACTCTATCTTCTGAATATCTTCCTTAGAAACGGTAACAATAGCCTTCCCCTCGCCTGTGGCGATGTTCAACTTTATCTCGCGGCCATCATCTTGGACTATAATACCTTCTAGAAATGACCCGTTTTTTAAATAGACGCGTTTACGTTCAAGACTATTTTGCTTAACCGTCTGCTGCTGCTTCTGGGGATTTTGCAAAGAAGTTTCCAGGTATTGCTTGAACTTGCTAAGATAGGCCTTCCCCTTAAAGCTTGTTACCACTAAAATCGCGGCTGTAACCAAAAGCATCAACCAATGGAGAATCCTCTTAAATCGCTCAACCCCTATCTTATCAAAACGCGTTATCCTTCCCCTGCCGAGCCTCTTGGAAATATACAAAGCCTGGTCTGCCTTTGCCAGAATTTCATCAGGATTTTTACAGTCACGCGGATACGTTGCTATGCCCGCGCTGAAATTTAATTTAAGCGTATGCTCTTTATGCACGAATATTTTTTCCATGAGGATATTCTTCGTGCGCATTGATAAGGACATAGCCTCTTCTGCATTCTTTCCGTTAAGAATAACGACAAACTCGTCCCCGCCAAAGCGAAAAGAAAGATTATACGGCTGCGGCAGACAGGTATGTAAAACATTGGCGAAAAACTTTAGGATATCATCCCCTACAACATGTCCGTACGTATCGTTATAGGTCTTAAATTTATCTAAATCTATCACTAAAAGGGAAAAAGGAGCTTTCTTCTCATCCGCGGATGCCTTCGCCTGATACAACGCAGAGATAATGTCTTTCTTTAAAAAACACCCTGTTAAAGAATCCCTATCCATAGATTAAACGTATCGCCTTCGAAAATCGTTGTTATATAAAATTCGGCATCCGCTATATTTTTCCTTATCGGAGCTTCAATGAAACTTGCACTCCGCTTGCTAAACCGCTTGTTAATTCGCCTGCTATAATTTATAGTTGAATTATCCCGAGTCCGAAGGACGCGGGACTGCGACGTTTAACGCTTAATTCACCCTCTATTCCGGAATCAATCAGCGATTTTGACACAAAAGGCCTGAGGAGTTGTCTCGAAAACCTATCTCCGCACCTGTGGCGCACAAAATTTTGCATTCTTACTTAAATAGTTTCTTATTCTGCGGCAGTCTTAAATAATTCTCTCTGCTGAGAACTTTCTTGCCGCTTTTGCGTTCCAATTCTTTTCTGGCATTGCCCGCGATAGCGCCGCCTTCAAAAGCAGCCTGCTTGTTCTCGCCAAACCCTTGAGTATCTTTATTTATGGCGATTTCTTTCGTTGATGCTTCACCAAGCATCGAAAAGATAAGTTCTAAATCGGTCATGTGATCTCGCAGATTTTCACGCTTGAGCCCCTTGTGTTTTTTGTAAGCTGATGGGGTCATGTCAAATGTCGCTTTAGATATTTCAGCGGTCAATATTTCGTATTCTTTTTGCTTTTTTATGCCGCGCTTCTGCCATTGGTCAGTTAACTCCTCACGGATAGCAATTCCACGCATCCGTTTCTCAATCCAGTCATCGCTGTATCCTTTTGCTTTATATAGGGCCCTCGTCCTCTTTGTAGCAAGCTCTGGATTCTCGATCTCTTGAATCCGCTCGTAACCAACCCGAGCCAGCCAACGTTTAAACGGTTCGGCTTTCGGAGATGGGATGGACTGAATAATGCGGAAAACACCTTCAGTATTGGCGCAATTAAGCTTTTGATCTCCCCCTGATGTCTTTACAGAAAGGGGGGTGACAAATTGTCCCCACCCTTTGCTAAGCTCATTGTCACGCTTACGCATCTTCTTGATATAGTCCTGAACATTAGGCGAGTCGGTAAGCGCGAATACAACATCATTAACCACAAACCACCATTCATCCTTATGAATAGTCTTGCGGATTTCGCGCTTTCTGAAAATCGCAATTTTAGTCGTGGTTATTTCTTTGTTCATGTTTCCTCACTTCGGCTCATGGCGCCCCTGGCTCATTACGCCTGCCAGGGTTCGCCTGAGCGTCAACAATGGCGGGGCGTTTATAATGTTGTTCGAATACTCTTTAAGTAATTTACCGCGCCTTGGGGCGCTGGGTTGTGCCCCAAAGCGCGGTAAAGATAGATTACTTTTGAAAAATAGTTCGAATGGTGCGGTAAACGCACCGTTTTCATTTCGCTTGTCGCGAACTTCTTCAAAACATGCACTCCGTTCGCTGCCTCGCTTGCCGCTCGGCTACGCTCTCTTGAGTGCCGTTTTCATTTCGCTTGTCGCGAAATCAATGAACATGCACTACGCTCGCTAAACCGCTTGTTAATTCGCCTGCTATAATTTATAGTCGAATTATCCCGGGTCCGAAGGACGCGGGACTGCGCCGCTTAACGCTTAATTCACCCTCAATTTCTTATCAGCGAATTATCCTGAGGCTTTAGCCGAAGGACTGCTTAAGTGCCGTTTTCATTTCGCTTGTCGGAAATCAATGAACATGCACTCCGCTCGCTAAACCGCTTGTCGCGGTTTGCCCTTCGGGCCGCTCGCTTAAGTGCCGTTTTCATTTTCCTTGTCGGAAAATGAAAACGGAGAGGGAGAGATTCGAACTCTCGGACCTTGTGGGTCACACGCTCTCCAGGCGTGCGCGCTAAACCAGCTACGCGACCTCTCCAATTTGTCCTGCATTTGCAAATATGTAAATGAGAAATCTATACATTATTTTAGCTGTGTAATGGGATAATTATACAGCTATAGTAATGCTTCGTCAACACTGTTGATATTCATCAGATTTTAAGTTACAATGGAGCCCACATGGACAAAAGTCGGGGTTACTTTTCTTCTTGCCTATTCGGGGCGGAATCCCGGCCACCTCCATCAACAGCTTATCCCTCGCCTTTGGCTTGAGATGATAAACTTGTCAAGGCAACGGCCGCGGGTTTGAAGCGTCGGGATAGCACGCTATGTTAAAAATCGGAAACCTGCAATTATCTTCCCGGGTTATCCTCGCCCCAATGGCAGGAATAACGGATTTACCTTTTCGCGTGCTTAACCGCGGATTTGGCTGTAAGTTTGCCTTTGTGGAAATGATTAACGCCCGTTCCCTTGGCTATAAAAGCAAAAAAACTAACTCTATGCTCTCTACTAATCAGGAAGACTGCCCCTTAGGAGTGCAGTTGCTGGGCTGTGAGCATAATTTTATCCAAAGGGCAATGGATATACTCGCACAATACAAGTTTGACCTTCTGGATTTTAACGCTGCCTGCCCAGCAAAGAAAGTAACCCGCAGGGGCGAAGGCGCGAGCCTGCTTAAAAACCCCAAAAAGCTCAACCAACTGCTCAAATTAGTAGTTAAAGATTCCAAGGTACCGGTAACGGTAAAAATTCGTTCAGGATGGGACAAAAATACGCTCAACGCCAAAGAAGCCGCGCTCTATGCCCAGGACGCGGGGATTAAAGCCCTCTTTATCCACGGCAGGTCAAAAGAACAGGGATATAGCGGCACGGTTGACTATAAGGTAATTAAAGCCGTAAAAGACTCGCTTGACATACCGGTTATCGCGAGCGGAGACATTCTCTCGGCGCCATTAGCTAAGAAGATGTTTGATGAAACCGGCTGCGATGGTATCATTGTTGCCCGCGGGGCATTAGGAAACCCCTGGATTTTTAAAGAGATTCAGGAATTTATTACTAGCGGAAAAACTATTACCCGCCCAAGCATAAAAGAAACAATGAAAACCATGCTTGAACATCTTGATTTGTGTATTGATTTCTACGGGGAATCTGTTGGCGTAGTAATATTCCGCAAATTCATCGCCTGGTATACGAGGGGCCTACGCAAAGCTAGGCCGCTCAGGGAAAAGGCTTCAAGGGTCAAAACAAAACAGGAAATTGTCACTTTATTTAAAGAGTTCTCTTAAGCGTTTTTTTCTCTGAGTGATTTATTATAGAAAGCATCTGCTTGTGGATTTTACCGTTTGAGGCAACAATGAAGTGCCTGCGATCAAGCGGCATTTTTTCCCCGTATCTTCCACTTACCTTTCCTCCTGCCTCCTCAACAATAAGCTTTCCGGCAGCAAAATCCCAGGGGCTTAATTCAAATTCCCAATACCCAGCAGCGCGTCCACAGGCAACAAAGCATAAATCAAGCGCCGCGGAGCCAAAGCGACGTATGCCCAGAATATGCTTAAAGAGAAACCGCTTTACCGCGTCCAAAGTCTCAACGACTTCCTTGCCCCGGCTGTAATAAAATCCGGTAATGAGGAGAGATTTCTTGAGGGTATCTGCGGCATTCACCCTGATGCGCCTTCCGTTAAGAAACGCGCCCTTACCTTTCTGGGCATAGAAAAGCTCGTTACGCATCACATCATAAATAGCTCCGACAACTACCTTATTCTTATGGACAAGGGCAACGGAAGCACAGAATATAGGAAGGCCGCAGGCAAAATTATTGGTTCCGTCCAAAGGGTCTATTACCCAGGTATATTCGGAATCGGTTGCGGGGTATTTATTTTCTTCAGCGAGGAAATTATGGTGGGGGAAATGCTTTTGTATCAAAGAAACAACCGCCTCTTCGGCTTTGATATCCGCGCAGGTGACTAAATCAAACGACGAGGACTTTGTGGCACACTTAAAATTGCCCCGGAAATATTTTCTATGGATTCTCCCTGCTTCTTTTGCCGCTTTAATTGCGATATCAAGATAGTTTGTCACAAGAGGCTCACGGTATTCAATAATTTAAAATTAAAACTCTTTTTCTTCTCGTCTATCACGTATTCTTATCGCTTCAGCTTCCAAACTTTCATTCATCTTACTATCGATTTCTTCAATAGAAAAATTTTATTTTCACCTATTTTCAGCTGTCGAGATATCTTGGATATCGCCTGTGTAGAATTCTGCGAAACGCTTGGCTTTTTCTTTCGTTTCAGCGTTAACAGTAGTTGCATAAGATTTTGCCAAAACGACTCGATAAGGTGCTATCCCCCCTCTTTAGTAGACAAGTTATTTTTCATTTTCAGCTTTCAGCTCATTGATATGCTTTCTTTAAATAATAACATATCTTCATCTATAACAGGCTTTCTGAATATAAACAGATGCTCATGCATAATCAGATAAAAATCATATTTTTTGGCTTCGTTACTCCATCGTGGAGTCATCTGACAATTGTGCTGAATTTTTATAATATCTTCTTTTAGGATAAATCCATCCTTTAGGAACAAACTCATAATATTAAACGCCAAAGGAACATAGTGTCTATGTCTTCTCGTATCTCCAATCAAGATGGCACAATAATGGCCTGGCTTTAGAACGCGATAGAATTCCTTTATGGCAGATTCAAATTCAGTAAGAAACTTGGAAAGGCTGCCAATATTTGATAGATCTTCTGAGATAGTCTGTTCTGAATATTTAATAATATTTAAATATGGCGGGTGAGTTGCAATAAGGTCTATTGAGTCATTAGCAATTTTTCCTAGATTCCTTGCATCGCCAACATAGCATTCTTGCTTTGATTTGTTTTCTACTTCAAATCTAAGCGCTTCCTTTGAAAGATTTATGGCTTGGGGGTTAATATCTATGCCTATCGCATCACGATTCAATAATTTGGCTTCAATTAAAGTCGTCCCAGCCCCTACCATGGGGTCAAAGACTAAATCACCTTCTTGAGTATATTTGAGAATTAGATTACGGGGAATTTGCGGGGCCCAGTTACCTCGGTAGGTTGGTTTATGCGTTGCCCATGAACCTCTTTCAGGAAAAGACCATACTGTTGTCGTTGGAATATCGTTACTCTCGGGCTCGAGTTTCATAAGCTACAGCCTTCTTCCAATTAACTTTTTAACCTCCCGCGACCTTATATTTTCTTTAACGGTAAACCAAGCCAGGCCATAGGGAGCTCATTAAACTTAAAGTGACAATTTACACTATGTATATAATCTAATACGTCTTTGTATTCCGGCTTCCTAAACCAATCACTGAGAACGTAAACATACTCTACCTTGAGTTCTAGCGGTGAAACCAGCTTCAAGTACTGCTTACGTTTAAAATCACACGTTTGCAGCTTTTCATCAACAGAACCAGCAACTTGTTGATACTTAACTTCAATGATAAACAGAGTTTCGCGAATAATCACTAATAACGCATCATCTGGTAAGAGTTTTTTCGAAAGCATTTTTTTCCAATTAACTTTAGACTCAGACAAAAATTGATAGAAATCATATTTTCTAAAACATCTGGCAACTAATTTCCTCTCGAAAAAGACCCCCATTCCTGCCTTACCTGAAATCTTCTTAATTTCATAGCCCGGAATCAAACCAATAAGCTTCTGGAAATCAACTTTCTTCTCGAAATTTAATCCAGTCAACGTTTTGCCCCCACCTACACCGCCAGTTTTCATATATAAGCCTCTTTAAAACGCATATTTATTAAGAACTAATAGTTCACAACGAGCAACTCGTTAATCTCTCCTCGCTTAGAGGCATCACAATTAATCATACGCTTGGCTTTCAAGCGCTCTATTTTAAAATCAGAATACAAATGTTCAAAAAAATTATCATCCTTGTTTTCATTCTTAGGATCAGAATTACTTAACATGATTTTTACTCCCTCAATTTGACTTAGCCTCTTGAAAACAGCAGCGAGTCTTTTCTGTTCCATATCATCAAATCCGTTATTGGAATAAGAGGTAAAACTTGAAGTCTTATTTAATGGGCGATAAGGAGGATCGAAGTAAACAAAAGAATCCTTCTTGATATGCTTTTTAATAATTGAAAAGTCATTGTTTGTTACTACCGCGCCCTTTAAAATCCTGCTAGCTGCTCTTAGATTTTGAATATTACAAATGGTTGGATTTTTATATCTACCGAATGGCACATTAAACTCACCCTTGGAATTCACTCGATATAAGCCATTGAAACAAGTGCGATTCAAGAAGATCGTCATTGCAGCTCGCCCTGAATGCTCCTTTGCATAATGTTGATAAAATTTCGTATTTCTCCTTGTTTGATTATATTTTTCTCTAATTTTATAATAAAATGCTTCTTGATTCACCAAATCTAACGCACGATATTTTTCCTCTAGACTTTTTAGATATTTGATAACTTTTTCGATATCACTTTGTATTGCAACGTAGCATAAATATATCTCCGGATTGAACTCATTAATATACGCTTTTTCTATCTTGCAGTTTTGCATAACCCAAAAGAAAACTGCTCCGCTACCTAAAAATGGCTCATAATAATGTTTAATAATGCCTTTGCCATTGAGCTCCTCAGGAAAGCGAAATTGAAATTGCTTTAGAAGTTGGCCCTTGCCTCCGGCCCACTTTAGAAATGGTCTGGCTTGAATATTATTTTCGCCCATAAAATTATTTTGAGTACATATAAACAAAAAACCTCCGCTTTCAAGCGAAGGTTTTGATTATTTTAACGTGGCAGTTCCCCCTTCAAACGATACCACTTAAGCTTACCAATTATTATATACACCTACTCACCTATAATGTCAAGCACATTTGTTCATTCTTCTAAAAAATCCTGCAGGCTTCTTAAGAGCCTTGGAAATTTTCATTAAGCCCGCTTTTGATCTTATTATATCGCCCATACCAAAATCAAAACTCTTGCGTTCTTAGATAAGGAGCGCAACGGTTCGAATTGGTGTCACTGTCGAGGTACTTCGCTCGCTGCCTCGCTTGCCGCTCGGCTACGCTCTCTTGAGTGCCGTTTTCATTTCGCTTGTCGCGAACTTCAATGAACTTGCACTCCGTTCGCTGCCTCGCTTGCCGCTCGGCTACGCTCTCTTGAGTGCCGTTTTCATTTCGCTTGTCGCGAAATGAAAACGGGTAGTCGTGGACGAAAAGCGAACCCTACAACTACCTGAAATACAATTATTTGTGAAAATTTACCGCAAACGAAGCATGGGTTAGCAAATATCGTTAGACGAACCCATCAAAATTTCCCGGCCATTTAAATTAAGAATGCCACCAGCTGAGTTAGTGGCCTCGGACAAAACAGGTATTCTTTTCACCTTGAACCAACTCTACCCCTGAGCTACGGAGAAAATCTACGAACAAGAGCCCAAAGGCTTCCGTCTCCTCTCTTCGTCTCGCCGGACCAATTGCGTGAATATCCTGCCCCGGTTTCCTAGACCATTTTTCATTCTTGCGTGACCCTTCGCGATTGAACCACAAGAAGACACTCCAGTCTTTCATGTCGCGCCCCGCCACAGCGCTGGCTTGGCCAGGGCTCCACTCCACAGATTTGATCCTATCGATGGCTATAGTGCATTGGTAAAAGCGTTGCCCCATCAACTGGTATCCAAAACGAATCTCCGCAGATTGTGCGCTCTGCGGAACAACCAACATGAATTGCCTACCGACCAAATCGCCCAAACGGTTAATTAAAAATTTGTCCGGGCCTCCTTCTACTCTGCACGCGGCCCACACCATCGCAACAACGAAAACTAGCCAAACACTAGATGCAATCAAAGCAGTACGACTAAAGAGATTAAACACAGACAGCATACCGAAAAATATTACGATTACATCAATGGTGGCAAAAAAGATGGTGTTACCTATCGACCTTGGCACCGTCATTTCTAAATATTTTGCCATTTCAATCTTCTACCTTCAAATGTCCAGCACAAAAAATCGGTTTTCCGTTATTAGAAAACATCACATTATGAGCCGAATTAATTCGAATCCCCTTCAGCGAGAGCCAAAACTAGCTTTGGCTTTCGTCGGAAGGGTTCACTCAAAAACTGGCGGAGAGTGGAGGATTTGAACCTCCGGTCACCTTACGGCGACAACGGTTTTCGAGACCGCCGCATTCAACCGCTCTGCCAACTCTCCAATATCCTCTTATGTTTTTTATCCCACCACTAAACTGCTACAAACCAAAAGAATCTTTCCTTCTCAACTATCCCTTCTCTCCCCAAAATGCAAACATCTCTACCAAATGTTTCAAAGGATAGGCTAACAGATAAAGAAAAGATTACCCGGGCAACTCCATAGATATTCGCTGAAACTCTTTTTCTTTCTTCAGGAAAGCATCAACAACATCAGGATCAAACTGAGTACCCTTGCCTTCCTGAATGATTTTTACGCTTTCAGCATGGGTGTATGCTTCTTTATAGCATCTTTTTGAACGAAGCGCGTCATAAACATCGGCAAGCGACATTATCCTGGCAGATAAAGGAATCTTATCGCCAGACAACCTTTGAGGATACCCTTTACCATCCCAGCGTTCATGATGCGAGCGGGCTATCTGAATCGCCATGGTTAACAAAGATTGAAAACCAAGCTTTTTATCCGCCTCTATGAGAATATCCGCCCCATAGGCAGAATGCTTCTGCATATCGGAAAATTCTTCTGGAGTAAGCTTACCCGGTTTATGCAAAATAGCGTCGCTTACCCCTACCTTGCCTATATCATGCAACGGCGCGGCCTTCATCAAATCCGCGATATACTGCTGGCTCAAATAACTGCTGTATGGCGACGACCGCAAAAGCTGCCGGGCAATGATACCGACATACTTTGCTGTCCTTTCTAAGTGGCGTCCGGTTTCCGCGTCACGGATTTCTGCCAAATACGCGAGGGCATAGATGATGACATCCACGGTCCGCTCCAATTTAAGCGTGGATGTCTTTTGCGCCATGTGCGCCTTGTAAAAGATAAAAAATAACAATAAATATAACAGAATACCCGCGCCGGCAATCGATGTCCAAATAATAAACATACCTTGCTTGATACGGGCTAAAAGCTCCTGCGCGCCTTCATAGAATTCAACGACACCTACCGTCTTGTTATTGAAAAATATGGGAGCGTAAATTTCTAAGGCAGTTTGAGGATAGCGCTCAAGTGAGTTTTCATCTTTATTCTGACGCCTGAAAATACTATTTGCCGTACCTCGCGCTGCCAGCATAAAATCAGGGTCATCCTTGAAATTTTTTCCAATCAACTCTTTTTTATTACTCCATAGAATCGTTCCGTTGGTATCCCATATTTTTACCCCAAACACCGCGCCAACCGATTGTAGTTGCGCCGCGAAATCCTCCAGCTCAGCTGATATTTCCGCTCCCCGGTTGGATTCCAGCAAAACGCATGCCTGGGGGTTTTCTTTGGCTATTTGCGCGACAATCCTGGGGAAAAAATTAGTATAGGCCTTGATAGCCTGCTCGCTGAGCTTTTGAGACAATAAAAAACCCAGTAATGCGGAAACAGAAAAAGTTACCGCGAACGTAATAAGCGTATACTGAAAAATAATGTTCTGCCTGAATTTCATCATAGCTTTCTTAATCCTTGTACACTCTGTAACGTTCCCTACGCGCTTCTTCCGCGATTATATATGCACACTACCGTATCCAAAAACACAGTGCTGCATATTATTTATTATCCGCCGTATTATCTGTCTTCTTTTCCTTTTGCAACAGCGTCTTAAGCTCATCAACATTTTTTTTCAACGCGCCAAGCTCCTGCTTTAATTCGCCAAGCCCATTCTTAATACCCGCGATAGTTGCCTCTGTTTTGGCGATGCGGCTTTGTGTTTCAGAAAATCTTCTTTCAGTGTATACTTTAAAGCCTTCACTTATGGTTATGCTTCCCTTAGTAGTAAACTTCTCTCCCTCAGGCCGTTGTACCGTTACGCCGCGAGCATCTTTTTTTTCTCTACTAACCTGTGCCTTGTAATCACCTGCGATAGCGCCTGTTATAGACACGATAAATATACTTATGAAAATTACGCTGATGTTTTTTTTCATCGGGATACCTCCTTAAGCCTTACTCTTTCTCTTGAGCTTTTGGTAATAGGTATACTTATGCGCTTTCCCTTTTACTAACCGCACAGGGTATTTTTTAGCAGTTTTACCCAATTTGCGCGCGATTATTTTCTCGATATCAATACTAAAAAGGTTACAAAAATCCAAGACATAGATCGCGATATCGGCAAGCTCATCTTCAATTTCCGCGCGCCCTGCCGCGTTCCCGAGTAAGTCCCGCGACTCTTCCGGAGAAAGCCACTGAAAATGCTCCATCAATTCAGCTGCCTCGATAGCAATGGACATGCTGATATTTTTGGGAGAGTGATACTGTTCCCAGTTTCTTTTACTGATGAAACGGCTGATTCTTTCTTTTATCTCTTGGAGAGTAATTCTTTCCGGCATGAAGAAGGACAGTAGTGGCGCCCGCTAGGTTTTGCTGCCTAATTCCTGCGTTGCTTTCTCCGCTAACAACTGCCGCACAAGGGCATCAATCTCTGTTTGCGTAAGTTTTCGTTCGGCCCTTGGCGCGTTACTGGCAGGTTTAGGCACATTTCCCTGGACCTGAATAACCCTGAGAGCATCTCCTGTCTTAATTTTTCTAAGCTCTAAGGAGATCGCCTTTGTCTTTCCGATAAGCACAACAGGGCTTGCGGGCAAGGGTTTGCCTGCCTTGCTAATAGGCGTGAGCCCAAAGAATACACAGACACATCGGCCTTGCGGCCAATAGGCAACATCGCCTATTTCTAACTCTGAGGTTAATTGAGCGGCATCATATGAGGGAGTTACCTCTATCTCAAAGTAAATTTCATCCCCCCAGGTAGAAACTATCGCATCCACAGGGAGTTGCCTGACAATCTCCTGCGAGGTTATCCCGTTATTTAGCTCTGCGAGGAAACAGCAGTTTCTACTTTGAAATGATACTTGTTGCATACTCTAAGGCCTTCCTAATGGACTAAAACCTACGATTGACTAGCCAGATAAATGGCTGACGATAAACCTAGATAAATCTCTTACGCAAGCCTTAAGAAAATATACCTGTACTTACACAAATTATACGTCAAATAAAAAACATCCGCAAGATTATTTATTCCTGGGAAAAACGGGATACTCTAAGCGAGTCAGCTCATAGCAACATAGTCGCGCCGCTTAACGCTTAATTCACCCTCAATTTCTTATCGGTGAATTATCCTGAGGCTTTAGCCGAAGGACTGCTTGAGTGCCGTTTTCATTTTCCTTATCGGAACTTCTACAAAACTTGCACTCCGTTCGCTGCCTCGCTTGTTAATTCGCCCGCTATGCCTTATCAGCGAATTACACCGTGCGAAGCACGGTGCTGCTCAAGCACCGTAATTTTTTCGCTTGTCAACGTTTAGATGAAACATGCACTGTGTTCGCTGCTCGGCTTGTTAATTCGCCTGCTATAACTTATAGTCGAATTATCCCGCGTCCGAAGGACGAGGGACTGCGCCGCTTAACGCTTAATTCACCCTCATTTCTTGTCGGTGAATTATCCCGAGGCTTTAGCCGAGGGACTGCTTGAGTGCCGTTTTCATTTTCCTTGTCGGAACTTCTACAAAACTTGCACTCCGTTCGCTGCCTCGCTTGTCGCTCGGCTACGCTCTCTTGAGTGCCGTTTTCATTTTCCTTGTCGGAACTTCTACAAAACTTGCACTCCGTTCGCTGCCTCGCTTGTCGCTCGGCTACGCTCTCTTGAGTGCCGTTTTCATTTTCCTTGTCGGAAAATGAAAACGGTGCGTTTATCGCCTTGTTCGAACAATGTTTCAAAAGGTTTAATGATTTCCGCGCCTTGGGGCGCTTCCGTATCTCCCGATGCACCGTTCGCCTCGCTGTCGCTCGGCTCACTGGGCGCTCGCTTGGCCGCTCGCTTCGTGCTAATGTAGTCCGTGTGCGGCTCGTCAGGCTGGCGGCTGGGTGGGGGCAGCCGCCAGCCGTCGCGTCCTCACTTCAAGTATTTATAACAAGAAAAGAAC